>Ga0114918_10001142_pt1 | contig 23592 bp, 26 predicted proteins | sample LantaG_FD_87015 | JGI IMG/M metagenome (GOLD analysis project Ga0114918, IMG submission 87015) | Deep subsurface microbial communities from Baltic Sea to uncover new lineages of life (NeLLi) - Landsort_02402 metaG | ecosystem: Environmental > Aquatic > Marine > Oceanic > Sediment | place...
CAAATTAAATTTGAGTTTTATGAAAGTTATCCTGATGAGGACTAGTTTAGTATATCTCTCAACTTACCAATAATAGTCATTCCTAATACAATTGGATCTGTATTTGTTTCTAACTTAGAAGAATAATCTGCGATTATATAATTACACTCAAATAGTTTATCAACATTTTTACCCTGCTCCATAGACCATTGAATAAATGGAGATCCTAATACTTTAATCATTCCATCTATTTTTTCCGCTCCAAACATATTCATTAAGAAGTGATATATCTCATCATAAGTCATTGATGTATCATAGATAGTTTTATATAAATCTAACCGAACTTTATTAGAAACATTTGATGATGATGTTGATTCTCCAGTTTTTATGTGTGTTTCAACATCAACCATTATTTCCCTGAAATCTGGAAATTTCTTATTGATAATAGTAACCAAACTTTCTTTTGGGATTTCTTCTTCCTCTTTTGGTAAGATTGTATTGGTTATCCTTTTGTATATCTCTTGTTTAAGATATTTTTCTTCTTCTAAATTTTCACAATCAAAATTTATACGAGGTATTCTTGATTTAATACCACCATCAATCTTATTTAGATGGTTTGTTGTTATTATAAATCTAACAGTTTTACTATATTTCTCTATGAATGCTTTAAAGGCATCTTGGAATTGAGCTGAAACTCTTTCGAATTCATCTAAGAATATGTATTTATATTCTGATTCTGTTTCCATCATTGGTGAAAACTTACAAAAATCTTCAATTTCACTTCTAAGAATATCAATTGATGTGTAAAGTGAACTGTTTATTTCTAAGAATGGTTTATCCTTTGTGTATTTACCAACCAATATTCTAGCCAAACTAGTTTTACCCGTTCCGTAATTTCCATGAAAAATATAATTCCCATCTATTCCATTTTCAAAATGTTTCCTGATTCTGGGTAGTAAGATTACATCATCCATAGTCTTTGGACGCCACTTTTCCCATAATAATAATTTATTTACGCTCATATCATGTATATTGATATTTTATAATAAGTTTTGGAGAAGATTTACTTTTTATATATACATCTATGATAGGTGAAAGATTTAATATGGAGGATGTTTTCTTCCGAGATTTAACAGTTTGTGTATTGGATACCTTAGAAGGTCAAATACGTTGGATTAACAGATTTTCATCGGGTGATGTTCATGTGGAAGTACCTTTTTATTACTCATTAACGGGTGATGAGAGGTTTTTATTAGATACATTTCAAGATGATGTAGTTTCTGAAAATAGATTTGTTGAGTTAAACACTGATATTATACCAAGGGGTCATATAACTATGACTGGTTTTAATATAAATTCTGATGAGTTTTCTAATCCAAATGTTTGGTTGAGAATGGTTGTTGAGAATGAGGTTGAGATAAGAAAGATTTTAGCTAAAGTTAGAGCGGTTCCTATTACAGTTAATTATGACTTGGAAATATTACTTTCTAGTGAGGTTGATACATTCAAATGTAGTCAAGCTATAATGGATACTTTGTGGTTATATAAGTTCATGTATTTTGAGCATAACTTTATGAATATAGATGCTGTTATATTGATGCCTGATGGTAATTCAATTGAGATGGCTCGTGAAAAGAATATGTCTTCTGATAATAGTATTAAAATGAAGGTATCATTTGAGGTACAAACATATTATCCCGCTTTTAGAAAAGATAGAGTTACTGATACCGGATATCCTAGAACTTATGGTGATGGTATGACAGATTTGAATGGTCATTCGGTAAATGGTGGATTTTCAGAGGGATTCAACTCACCATATGATTATATAGGTGGTCAAGATCCAAATATTAATCCAGGTGATCCTGGATATGGTCAAACTGGTAGTTTCCATAGTAGCCAATCAACTGTTGGTGGTGCCAATTTCGGAGCAGATGATTATTATCAAGTTTCACCAAAGAGAACTCGATGGTTCAATAATATATTAAAAGCTAGACAAAAATCATCTATACCGATAAACAACCCAAATTCACAAGATCCAAATAACGGAAATGACGGAAATGTAGGTAATTAAAAGAATAAACGAAAATGGTAAAAAATGACTTTTTACTATTAATATATAATATAAGTTTGAAAAAAAAATAATATTTTAAAGTATGAAGAATCTTAAACTCGAATTGTTTAACTTCAAGAAAAATCTTTCACTTGATCAAGAGGATGTTGCAATTATTATAGAAGGGCATATGAATGCTTGTAATGAGCACGCTGAGAAAGCTATTATAAATTCTCTTAATGAGAAGTTAAAAGCTTATACGTATGATGGTAGTGTGAAAGGTCTGTTAGAGAGTTTAAACGATGATATGTCGAACCATGAACTAATTTATGAGTTAAAAAGCTTATATAATGTTCTTAACACAAAAAATCAAGGAGAGCTTTATAGACAACCTATTAATGTTCTTCTACAAACAATTAACTTAGAATCTGATCAAGATAGAATGTCAAAGGTTTTGAATGAATTAGCTATTTATGACTGGGTTCCAGAAATAAAAGTTTTTGTTCATAACTTAACAAAGTCACCAGAGCAAAGAACTAACTTATTAAGTGGTGGTTCGGGTGAATCAGTATTCACTATTGTTGAGGCTGTTGAAGATGGTCATGTTGCTTTAATTAAAGATTCTTGGTTCTTACTTACAGAAAATGTTATTGAAAAAACTCTTTTAGAAAATCACGTTAAAAATGAAGAAGATTTAAAAAGCCTTAGAATGATCGAATCAGCTATGAAGTTTGCTACTATAAACGAAGATAGAGTTAATTTTAGAGTATCTGAATATTTAACAATCGGTCTTTCGGTTGGTAAAAAAGGTGGTATCTTTATTAATGATGATGAATTAAACGAAGAAACTACATTAGAAAGTCTTTTCTCATCTCCAATTGTTCCTATCGTGAACAAAAACTTTTATCCAATTTTACTTGAGGTATCTCAGAATATGGATAAGTTTGTTGAATTGGATGTTGTTAAAAAGATTAATAACTTAATTAACCCTTACTTAGAATGTTTCGCATTCAATTATAAGAATACTACATTCTTATATAGATGTGATGAAAGATATGGTAATTCATTCTTTAAATATGAATCAGCTATTGAATTAGTTAATGAAGTAAGAAATGAACTTAATTATGACTTAACTTATTTTTATGAAAATAAATTAGATAGTGAGTTAATCGTTAAGAGAAAACTTGAAGATAAAGAAAGAGAAATCACTCTTAAATTAGAGGATGTAAATTTCAATATTGAAAAAGTTAAAGGTTCTATCCAAATGATTGGTGAATCAGAAGTTTTATCAACAGCTCTTGCTAACCTTGAGAAAAGAAAAACAAATCTTGATGGTGAATTATTGGGTGTTAAAGAACTTCAATACAAAGAAGTAACTAAACTTTAATAAAAATTTTATAATAAAAAAATCCTCAAAGAAATTTGAGGATTTTTTGTTTGTTTAAACTTTTCATGATTTATGTCTATAACATGAAAGCATGAAAGAACTGAGGTTCTATAAAAAATAAATGCTAAACTATGTACTTAAATAATAAAGATCTTTATGTAGAGATTATCGTATCAAAAGCCCAGGGAAGATTAACAAGACCAGCTGAGAAAATGTTAGAGCTCCTAGCAAAGAAAACAATCAAAAAAATGAGATATTATTCAAATGATGATAAGATGGATTGTTATCAAAGTGGATTACTTGATATGTTCCAGAATTGGTTCAATTTTAATGAAGAAAAGTCGGTTAATGCCTTCGCTTACTTCACTGAGGTCTTCAAGAGAGGTATTGCAAAGGGATATAACGAACTCTATAAGAAAAAGGGTGATAACGAACATAAAATAAAATTAATCTCAATAGAGGGTTCTAATGATGGACAAGGAATACATTCACTTTAATGATACAAACATTCACTTATAATTTAGTTTCTGATCCTGGATTCAAGACATCTACAATAACATCGGTTGTTGATTATCCTAGAAATCAAATAAGAAAACGTAAAATAAATAAGATACTAAAAAACCCACTCAAATAAATGAGTGGGTTTTTTTATAAATTTTAGTTATATTTATACCGAAACTGATACTTCGCTAAATACTGTTTCTAACATTCTTTCAGTGACTTGGTATGGGTCACAATTTGAAGCTGGTCTTCTATCCTCAAAATAACCTTTCTTATCAACAATTGATTGTGCTGGTATTCTGATACTTGTGTCTCTTGTGCTATATCCGTGTGTGAATTCGTGAATTGTTGATGTTTCATGCTCACCAGTCATTCTTTTATCATTCTCTAGTCCATATACTAACATATGTTCTTTGTGAGTTTCTTTTAATTTCATAACAGCCTCATCTATTAATGATAATCCACCTTCTTCTCTCATTTCCTTTGTTGAGAAATTAACATGACATCCTGACCCGTTCCAATCACCACTCATAGGTTTTGGGTGTAGTGATACAATAACATTATATTTTTCAGCAACTCTTTCTAACAAGTATCTAGATACCCACATTTGATCACATCCATTTAGTGGTGTTACGGGTCCAATTTGATATTCCCATTGACCTAACATAACTTCTGCGTTTATTCCCGATATATCTAATCCAATCTCCATACACATATTCATATGTTCTTCGACTATATCTCTACCAATAACACTATCAGAACCTATCCCACAATAATAATCTCCTTGTTCTCTTGGCTCCCCTTTTTCGAATCCTAGTGGTAAAGCTCCGTTTAACCCAAATGGATTTCTATCTTTTCTTGTTAATGTATATTCTTGTTCCCATCCGAACCAAGGTAATTCATCCTTATTTAGTGATTCATCTATACTTAATTCTTTTACTTTTTGTTCGAGTGTACTTCTGTGATTGCTTTCGTGATTACTACCATCTGGGTTTAATACCTCACAAAATACTAATTTGTTTTTACCACCTCTGAGTGGGTCATTTGTTATAAAAACTGGGTTTAGTAAGCAATCTGTATTCTTACCCTTTCCTGCTTCTGCTTGTTTTGTTGAGCTTCCATCGAATGACCAAGTAGAGTAGTCTTCTTTTTCGAAGGAATCTTTCATTTTAATTACTTTAGTTTTACTTCTTAGTCGTTGAGGATTTGACCCATCTAACCAGATATATTCCAATTTAAGATTTTGCATTTGCATAAAAATAGTTTTGTTTTTCTTTTTTACTATTTTTTTAAACTTTGTTTACTTATTTACATAAAAAACACGTATTAAAATTTAATTATGAACAAAGTTATTTTACAACTCTGGGAAGAATCCGAGAGAGGTTGGGGTACTAGACCCGATGGTTGTTCGATACATATCGACTTAGACCAACATAAAAAATATATCACCGAATCATATAAAGATAGAGGTGATGATGTACCAGATACTTATGAAAGGGTGGTTGGTGATGCTATCGAAGCTTTTGTTGATGATAGATTATTGTTTATAATAGAAAAAGAGAAAAGTGTTAGATTATTTGAGAATGAATTGAATAATCTTATAAACATGGAAGAAATTATAGTAAAGCGTGATTAATATATTCTACATATCGTCTTTTGTATTCATTCTTATGAATGTTTATTATGTTTTTAAGAAAAATCAATTAGATAAGCGTTTCAAGGAAAGAGATATAATGGGTATTTCTAAAATGGATTTGGTATATTATTTCACCAAAGTATTATATTGGATTTGGATACCAATTGGGTTATTCTCGAACCAATCAGAAATTTTTTGGGTTTTGTTTGTATTAGGTTTTTTGAAATTTCCTATTTATCACTTAAATAAGAATATTTTTAGAATCTATAATGATGTATATCCTATTTTGTGTATATCAGCACTGATTACTATTTTTGTTTATTGGTTAACTTAAACGCTAAACATCTTTAGGTGATCTTCTGTTATAATAATAAACTCATAACCTTTTTTATTACACCAATTTATCATAGTTTCCCATTTATTCTTATTCTTATAAGCCATTTTTAAGTCATACTCGAAGTTTTTTAACTTCTTAGTTCCCTTTTCTGGTACACTTAGCTTACCCTCATTAAGAGCAATCACCATATTATATTCCTTTTTTGGTTTAACTTCAACAACAACCTGTTTCAAAACACCATCTGGTGTTCTCATCTCGTAATAAAAATCAACATAGTAGGTATGTTTTTTAACTTTAGCATCGCCATTTTCAAAATGTGTCATTTGATAGGGTATGTTTAGACACTCAGCTCCCCATTTTGTTACTTGTTCGTTCATATCTAACCAAAACATAATCTTCTTTTCCCAAGAACTTCTATAATAAAGTCCACGTTCAGCATTTAACTTAATTACTTTGTCTTTGTTTTTAGGTATAAAATTACCCCCGTGATATTTTGAATTATTTGGTTTAGAGTTTAACATTATGATTATTACTTTTTTTTATATATAAAAGAAAAAGTTTTCTATGGCTGAATTGGCAGAAAGAGTTAAAATAAATCTACTAGTTAATGGGAATGGTATTCCTGACAACTTTAAAAATAATTCTTTATACTTTTATAATAAGTATCAAGAATCATCAAAGGAAATTTTAAGTGTTTCTGTCAGTGATATACAACCTGGTGGGTTTTATAACTTTCATTACCTAGATACTTCTAGTTGGATGCAATTTTCTCCAGTTTTTGTTTCTGATTTTAAGAAATTTTCAAATAAGATCATTATATTTGCTATCAACTTTAACTTTATCCCTATCGAAGTTAGAACATTATTATTTGATCAATATATTAGTGAGCAAGATTTCGAAAACGATGCTTTATTGAAAGTTGATTATAAGGGTGTTTATGATAAATTAAGGGATTTGGGATTTGAATATGCTATGGTAGAGTATGATGTTTCTAGAATTAAATTAGTACATAAGATACAGTTAGATTTATTACCTAGATTTTTATACTCACAACATCCTAAGAATGTTTATGACCCAAAAAAGTTAATAGAGATATGGGATGCTAAGATATCTAAGAGAGATGATAGACATAAAGAGATGATGATGGCTAGTATTGATGAATTCTTTGATATAAATAGTGAAATATCAGAAAAATATGGTGTTCTTAGAAATCACGTTTCTAGAATACGGAATAATATGAAAAAGTTTGGACCAGGTGGTTCAAACTCATGGACTTAAAAAAATAAAATATGTTAAAATTTTTCAAAAAACAAAAAGAAGTGTTTGAGGGTATTGATGATACAAAACCTAGAGGTGTTAAATATACGATAGAAAGATTGAGTGAATCTGAATTTGTTTCTATTCAAAAACAAAAGGATAGTATGAAAAAACACATTATTGATAAAGTTGATAAAATGGTTTTACAAGAAATATCTGATAGATTGTATGGTCCTCAATCTGAGGATTATGTTAAAGCATTATTAGAGTTGAATAAATCATTTAAACCAAGAGCTGGTAAATCATTCCATGATTTTTATGAACCTGGTATATCGGATAATGTAAGGGAAAACCAGAAAAAAATAAATGAATCAATAAAACACGAGTCTTAACCTTGCTTTTTTTATAGTTCATTAACTTTATCTTTAAATCTCCATATGTATCCAGAAGATGTATAATTATAATTATTATTATTTTTAAAGCAACAATTTGATATTGAGGTTCTTTTTATTCCAGATTTTTCAGATGATTGTCTTATAGATTCATATTCCATTATGAGATTTCCGTCAATATCATATTGTAACACAATTCTATTCTTTATCCTAAGTGATTTAGGTTTATCTAAGTTAATTTTTTTTGGATTTTTATCTCTAAACTTCCATATATAGAATCCGGCATGTTTTAATATACCATTACAGTTTTTACTTATATTTGGTGTTGGTATACCACTTTCTCTGGATGCTTCGTTTAGTGATTTATATTCTTTTATGAAATTACCATCAATATCATATTGTAAAACACTATTTGATATTTTTTTAATATACTCTGAATTATTTTTAGGTGTCCCTCCACCACCTTTACGTTGATTACACTTTGGTTTGATCTTATCAATCCAATATATTTCCCTCTCTTCCCAATTATCAGAGTTACAAACCTCTATTATATCTAGTATTGGTTTTTCATTAGATTTAATCAACTTTCTAATCCAATTGGTTTTTTTTGTTTTTATATCCCTTTTAGCATCATATAAATGATTATAATATCTAACTTTTGGGTTATTACTCTTACCTATATATTTTATATCATTTGATATTGGGTCAGTTAGACTATAAATATAAATTTTGATCATATCGTATATATAAATTAATTAATCTGTTTATTATTATATTTTGCCACTTTAGGGGATGATGTGATTAATATATATACAAAAAGTATTAATTTTTTATGAGTAGTTATAACAACTTTAACGGAGCATCAGGAACAGACTCAAATTTCGCATATACTAATTCAGCCGTTGAGAATAAAGGACTTTTTAGTCGTATTCTTAGAAACCTTTCGAATTATGGTATGAATTATGATGATATGATAATCAGAAACCAAGTAGGTATTGGTATTAATGAGGATCCATATTCAGCTAGAGGTAATTCAATGTATGATTTCTTTAGTCAGAGAGCCGTAGCTTCTGTTTTGAATAGAAAGTCAATCCCTTATTTAGATAAAGCGTATGGTGATAAGAGAAGAATTCTAAGAGAATATTCTATTAAAGATGAAATAAGAGATTTTTTGAGTACAATAGCAGATGAATCAATCGTTTTTAATGATGATTCTGATTTCTGTTCACCTAAAGCATTATCAAATGAATACCCCCAGGAAGTAAGAGATAAATATCAGGAGTATTTTGAGAAAATATACAATAAGTATGGATTCTCTGATAGTATAACTGCTTGGGATATGATGAGAGATTTTCTTATCGATGGGTATATAGCTATTGAGATTATATATGATGATAAGAAAAAGAATATTGTTGGTTTTAATAGAATGAGACCAGAAACTTTAGTACCGGCTTATGAGCCAGCTATTGGACACCTATGGATACAGTTCCCAGAGGATCCACAATTGAGAAGAATATTTTTAGATTCTCAAATAGTTTATATATCATATTCAACACAGAATGATTATTCAGAGACTTCTTATGTTGAAGGTTTGATAAAGCCATATAACCAATTAAAGATATTAGAGCAAACTAGAATAATGTTTAACGTTATAAATGCTACTGTTTATCAAAAGTTTACGATTCCTATTAAGGGTTTATCTAGACAAAGAGCAGAAGAACAAATAGGTCAGTTGATACATGATTATTCAGAGGAAGTTGAATGGGATGATAGTTTAGGTACACTTACTATAAATGGTGCTAAACACTTAAATTATAATAAACAAATATGGTTTCCTGAGGGAGACGCTGGTACACCGAATATGGAAATGGTTTCACCAGAGGGTCATGATCTTAATGATGAAACTATGTTGTCTTGGTTCTATAAAGGTCTTAAAAGAGCTTCTAAGATACCTATAACTCGATTTGAAGGAGAGAACGGTGGGGGAAATCTTTTTAGTGATGCTTCTGAGATGACTAGAGATGAAATTAAATTCCATAACTTCATTAGTAGATTAAGAGCAAACTTTAAAGAACTTATTGTTAAGCCACTTAAATTACAGATGTTAATCGAGTTCCCTGAATTAACAGAGGATGAAGTATTTACTAATAGAGTCGATATTGATTTCTATACTAATCAAATTTTCGAAGATTGGAAGAAAATAAACAACTTGGCTAAGAAATCAGAAATAGTTGGAACATTGTTAAGTGTTATGAGAACGGATGATAAACCTTATTTCCATATTGAGTGGATAATGGATAATATATTTAAACTTACTCCAGAAGAGAAAGCTGAGAATGAGAGATATTGGGCACGTGACGCTAGTGCTGGTGATGCTTCTGGTGAAGAAGGTGGAGAAGGCGGAGGAGACTTCGGTGGAGAAGGCGGAGAAGGCGGTGGAGACTTCGGTGAATCTGGTGGTGAACTTAGTGATGTTGGCGGTGGAGACGAAGGCGGTGGAGACGAAGGCGGTGGAGACATTGGTGGTGATGTCGGTGGTGGGGACACTGGTGGTGGAGACGAAGGTGGTGGAGAATTCGAATTCTAAAAGATATTTAAAAAAGAAAACCTCTTAAAATTATTAAGAGGTTTTTTTATGCTATGTTTTTTGTGTCGGGTATTTCAAAGTAAAATTGTGTTACGCTATTATCAAAGGGTAGTCTCAATTGTTTAGCTATAATTGGACAATTTGATTCCAATAGACATTTTAGTTCTTTTCCTGATGTGTTATCTAGAATTTTAACTTCTATTTTTAATTCATCCACTTTATTATCCTTTATTATAAAAGACATTGCCCTTACGAAAAATGCTATACTTTTTAATGATATGTCATGATCTTTTGGCTTACCCAAGCTACCGTATATTGGTGTGTTTATATTTGATATTTCTGTTACATCAAATCCGATTCTTTTACCCTCGTTTAATAAAACGTTAAGTTTTATCTCTCGTTTGTATTGTGTCCATTGTGGAAATTTAGCCAATAGCCTATCATAGTGAGTAACTCAACATCATTTTCTAAAATAACATCATATTCTAGTAAATCACTCATTACATTTTAATGAAATCTATTTGTTTCTTATCTAAATCAACACCATTAACTATTATAGTTATATCATCACCCAATCTTATTCTATCTCCAACGTCATTAAAAATTTGATAATTGTCTGTATCTATGTGATAGTTACCTTCCAAAGATTGATATCTTATCATACCCTCACATTTACTTTCTTTTAATTCAACATATAAACCCCAGTCAGTTACACCAGAAACTATACCATCAAAGACTTTACCAATTTTATCTTGTAAATATTCGGCTTGTTTGTATTTAATAGAATCTCTTTGTGCTCTTGATGCTATTAATTCTCTACTTGAGCACCATTTAGCTTCATCTTCGACTTTAGTTGGATTTCCTTGTTTCTTATTTTCTAAGAAATCAAGTAACATTCTATGTGTCATTAAATCAGGATATCTACGTATAGGACTTGTGAAGTGTGAATAGTGTGTAAATCCTAATCCATAGTGTCCTATGTTTTGTATTGTGTATGTTGCTTTAGACATACATCTTGTAACAACTGTACTTAACATATTTTCTTCTGGTGTTCCTTTAACATCCTTTAATAGTTGGTTTATAGACTTTTTAAGTTCTTCTCCTTCGCCTTCTGCTTTGAATTCGTGACCGAAAGTCTTACAAACATTAGCCAGTGCTGTTAATTTATCCATGTTAGGAGTATCGTGTACTCTAAATACGTTAGTTCTTGAATTACTTGATAGTAGTTTAGCAACAGATTTATTAGCTAATAACATAAATTCTTCAATTAGTTTATTTGCTTCTTTTTGTTCTTTGAAATAAACACCAATTGGTTTTTTATTATCTTCTGCTAATTTGAATCGAACTTCAATACCACCCATTTCTAATGATCCGTCTTTAATTCTTTTCTTTCTTATTTTCTTAGCTAGTGTATTAAGATGATTAACCATTAATGGATAAACTCTATCTTCTCCTTTATATTTATCATCATTACCCTCGATTATCTCTTGAGCATCTTCATAAGCAAATCTCATATCAGAGTGAATGACTGTTTTACCATGCCATTCTTTAACTATTTTCCCATCAGAATCCATAGTGAATACTACTGAGAAAGCTAATCTATCTTCATTAGGTTTTAACGAACATATTCCATTACTTAATCTCTCTGGTAACATTGGTACACATCTATCAACTAGATATACTGATGTTGCTCTTTCATAAGCTTCATCATCTAATTTACTACCTGGTTTAACATAATATCCAACATCAGCGATGTGTACTCCTATTTCGAATCTATTATCATTTATTACTTTAAGTGATAGTGCATCATCAAAATCACGAGCATCTACTGGGTCAATTGTTATTGTTGTCACATCCCTCATATCTCTACGAGACTTTATCTCCTTTTCTGTTATTACTTCTGGAACAAGTTCTGATTCATTTATAACATCTTGTGTGAAATCAACTGGTAATCCATATTCATACATTATTGAATTCATCTCAGCGTTATTATCACCAACATCACCCAATATCTTAGTTATCTTAGCTTGTGGTGATTTACTATCTTCCCACTTTGTTAATTCAACAATAACCTTTTGGTTATCTTCCGCTTTTAACCCACCTTTAATATAGAAATCAACTGGTATTCTTCTACTGTCAGGTATGACGAATGTTAATTTACCATTAATGTGTACTCTACCAACGAATTCTTTCTTATTTCTGGTGATTACATCAACTACTTTAGCTTCTAATTTCTTTTCACCCTTGAATACTTCTACTGTTACCTTATCTAAGTGTAAAGCATTTTTAGTATTTTTCTTGAAAATGAAAATTGATTTATCGTCTATTGTGATTGTTGCGTGTCTGTTTGTTGAGAACTCGATAGTACCTTCGTACCGTTCTCCTGCTTTTATATTATTATTCATATTCCTTTTATTAGGAAATATCGTTTTGTTTATTATCTCGCTTGGATATGTTATCAACACCGTACTTATCTATTAGTGTTTTTTTCATCTTGTTCAATACCTTATTGTTCTGTATTGGATAATCAACACCATAATTTTCTCTTAGAGATTTTTTTCTTTTTGATTCTGAACATTTTCTACAAAAGTATTCTCCCCATTTATTATCATACTTAACATAGTTCTTAAAGATTACATCCTTTTCGATTCCACATTTGTCACACTTACACTTTATCTTATAGTGTGATCCTTTAGATAGTAATTCAACAGGTATTATTAATAACTCACCTATTGTAACATCACTATATCCTAAATTCTCATAGTATGAATAGTTTGCTTCGTTTATTTTAACTTTTATCTCCCTAGTTATGATCATAAAAAACCTCTAAATTTCAATTATTTATTAAAAATAGGTTCCTCTCTTCACATTCTTACCAAACCTTCTTCAATAAAAGATTCTAGTCGGTCTATAAAAAATCCACCTTTCTAAAAATGTGATTTAACATCATCAATATATACTATGAACTGCAAAAAATAATTATTTTAAACATGAAACCGGTTTTAATAGTAGAAAATTCACAAAACCAACTTATTAGGGAAAGTAATGGAACTAATAAGGGGTACACATTAGGTGGTACATTCACCGAATTCGGTGTCAAGAACAGAAATGAACGTATTTATTCGGCTGATAAATTTTTACCAGCATTAAATGAGATGAATGAACGTATAAGTGGCTTAGGAGCTGTTTATGGTGAATTCGATCATCCAGACGTTTTTGACACATCACTCTCAAGAGCTTCACATATTATCACGAAGGCAAATTATGTCCAAGAGAAAAATACAGTAGAAGGTGAGATTAAATTACTAAGTACATATTGGGGTAAAGAAGCAAAAGCATTAGTCGATGACGGATGTCCTGTATTCGTATCTTCAAGAGCTGCTGGTATTACTGAATCAGATGGTTCAGTTTCCCTGAAAAAATTATTTACATATGACATTGTTGCTGACCCAGGATTTGCGTCAGCTAAAATGGATGTTAGAGTACTTAATGAGTCATTGGGTTATAATGATGCGAAATCTAACTTTAGGATATATGAAATGTCTGACGAGTCAAAAATAAATGAGTTATTCAATATGAACAAGAATGAGTTTGTAACAAAAAAACAATTGACTGACTACTCTAACTACTTAGTTAACGAATTAGCGACAACTAAGAGAACAGTTAATACAGCCATTACAAAGGGTAATATAGAACCTAAGAAGATGGAACAATTATTAGAGTACTACGAAGAGTTAAATAGCTCTAATGCACAAGTAGCTAAGTATCTTGATTATTTAGCTGAAAAAGTTCAATTCGTAGTTAATGAAAACAAAGCATTAAAAACTACATCAGAAAAATTAGTTAAGCACAATGACTATTTAGCTGAAAACTTAGAAAAAGCAATTAATTATTCTGAGTATTTAGCTGAGAATCTTGACAAGAACATTGATTATTCTGAGTATTTAGCTGAGAACTTAGATAAGAATATCTCTTATGCTGAGTATTTAGCGGAAAACGTAGATAAAAATATTTCATATTCTGAGTATTTAGCTGAGAATCTTGATAAGAACATTGCTTACTCTGAGTATATCGCAGAAAATTTAGATAAGAACATTGCTTACTCTGAGTATATCGCAGAAAATTTAGATAAGAACATTGCTTACTCTGAGTATATCGCAGAAAACGTTGATAATAACATCGCTTATTCTGAATACTTAGCTGAGCACGTTGAGGGTAACATTGCTTACTCTGAGTACATCGCAGAACATTTAGATGATAACATCGCTTATTCTGAGTATGTAGCTGAGAATCTTGACAAATCTATTAACTATCAAGGAATGATCGTTGAAAGATTAAATGGAGATAAATTATTTGAATCTGTTGAAGGATCTGAAAACTTCCCATCTTTAGAAGATGCTGGTTTCGAAGCTTTCGAGGATGAAGATGATGAATGTGAAACTGAATTATCTCAAGAGTTAGATAATGAAGAAGATTTTGATGGTGTTGATGAATCTGTTAATACAGATACAACAATCGTTGAAAACAAAGAAGAAGAAACAGAAGAAGAAGATGAAGAAGAAGAAGCTGCTGATAACCATATGGTAGACGGTAATAGTGATTCTGAATTATCTGAATCTATTGATAAATTAATTGAAGAAGCTAAAAAACGAAAAGTTTCTGAAACAGCAGATGTAAATTTCTTAAAATTTATGTCTAAATCACAAGTTGATAGCTTTTATGCACTTACTAATGACGAACAAGAGTCAGTTAAAGTCCATATAAACGAAAGAGACTACTTTACTCAAAAAGAAGTTTTATCATTAATTGCTGAAGCACTTTCAACTAAGAACGAATCTCTTGAAGAGAGAATCATCAGATTGATGCCTGATAACATTAAGCCAATCTGGGAACAATTAAACGACCCTTCTAAGAAGTCTATCTTGTCACAAGCTAGATTATATCCAGAAGACGTTTTAACAACTGAAGCTCAAGTTGAACATTTTTGGTCAACTAGAAAGCTTAAGACAAATGAGTCTGTAACAAAGAAACTTGTATCACACGAAAGCCTTATCCAAGAAGATAAACTTTCAGATAGTGATGTTCAAGCGATAATGGAAAGATTCAAAAATATTTAATGTCTGTAAAGAATCCACCTTGGTAAAAATCAAGATTTCAAAGGGTTATATATACATTAATTAAAAAAATAAAAAAGAAAAATTATGTCACACATTAGAATAGACAAACAAAAAGCAATGAAGAAATGGTCTCCAGTATTAGAGAACATGGGAGTTGCTGGCGAAGATAGACTTGATTGGATGTCTGAGTATGCTGAATTTCACTCTATAAATGAAAACGCTTATGCTAACGCATCTAACGTTTCAGGTATGGGAGGTGTTATAGCAGCACAACCATCATCATTAGCTGGTTCTACAATCGGAAACGCTTGGTCAGGAAATGGTGGTTCACTTGGTTCAGGTGATGTTGGTCAAAACCTTTTACCAGTAGCGATGAAAATTGCAGCTCAAACAATCGGTTTAGATTTAGTAGCAGTTAAACCTTCTCCGGGTCCAAAAATTGATTTATTATATATCGACTTTAGATATGATGATGCTCATTTAGGAAACGAAGATGAAAGACCACAAGTATTTAAGATAGCACCAAACGCTTTATTCACGAATATGGCAGCAGTTATCACTGGTCTTAGAGGTCAATTGACAACTAACACAATCGCTGAAACAGTTGGTGGTTTAACATCAAGAATGTGGAATAACATCGGAACTGGTGCAGCAGTAGTTGTAGAACCAGCTAACAAAGCGGGAGAAGTTGAATTTTTAGGATTCTCTAGAATTGACGGTTATCCAATGTTCAGAGCTTACAGACAATTTAATACATCACATACTGCTGTTGGTACTGCTAACAACACTTGGGGGTTTGATGCAACAAGAAACACGTTCACAGCAACGGCTTCTATGGCTTCTCAAATCACTAACTTAGGTGGTGTAGTATTGAGTGATGAGCCTACTATTGAATTAGTATCAGCTCTTGAAGATCACATTCCTGGTTTCTCTGCAAACTGGATGTCATCTGCAAATGGTGCTTCAGGTAACTATCCAATGGATAGAGATATGGACGATAAGAGATACTCTGGTATCATCGGACCAAAAATTAGTTCTAAAACAGTTGCCGTAGGTACTATTGAAGTATCTTCAGCTCTTAGAAGAACTGAAATTGAAGATATCAAAGCTAACACAGGTATGGATATCGTTCAAAAAATGGAATCAATTCTTGTTAATGAATTATCTCAAACAATCTCTAAGCAAATTGTTGCTAAGATATTTGAAATGGGTGATCTTAACAGATTGTCAGCTCCAGCTAGTACAGCAACAACTACAATTGTTAATCCAACGATTTTCGATTTAGATACGGCTTACGCATCTGCTGGTGTTGGTGTTGGTGGTGAAACTACTCACGCTGTTCAAAGAAAGCTTGTAACTAAGATAGCTCACGCTTCTAACTACATTGCTACAGAGGGTCGTGTTGGTCCAGCTCAATACCTTATTACAAATGGGGGATTAGCAGCAGCACTTTCTGACATCTCTGGTTATACACTTAACCCAGTTAAGTCTAAAATCAATGGACAAAGTCAATTATACCCAGTAGGTTCAATTGGAGATATTTCAATATATGTTGATCCATATATGAGATATAACGACAACAGAATCGTTCTTGGTAGAAAGAACAACCCAGACCAACCAGGTATTATTTTCGTACCTTACTTAATGGCACAGTCTATATCTGTAATCTCTGAAGCGACTTTCGCTCCTAGAATGTTACTAAGATCTAGATACGCTGTAACAGAAGTTGGTTGGTTCCCACAAAAGCAATTTATGACTATCAACGTATTAGATGCAGAGCAATTCTTAAACTAATAACTAACATAGTTAGCTTAAAATACCGAAAAAAGACCCTTAATGGGTCTTTTTTCTTTTTAAATAATTTATATATACACTATGATTAAAAACTATAATTTATACTTAGAGAGTAAGAAAGATAAATTTCCAAATATTAAGAAAATTGAAGCAAAAGGTTTCTTTATCTATATAGGTAGGGATGCTAAATCTAACGACCATTTAACATTTAATGTTGCTTATGATGAGGACATTTGGATGCACGCTAAGGGTGTTCCTGGTAGTCATGTTGTTATAAGAGTTAGTGAGAATTTACCAACTAATGAAATTATAAGATATGTTGCTGGATTAGCTAAGAAAAATAGCAAAGCTAGTAAGGAAGAGAATGTAACTGTTGTTTATTGCCAAAGAAGATTTGTTAAGAAGGAAAAAGGTATGAATGATGGTCAAGTTAGGGTTGATTATATCAACGCTTATGAAATTGTAGTTTGATATTTAATATATAGATTAATAAAATAAATTTTTATAATGGCGGGAGAAACTAAAAGAGTGCAGTTTTCAGATAGATTAAAAAAAATTCTTAAAGATTTAGAGGATAATAATAACTATTTAGCCTTTGAGCTACTTTGGATGGCTGATCCGACTGCAAAATATCATAATGGACTTGGTATAACCAATGTTGATTGTGGTACAGATAAATCATCAGACTTTAATTTTACTGTTGTTATTGATGGTAAGAAAAATACAATGAAAATTGGTAAATTTATTAGATATTATTTTTCTAATTTATTTGGGAATGATGAGATATCAAAATTTGTTCACACTTTTAATAGAGTTAAGAATGGTGCTAAGGCTGAACAAACAGGTAAGAAAGTTGAAATACCCGAATTTAGTTATAATCCAAAAGACCCTAGGTCTACATTCCTTTCACTTGTTACAAGAACATATCCTCATCCACATGAGGAAGAAGTTATGAAATTCTTACCGAAAGGATTAGATAAAGATGAATTTGGTAATTATTATAAAGTAATTGCTGGTGATGATACTACAATGTTTAGTTCTCACTTAGATACTGCTGATAGAAGTCCAGTACCTACTAATCTATTTACTAAAGAAGAGGATGGTGATGAGATAATCTATACTGATGGTAATACAATATTAGGAGCTGATGATAAGTCTGGTGTTACTGTTATGATGTATATGATGGCTCATAATATACCTGGTATTTATTACTTCTTTATTGGAGAGGAAAGAGGTGGTATTGGTTCTAATCAACTAGCTAGTGTTTATGATAAATTTGACTTCTTAAAGAATGTTAAGAAATGTATTTCTTTTGATAGAAGAAGAACAATTTCTGTTATAACACACCAAATGGGTGGTCGTTGTTGTTCTGATGCCTTTGGTACAGGACTTTGTAAAGAATATAATAAACAAGGACTTAATTTATCGTTAGATAATGGTGGTGTTTATACCGATTCTGCTTCATTTATGGATATTATACCAGAATGTACTAATTTATCAGTTGGTTATTTGAATGAACATACAGGAAGAGAAGAACAGAATATGACATTCTTAATACAATTATGTGAAACTTCTATTAATGTTGATTGGGCTGGTTTACCAGTTGCTAGAAAAGTGGGTTTGAACCTTGAGTTGGTTAAAAAACACAAATCTTTAATAGAAGTTATTAAAGATGGTGCATTTGCATTAGAGGTTAAGATGGTTGGGTATGATGATAAAATATTTATAAGAATAGATTTGGATGATACTAACATAGTAACTGTTTACGATACCTTAGGTATTATACAAAACTTACTTGATAAACATAAGGTGGATAGTATGGTAATGTTCGATGAAACATATATTAAAATAGAACTAAACTAAGATGAAGAATTTTAACGATTATAAAAAGTTTCTAGAGAAAGAAAATATAAGAGAAGATGAATATTCTCATCTTAATGATGATATTAATGGTAGATGGGATGATTCTAATTATGAAGATGATGGATATCAATATTTGAATAATGGTGGATCTAGAAGTGAGTCTTCTTTCAGAGATGATGAATATGAATATGAAGATGATGGTGATGAGCAAGATGATGTTCAACACTTATTATATCTATTAAGAACTATGTTTAAGAACAACGGTATTGATGTTGAGATAGAACATAAGAATATGGATATTATGATATATTGTATAATGGAGAAAAAGGAAAGATTGAGGGATGTTATGAATGTTTTATCTGTTGCTAATAAATTGAAAAAAGATATATTACCACAATATGATTGTGAGTTCGAAATGTGGGAAACTAAAAAAGGTAATCCTATGTTAACCTTTAACTTCTATTATAGAGAAGGATTGGGTGATGATGGAATACCATTTTAATCACTGTAAAAAATCCATTAAATAAAATTTACAACTTTTTTGTCTTTTTAGATATTATATATATCTTTGTAAGATAGTAATTACAAATACTTGGGGATGTCATAGAATAGATTCGCAGAGTAAGGGTGGTTATGCAGGTATCGGATTGTTAATTAACCGATTAATAAATTAAATAGCAAAATAGTAAACGGAAACGTAACAGAAGTAGCAAGCAAAGAAGATTTAGTATTTGCTCTACAAAACAACCTACTTAACGTAGGAGAGTTAGAAACAGCGTAAGCTGGGAGAAAACTCAAAAAAATTCTCCACCTGATTCACACAGTTGAAAAATGTGAGACCGTTGTTTGTTGATTTTTAGAAGTCTTTTCAAAAAAATTAACTATTTTGTAAGTTTAGAAAAACGTACTAAGCCTGTAAATGAATAATTATTGTTAACTGAGGAAGACACGATGGGCAGTACATCGTCATCTCCACAAGAGCCAACTGAGCTGTACGTAATCAGTTGGATTTTTTTTAACCTCACTTCCTACATGGGAGTGAGGTTTTTTGATAAAATTAAATTAAATAAAAATGAAAATGCCAATAGATAGAATATGTGAGTAAATAAAAAATAACTTACATATTATGAGCAAACACACAAACAAACACTGGTTAAGAGAAAAAGAATATATTTCTCTTGTTAGAGAAGAACACCACTTATATTCTACGCTTTGTAGATATAGATGGAGAATAACTCCTAATCAGAGATTAGCTGAGGTAGATGAGAAATTAAAACAAAAGTTTTTCAACGAAAGCCGTGGTAAGTATCGAACTGCGCCTAAATGGTATAGAAAGGTATTGAACCGTTCACAAAGAGCTAAATCAAAACAAACACTTTATAGAGAGTTGCAAGGTTATGATGTATCATACGAGGATAACTATAAAAATTGTGCCTGGTATTGGTAAACTAATTTATATTTTTAAATATAAATGATATGATTAACAAATTCGAAGGTCGGTACCGATTTCTGTCAAATTTCTACCCTTGTGTTATAGAACACCAAGGAATTTCATACCCATCAAATGAACATTATTATGTTGCTATGAAAGTGACTGATGAACAATTCATTAATGGTAGGTACTATACACCTGGTGATTTCAGGGAAATGATAGCGACTATTAAAAGTGCGGCTATTGTTAAGAAATTAGGTCAAAAAGTTAAAGTGCGTAAGGATTGGGATTCAAAGAAGATAGAATTTATGAATTGGGGTGTTAGAGAAAAATTTAACAAAAACTCAACTCTTAGAGAATTATTACTATCAACTGGTGAAGAAGATCTAATCGAGGGTAATTTTCATAAAGATACCTTTTGGGGTGTTTGTAATGGAAAGGGTAAGAACCATCTTGGTAAAATTCTAATGGATGTTAGAAGGGAATTGAGAGGTGAGAAGAGAGTTGGTTTGGAATCTATACTAAAATGATGTGGATATTTACTTAACTTCGGAGGGAAGTGATAATACCTTATATATAAGGTGTGAGAAAATTAAAATATTTAACAGAAGAAGAAGAGCTTGAAGTCTTTAATGAAAGAGAATCGGGTAATAAAAGAAAAGATATACTATCTAAGTGGGGTATATCAGAAAGACACTATAAAGATATTATACTTGAGAATGGTGGTGTTTTTAACAATCTAACACAAAAATATAATTTTAACGAAGACTACTTTGAGACAATTGATTCGGAAGATAAAGCCTACTTCTTAGGATTTATTATTGCTGATGGTACTATCAATTGTGATAATAACTCAATTCGTATAATACAAAAAGAGACTTATATATTATATGAATTTAAGAAATGTGTAGATTTTGAAGGACCAATTTTTACCAGAAAAGATGGTAAGATATCTTACATTACTATGTCCTCATCTAAAATGAAAAATGATTTAGATAAATTGGGAATATATTCAAATAAAACAATGTTTGTTAAATACCCAGATATACCAAGACATTTACAAAACCATTTCATTAGGGGTGTCTTTGATGGTGATGGGTGTATCTCGATGAGAAGGGATAAAAGAGATAATTCAGTTAGGGGTCAATTTAATATATGTTCGGGTAGTCACGACTTCATAAGGGACTATTATAATAAATTGGTTGGGTATGCTGGTCTGGGTGGTAAGAATAAAATAAGATGTCCAAAAGGAACTTATTACGTTTGTGATTGGGGTAGTATGAGTGATATCGAAAAAATATATGAGTTCTTGTATGAAGACTCTACGATATATTTGAATAGAAAAAGGGAAACTTTTGATGAGATTGTTTCTATAACTAAAAGTAAGAAAAAATATAGAAAATAATTTCTAAAAAATATAAAACCAATAAAAATATGTCTGTTATTAGCTATTTCGGAGGCAAGTCCTCAAAAGTATTTCATCAATTTATAAATACTAGAATACCAAAAGATGGTATCAAAACTTATTTAGAACCATTCTCAGGTGCAATGGGAACGTATATGGACGACCCGAATCTTAAATTCGATACAGTTATCTATAATGATAAGAACCGTCACCAGGTGAACTTATATAAGTGTTGTCAGAACCCAACAGAGATGTTGTTAGCAATAGATAATCTAAAAAATGGATTATTACACACCACAGAAACAGATCCAATAAAAAATTGGGATTTTTATAAAGCTATTTATAAAACATATCAGAAGAATGACTTCTTAGATGATATGAATTTTGAGATTGGTGATTATGAAAAAGCTGCTATGTATGCTTTCTTAATCACATCAGCACATAATTCAGTTTATCCAAGAGGTGCTGGGTTTAATGGGTATAAGAAGAATAATGGTAAACTTAAAATAGAAGCGCTAGTTAATAAATTAAAGAAGGGTACTTATACAGATAAGTTAGAATCTATTACAGAATTTTATAATATCGATTTTGAAGAGTTGATAAATAAATATGATTCAGTAGATACATTTCTTTATTTAGACCCACCTTACGCTCGATTTGACGAAGCTAAAGGTGTTGATGATGCTAGGAGACTATTCTGGTATGGTTGTGATGATGAGGGAGTATTTGGACCAGAATCTCATAGGAGATTATTAGAGTTACTTAAAAAGACTGATTGTAGATGGTCTTTATCTTATTATTACTTTCCTTTATTAGAAGAGTTATTACCAAGAGACCAATATATTTGGGTTGAGAAAGAAGTATTTAGAAGTTCTGCTCATGGTGGGAATAATTCAGATAATAAAAAGGTACAAGCTAAAGGTGTTGAGATGCTTATTATGAATTATGACCCAGAAACGGGAGAAAAAATTAATAATATGGATGTCGAATGTGAATTATGAGATAGTTGATGTTTTTGAGAGTATAAAGGATGATATTTTTATACCACAGTCTTATATATCTATCAATAATAACTTAAAGAATTTTAATAATTTTAAGATTAGTATTTCTGTTCCTTTGAATGGTAGTGATTTAGGGCTTGATGTTACTTCTGAGTTGGTTAAAACTTTGAGAAATGAAATGAATCAACATATTAGTAAGAAAATATTAAGTGGATTATTTTCTACACCTAAATTTGATTATATTGATATAAGTGATTGTGTAAATACACACACATCTGTTAATAGAATGATTGACTTTATAATATCTGATTATGATCATAAATTTATAATGACTAATTCACAATTATCTAGTTCTTTGTGTGATAGTGCCAAATTCCATTTTCAGAAGATAGTTAGTGGTTTTTCAGTTGGTTCCGGGGCGTTTCCTCATCAAATAGGGTGTATATCTAGACATGATATCTATTGTGATCCATTCATGAAATTTGACGATAATAGAATTTGTTTATTTGATAGTTGTGAGATAAATATAGAAAATCTTAATCACTCGATAATTGCCGCTAATACTTTTGCTCCTAAGATGGTCGTAAGTTATGATTTAGCTTATAGTTTGGGTGATTCCAAGGTTCTATTTGTATTAGATGGTGATGAATCATCTACATCTTATAAACAATACAAACAATTACAACGTGATATAAAAATAGATTCTTTATTAGATGGTAAAGAAGAAAATACCCTGTAAAACAAAACACTACCCAATGGTGGTTAGTGGTTCTGATGGTGATGGATTCACTTTAAATGATGAGGGTTATATGTTTGTTGATAAATTAGTCTTAATTGATAGTAAAGACGGTACA
>Ga0114918_10001143_pt1 | contig 23589 bp, 24 predicted proteins | sample LantaG_FD_87015 | JGI IMG/M metagenome (GOLD analysis project Ga0114918, IMG submission 87015) | Deep subsurface microbial communities from Baltic Sea to uncover new lineages of life (NeLLi) - Landsort_02402 metaG | ecosystem: Environmental > Aquatic > Marine > Oceanic > Sediment | place...
CACTTTCTGATGCCGCAAACATAGCATTCATTGCTGCATTTTTAGAAACACTTAGTTCAAGTGCTGTGGTTTTAAATATTTCTTCTAGTGTTGATCTAAGCATTCTTATCTCTGAAACCAATACATCTGTTTGTTGTCTTGTTGTCATAGGCATTAGACTACCCATGTTATCTTTTACAAAGTCAAACGCCTTACCACCAGCAGTCAATGCATCGCCGCCAATTGTTTTAGCCGCAGCAGAAACAGAAGATCCTATAGATAATGCTTTCTTACTAATCGCAGATGCAATACCAGGAACTTCTTTAAGCGCATCTTTCAAAAGATCTTTCCCTTTAGCAGCAACAATCTTTGCCGCTTTCATACCAACTATTAATGAATCCTTACCCTTCTCTGCCAAGAACTTTCCAGCAATTACTCCTCCTGTTGCAACTGCTATTGCTCCTTTAGATACTGTATCTGCAATAGAATTGTCAGATGAAGTCCACCAGTCAGATATTGATGATGATAATCCTGTGATGCCTGATACTAGTTTACCACCTACGTATGATCCTGCATCTAGAATTTTTCCACCAGCAGTCTTGGCAATATCAAATGCCTTCCCTGCAATATCTGGTAGAGATTTCATAATGTTTGCAAATGTTTCACCTATACTTCCCCAATTATCTTTAAGTGCTAGTAGAGCATCTATACCAAACGATACAGCAGTTCCAATACCAGGAACCAGTGAAGCAACTCCTGATGTTAATTCTCCTGCTGCTCCTAAGTAATCACCCTTTACTGCTCTTGCTCCAGCAAGACCTACACCAATAGCAAGACCTACACCAGGAATCTTTTTACCAAGAGTTTTACCTAATAATTTTCCAGCACCTTTACCAGCGACCTTAGATATAAGTTTTCCAACACCACCAACTAGAGATCCAATCCCTGGTATCTTAGATAGCATTCCTCCTGCTTTTCCTAAAAGACCTGTTACAGATGCTAACTTAGGCAACCATTTAAATACACCTTTGAATAGATTGCCAAAACCAAGAAGTCCTGCACCTAATCCTAATATTCCAAGTATCATAAGAATTGCAGCAGTCAATCCTCCCTTACTCTTACCATCTTTACCAGACCTCATATCAGTCATCTTCTTAGCGAGACTATCAAATCCTTTGTTAGAGACTTTTAATGTTTTATTATTTCTTGGATCAGATAAAGAAGTAAAGAGATCATTACGTTCTTTTCCTTCTTGTAACAATTTACCTAGAGTAGTACCTTGTGTTTTTGCATTCTTCTCTTGTTCTGCTGGTGTGAATGATCCTACTAGTATTTTAAGAAGTTTCTCTAGATGAATATCATGTGTGAATATAGATCCAGGTTTAATTGCCTGATTGGTGAAGTGCTCCATAAACTTTCTATATTTTCGTTGCTCTGTACTCTCTACTTTAGCAGCAGCAACTTCTTTCTCTGCACGTAATCTTGCTTCACCTTTCCACAGACCGAACGCTTGACCGATCTTACCGAATGATGATTCTCTAAGACCACTCTTCATTGAATCCCATACAGATCCTGCCAGTGCTTTTGGAAGAGATGCAAATCTATTACCACCCTCCGATTGGAGAGCAACCATTCGAGTAAAGATTCCTCTTTTTTCTTTCTCATATTTGTCATCTAAAGCAGATCTACTATTTGTTTCTTTTTCTATTTTTCTTAATCTTGCTCTTTCTTTTCTCTCTTCTTCCATAGTGATTGTATTTTGAGTAGTTTGTTGTCGATTATGACTGTTTGCTGTACTATTGGTTTTTGTATTCAAAACATTATATTTTGCAATCTCTTCTAGAAGATCAAAGAATCTTTGTCGATCCCCTCTTTCATCAACGATCACGACTTGATCGAATGCTGCGTTAACCATTGAAGAGTTTCCAGAACCCTTCGGAGTAACCACATTACCTGATTTAGATTTCAAATTATTGTTGAGATGCTTAATCTCTTTAAGCATCTCTTGTTGTAGTAGTATTTGAGCAGGATCATTGAATTGTGATGGCATTACTTGGATTCTCCATGAATAGTTCAGGTGTGTCTAACATATTTAGTATATAATTTTAATTTTGTTACTATTAATCATAAATAGAATTATAGAATCTATTTTATAAACAGGAGCATTTAATGAGAAGACAAACCGAAGATAAAGAATACACTAAGAATCTAGATATTTTTCTAGAAGGTCTAGATGATGTTGAACAAGATGATATGGATGAGGGTGTGTTGGGTAATTTGGCGGGGAAAGCAGCAAAGGTAGTTGCTGGTGGTGTCAAAGATGTTGTTGCTGGTCTTGCTAAGGGTACTATTGATGGTGTTCTTGGTCCCAAAGATGTTCGATTGATGAAGACTGCTGTAAAAGCATTTACAGAAATTCTTGCAAACAATGATATTGCTACCACAGAAGACAAGGTGAGTAATGCCTTTGCCAAGATTCTCGCTCGATCCATTCTTAAAAAGCGCGAAACGGAAGGTGGATCTAAAAAACAACCATCTTCACCAAAGAAAAGTGACTTCAGCGTTGTCAAATAATGTAATAGGATAGACTATAAACACAGTATAACATTTTTATATTGAGTCCCTTACCATAAAGGTTTAGGGACTTATTAATTGAATCATATTTTCTCTATCTAAATTGATTATTTATTACTAAATACTTATGTTAATCCACATAGAAGTATAAATAGGAATCCTTTATGTCAACATACACACCAACAGTTGAGTTCCGAGATGAAGATAATGAAGCAGACATTCTTGCTATCGTTGCTGGGTCTGAGGATACTGCTTCAAATGAGATCTATATTCGTGCGAGATATGAAGACTACTCTGAGACTCCTAACGTCACCATATCAGGTGATGGTGAAATTGTTATAACATTAGGTAGTCCAGACTTCTACTATGCTAAACTGATATCTAAAAGAAATCCTGGTGACACTGATGAGGATTCCTATACGTCTAGTGAAGTTATTCTAGAGATCAAATCAATTGTTGATTCAGCAGACGAGGCAGAAGGTGGCGTTAAGAATATTAAGAACGTTGATGTTCAGTCTGTTACAAATACATTCTTTGGAAACCAATTCCTTGGATACTTCCTAAAGATTCCACAGGTTGGTTATTACCAAGACATGGATACTAAAGCACTTAAACCGTATGTAACTGATAGAATCAACGAATCAATCAGAGGTCTTCAACTACCTGAGACTGCTATTCCTATGATGCCTATTCCATTTTATGCTCATCAAAACGAGCAGTATATGGGTGTCGGTGATGGTGAACTTGGGCAAATATCTATTCGATTCAAACTTGATAGGTTCCTTCAAAACTATTGTTCACTTCTAAATTGGTCGTACCTGAAGTATGATTGGACATTTGGTGCTAAGAATCCTGCCAATCAGATGGATGATAGAGACATTCGCGGAACATTTGTTGTGGAATTCTTAGATGAAGAAGAGAAGAGAACACGTAAACTTGCTTATAAAATTGTAATCGATACACTTCCAGGTCTTCCTTTGGGTGTTGAGACTCCAGATGATCTAGAGTTTGAAGCATTGTTTAGAGTTTTAGATATAGATACATCACAGTTTGTTATGGGAGAACCACTTAGCGAACGTGTTAGAATATTCTAAGGAACACCCAATGTCAGACTCAGATCGTAATAAATCAACAACCTCAATGGATGACTTGATGGTGAAGACTGTCGGGATGCTTGACACATTACCTGATAGAATTAGTAAGGCAGAGGAATACATTCATCAACTAGAGAAAGATTTTGCTTTGCACGATGGAGAACAGAAGCAAGGTATCAAACGTATATCTGATCGTATTGATAATATTGATTCCGTTTGCTTGGAGTTGAGGGGTGAAGTTAATAAACACATCGAGAGTGTAAAGAATGAGATTGAGAAGTTGGGTAAGATAGAAGGATTAACTCAAGAGCATAAAGATCTTCTTAATAATCTAAAGAACACTGTAGATATATTGAACAGAGATTATGAGTCAAGACAAAGTGTTAAGCATACAATATGGAAGTATATTGTAATAATGATCTCACACTTCACTCGTTATGCAATGCTTCCTATTACTATATCTATTCTACTCTATATTGGATTCTCTGAGAGAATGATACCAGGATATACACCTCCGATAGAAACACATACTGGTGATGATTTCTATGCATCTAGTTCATCTTTACTTAACTTGGTTGGTGATAATTGTATTAATGAATCTGATCTAAACGTTTGGAGAATGAATCAAGATTCTAATCTAATCTTTTTCTCAGAGAATAATAATATCCGTAAGTCTATAAGTGACAACTCTAAAATTAATTACACACATATATTCATCTGGATGCCAAAGGATAAGTCAAAAGGTGGATATGTTCAAATGTATGGGGAAAATGAAAATTCTATTGGTAACAACATTACTATCATAAGAGGGAAGTAATAATGACACCAGTAACATCTAACGTACAAACTATCGTCAATGACATTGTTGAGTTGATTGAAAATGATTCACAGATTGAACACTGTAGAATTAATATTGTGAATGGTTATGGTGATGTGTTTACTAAATATAAGAACAACCTCAAGGCAATAGAAGATAAAGAACATATCTCTGTTAGATTTTATAACGATGTAATTGATCTTAATAAAGATATATTCCGCGATGATGATTTTATGGCGGAGGATTGGTTCAATCTGTTTGCGTTTAACCTTAATTATTGTAATCATATCTGTATAAATAGAGGATGCGATAGTTATGGAATGGAAGTTCAGGTTTGTGATAAACCATACTATTGCGTAGATGCTACATGTATTGGTACAGATAGTTCAGTTCGAGAAACATTGATGAATGATATTCGTGGTATAGATTTCATTGTCAAAGAACTGAGATCAAGGTTTGATAGTAAGTTTTATGCTACAACAATCGTATCACTTCTTTCACAAAAACTAATACATAATTCATTTGAAGAGTTTACAGGAGAAGAATGTCCTATAAAAAATCTACGATACCTCGATTATGATTTTGATGGTGAAGAGATTATGAGTTATATGTATAAGATTTTACGAACACACAGTACAGAATTTTTAAATAAGTGGAGCAATGTATTAAATAAACTAGAGCAATTCAATAACACATCAAGTAGATTAGTCGGGAGAGGGAGATAAGAATGGCATTTTTTAAAGATCTAAAAGAATCGATTGGGTTTAACCAAATATGGAATCGATATAACTTCTTTAGTGCATCGGCAAATAAAGATCAGATTCCACCATCGATTACTTCTCAACTTGATCAAACCAAACCGATGGACTACGATGTTAATTTCCAACGTAGTATGCATGATATGGTAGATGAAGGTGCCATCGCTGGTGGTTTCGGTGGTCTGGAATACATGAGTTGGTTAGCAGGAGCAGAACAATCTAAAGACGTAAGAGTTAAGATGTATCGTGAGATGGAAGAAAACTCTTGGGTTGATGATGCTCTTTCAGAATATACATCTACTGGATTGAATGGGAATGAGAAGGGTGAAACGATTCACCTCAAGATTCGTAATGAAGATCTGAGTAACAACGATAACATCAGAGAGAATCTTCAGAAAGAGTTTGAACACGTTACTACAACAGTCTTTAACTATAACCAAGTATTCGCTGAGTGGTTTAGAGAATACATTATTATGGGTGAAATAGCAGTTGAGTTGCTCATTCCTGATGATAATGTTGATGTGCGTGTAGAAGGTGTGAAGGCAGTTAAACTTTTAAGATCAGAACAGTACGTTGCTTATCATGATTCAGATGGTAATCTTGATGGTTTTGTTATCAAGAATCCATACAATGATTCTGTTAGAGTGCTTGCAAGTAGAGATCAGGTTGCCTATAATGATTCTGGTGTCTATGATTATATTGCTGGTATAGGAATTGGTTGGGCGCAACAGTATGTTCCTAGTGCTCAACGAGTTTTAAGAATACCTAAATCGTTTATCGAAGGTTCACGAAAACCTTATAAGCAATTAGATGGACTTGAAGACTCACTTGTTATCTATAGAATGAGTCGTGCGCCAGAGCGTCTTGTGTTTAATGTTGCAACTGGTAATCTTCCTAAGTCTAAGGCAGAACAATACCTACAAAAACTTATCAATAAGTTCCGTAAGAAGTTAACATATAATCCCAACACTGGTGAAGTCGATCAAGGACAGAACGTTAAGAATATCATGGAAGACTTCTGGTTTGTTAAGGACCAGAGTGGTAAGGGAACTGACGTTACAACTCTTGGTGGTGGTGAAAATCTTGGAGAGATTGAAGATGTAAACTACTTCCTCAATAAACTATGGAGATCAATGAAGATTCCTGTTGGTAGAATGACAGGGGAGTCGGTCTTTGAGCAGAATCCTGGAGCGATATCTACACAAGAGATCAAGTTCCAGAAGTTTGTTTATAGAATTCTTATCCGCTATGTCCACATGATCAAGCAGATTTTAGTTCAACATCTTAAAATAAAAGGTATCTGGCAGCACTACAATCTTAAGAATGAAGACTTGGAACTCATTCCAGTACCACCAAGTTACTTTACATATATGAAGAACTCCGAAATGTTGGATGCTCAGTTCGCTAGATTCGCTAACTTTGCTAATAACATTAATGTAGATACTCCTATCTTTGCGCGTAAGACTGCATTGAAAGAAGGTTTGGGTTGGAGTGATGAACAAGTTGCTCAGAATGATGAGTGGTTGAAGGAAGAGATGGATGGTGCTAGTGCTGAAGAGGAAGAAGTTGGGGCAGCAGGGGGAGGTGATGAAGGAATTGTTGCTCCAGGTGGGGATGAAGGTGGAGGTGGTGAAGATGATCTAGGAGATCTAGGTTTATAAATTGAAAAAAAATTCAAAATCTTTAACTCTATAAACTAAATATAATTAGAAATTACTAATAAAAAGGATGACAGTATGCCTGTTCTTAAAAAATTCAATAAAACGGTAGAGAAGATCGATGCTTGGCAAGAGGAATGCGCCAACCTTCAGTACGCTTTACGAACTCTTTTAGGTGAGAGTGGTGGTTCATCTATCGCTGATGTATCTGTTGCACCTATGCCAATGGGTAAGATTCAGAAAAAGAAGTTGGATGAGGCAGACCTCGCTGGAAACATTAATGATAAAGATCGTCAAGGTAAAGATGTTATAGTAACACCCGATGGGAAGACTAAGAAGTTAACACCACAACAATCTAAAGAGATGCAGCGTAATGGCGATGCACTTACAGATAAAGAATCAGAAGAATCCAAACACCAAACGATTGAGTATAAAACTCCTGTGCCTGTTATTATAAAGAAGTCTATTGATATTCTAAAAACAGATAAGAGATTGCAGTCTCTAGTTGATAATCTATTTAAGTATAGAGCATCAGGAGCTATTGGTAAGTCTGATGAAATGAAGACTCTTATTGATCAATTCATAGATGATAGAGGACTTGATCCTCTAACAATATATGCGTCTTACGATCTAGATCTAGGTGATGAGGACGTTGATAATACTAAAGATCCAGAAGATGTAGAAGACACAGAAGATTCCGAAGATAAAGATTCAGAAACCGACGAGATTTAAAAGGGGAAATTGCAATGCTAAAGAATATTTTACAGCGTCTTAACACTCTACAAGAAGAGATGGAAGATATCAAATCTACTTTGGTAGAAACTATCAAGGAATCTTTCGACCTTGAGACTCTTGACCTAAAATCTTTCATGGAAGAGAATGATGAAGAAGAGGTTGAAGATGACGAGGATGTAGATGAAAAATATAATCCAGATGGTTCTCTAAAGAAAGAAGAGGACGGAGAGGAAGATGATGAAGAGGGTGAAGAAGAACCCGAATCTGATTCACCTGATGAAGAGGAACCAGTTGCTGATGAAGAACCAGTTGCTGATGAAGAACCAGAACCCGAAGCAGATGAAGAGATTCCTTCTGATGATGAAGAAGTAGAACAAGAAGCAGAAGGTGAAGAAGATCCTATTGCTGATGAGGGTGGAGAAGAAGATGTTCCAGAGGAAGATACGGATGTAACTAAGGCATTCAAGGATGTTGAGGTTGGAGAAAGATTTACTTTCGGAACTGAGTCTGGTGTTGATGGTGAATTTGAAAAGGTAAGTCCAACTGAATACACTGATGAGAATGGTAAGAAGTTTGCAGTCATTGATCCTGATGGTCCCGTTGTTCCTGTAGCAGATGAGGCACCAGAAGGAGAAGGTGAAGCACCTGAAGGTGAAGCACCTGAAGGAGATGCTGAAGGTGGAGATGTTGAAGATGCTTCTATTGAAGCAGAACCAGAAGCAGAACCAGAAGCAGAACCAGAAGCAGAGGTTCCTGCCGAAGATGATGAGGATGTTGAGGAAGAAGAGAATGAGGAAGATGGTGAGGATGAAGAGATAGAAGAATCAAATAGTCTCGACAGACTTATCAATAATATGATTGTAGAAGCAACTAATAGTTCTAAGAAGACTAAGAAGAAGGTTACCAAGAAGGTAGCCAAGAAGACAAAGAAATAGTTTATCTTAGTATAAGGAAACGGAATGGCAGACTTAACTAATAACTCCTACCAAGAAAATGTTACTAAGAAAGAAGTTGCACCTCTTACAGAGTTTCTGGAAGCGGTACAATCTCGCCATGGTTTGAGTAATCAAGGCAAGCGTGATCGCTTTGATCCTTATACTCGTATCCATAGTATCAAAGAACATTCTCTTGGAGATGCACTAAATAATATTCAAATGCTCAGAGAGGCAGATGAAGAAGAAGAAGATGAACTAGATGATATTGGAGATGTAGATACAGATGCAGAAATATCTGATGCAGAGACTGATCCTGATACAGAGACTGATCTTGATGTAGAACCTAATCCAGAAACAGATGTGTCTGATGATGATATCGATAATGAGGTTGATCCCGAAGAAGGAAAGATTGTCGATGGAGAAGGTGAGAAGATTGGTAACATCTTCATCGGTCCTGGTCAACGATACTTCATGGGTGCGTCTACAGATCCACAAATGATCATTGCAGGAAAGGTATCTCCAGATTATGTCTGGTTCTATTCTTTCCCATTCAAGAAAGCAGAGAAGATCAAGAAAGAGATTGCTGCTGATCTATTCGAGACTGGATCAAATACTTGGTTGAAAGATCCAAAGAGTAAGAATGATGATGATCTTAGAACATCTATTGAATCAGTATTGAATGGTCGTCCAGATGAAAGAGTTTCTATTGATGACTATCAGTTCTCTAACATCCAAGTCAAGTATGCAGGAGAAGTAACAGGTGACTTGGAACCTTGGAAAGAGTTGGAACAAGAATACGATGTAGTTGTAGATAGTAATCTTACCAACAAACAAACATACAACCTTCGTATGAACAACAAGGAACTTGAATCATTCCGAGCAGAACTTCAAGAGAAACCAGTTTCAGAACGTAACTTTAAGATCATTCGTATTGTTACAGAAGAACGTCAATACATGATTGAAGCAACCTCTAATAGTATGGTTCCTAAAGCAGTTGAGCGAGGACTTGAAGAATACGAACGTGATCTTCTAGGTCATACTCTCACACATAATACTGCTGCTGGTTATGGTGCTGAAGGTTATGTTGCTGGTGATCGTGTTACTTACAATAAAAAGAATTGGTATCTTGTTGACTTCGTTCCATTCGGAGAAAAGATGACTGCCATTCTTTTGGACGATGGATATATAAATGTTGCAGAGTATGTAGATATCTCTAAGATTACAAAGGTTCCACCAGTTGATCCTAAAGGTAAGAAACCTAAAGGATATTGTGGTAAGGATCAAGAAGGTGCTCCAGTTGATCAGACTCCAAAGGAGAAGGAACTAGATCTTCCTGTGAGTGATCTTAAGACTGGAGAAAATAAAGAACAGAAGGCACTTAACGAAGATAAGCAACAACGCGGTTATCGTGGTGACAAGATTAAAATGATTCGCATTAACTATAATCAAAAAAGAGATGAGAAGGTTATAAAAAATCTAAAGAAGATTAAGGGTAAAGAGGGTGTTCTTTATAGTAACTATGATCCTGATGATGATTTTGCAGAAGTAGTCTTCTCCGAACTTCCTGATATGGAATATATAGAAATCCTTCCTGGTGAGTTTAAGGTTCTTGGAAGTGTGAATGAAGAAGATGGAGATGAGTCTAAGGTTGCAGGAGTACTCGTTGAGTTTATTAACAAAGATCCAGAACTCAATAAGAATCGATTCACACCTATCGTTAAGAATCTTCAGCGCAAACGTAGAGAAGGAAGTTATGATAGTAACCTTGCTGCTAAAGCATTTCAGGTTCTAGTAGATGAAGGTGCAAGTAAATACTTTAACTCTAATGATGGTAAACTTCTTGGTAGTGAATTCTCTTCTCAGAATGAAATGTTTCCTAGAGATGTTAAGGTAGAAGTTACCAAAGCATTCAAAGATCAGTTCGAAGCAAATGTTGAAATGGGTAATCTCGAACAAGAAGAAATTAATCATAAGATTGCTCATCTTGTTGAAGAAGCAGAAGATGCTTTGAATGAGACAATGGGAAAGGAAGCAGTTCCTTTTACTCAACCAGAAATGAGAGAGTTAAAGAAGTTTGATAACATCGATGCATCCGCTGAGAATATTGTAACTTATAATTGGGATTCGGGTAATCAAAGTTTCAAGGTAGAGATTACTAAGAAACCAAGAACCGCTACGAATGATATAGTTTATTCTGCGGTCACAACTGATCCAGAAGGTAACATTGAAGAAGATAGAACAAAAGATAGTGATCCATTCAAGACTCAAGAAGATCTTGCAGTTCTTAGAGATTTCCTTACTGACTTGAATCTTAACGAAGAAGGTAAGAAAGAGTCTGAGGATGATGCCAAGCCTGATGTACATCCTGAACAGTTGGTCATGGGTATCAAAGTTGAGATGGAACATACAGATAGTATAGAAGAAGCAAAGAAGGTTGCCCTAGATCATCTTGCAGAAATTCCTGATTACTATACTCGCCACTCTAAGATGGAAAAGGGAGCAGAGAAGTCTGAGAAGAAAGAGATTAAAGAAGAGAAAGAAACGAAGAAGGCACCTAAGAAAAAGAAGGATGCACCTAAACCATCACACACGACAACCAAGATGGTCAATGCCCTTCCTGTTAAAGATGGTAAGAAAGTAAGAACAGAAGTTAAGGGTGATGTGCGTGTTCGTTATAAGACGTTTGAAGAAAAACGTAAAGCGGATAAAGAAAATAAAACCAAGAAAAAGGGAGACAAGTAATGGCAAGAATTAAATTCAATGGTGTTACGAAGAGAAGAATCATCTGGAATAGTATGGGTAGAGGGTACTCATATAATGTTAGTCCTGGTGAGACAATAGTAGTTCCAGAAGATCAAGTACAACATGCTTGCGCTTGTGGTCCTTTTATTGTTATTTCTTCTGAGTTAATGAATGCAAAAACTATAGGACCAAAAGTAGTTAAGAAGATCATTCAACAAGAGGCACCAGTTAGAGTTGTTAAACCATTACCAAATACAAAAATTGAAGAAGACAAAGTAGTGGTTGTTAAACCAGTGGTTGAACCAGTAGTTGTTGAAGAGGTTGTTGAAGAGGTTGTTGAAGAACCAGTAGTTGTTGAAGAGGTTGTTGAAGAACCAGTAGTTGTTGAAGAACCAGTTGTTAAGTCTATTGACTATACTGCTATTCGCAAAGCAGATCTTAAAGATATATGTAAGTCTCGCGGATTAGGTGTAAGTGGAAATAGAGATGACTTGATCGGAAAATTAGTTGCTTTCGATAAGGGCATTATCTTTGACGATTAAAAATATAAACTTCCACCAATACTCATGTCCCTTGTCATAAATACTGATAAGGGACATTTTAATAGGAAGAAACCATGTCGAAAATAACAAGTCGAGAAGAATTAAAACTTTGGGTGCATAGACGTTTGGGATCACCCGTAGTAAAAACTGCTGACTTACATGATCTACAACTAGATGATATCATTGATTATACATTAGATCGCTTCTACGAGCAAGCAATGGACTTCGCTCAAGTAGAAAGGATCATGTATATACCAACAACTGCTGGAGAATCTATCTATGATATCAGTGGTGTAGATCCTAAACCTACTGCTGTTATTCAAGTTATGGGTGATAGAGATACAAACATGTGGTCTAATCTAAACACATTGTTTACAGTTGAGAACATGATGATTCATAAGTGGGGGTTCAATACTTACGCTCCTGATATGCTTACATTCCAAATTATGTATGATTGGTTTGATTTCTTTAAGACAATGTATGGTAGACAATATCGAGTTGAGATTTGGGAACATGCAGAGCAAGCGTATGTTCTTCCTGCTCCTAAACATACTGGAATGCTCTTTACTGCTGTATATGCTAAACGTCCTGAAGTAGAGTTGTATAAGTACTCTTGGATCAGGGATTATGTATTTGCTAAGTGCCTCGTTCAGATCGGTATGAATCGTGGTAAGTATGCTGGTATTGCACTTCCTGGTGGTGGTACATTGAATTCTGATATGTATCTAAATAAGGGCGAAGAGATGATTACCAAACTGGATGAGCAACTTCTATTAGAGTGGTCTACCCCTCCTGGTTTCGAAGTAGGATAAAACAATGAATTACAATGAATCGTTATCAATATTTACATCTATCTATCATAATTTGTTGATAGAAGAAATTTCATATATTAATGATTTAGAATTAAATGAGAATGATATTCAGTGGCTGTTAGGTTTAAATGAAGCAAAAAAGGAATTATCATCCAAGGCCAAAGAAAAGGTGAATAAACTTCTTAAGGTTGCATTGAAGAGAAAAGATAATTTATCATTCGGTCCTTTATTTAAGGACGAAAGAACTTATGTTAATCTAAATGAAAAGGTTAAAGAGGAAGATAAAGATCTTCTAAATGTTCCAAAAGATATATCAGACTTCCTTGCTGAAAAGGGATATGAAGTAGATGATTACAAAGTAGGATTGGCAAAGAATAAAGATAACCCAAATCGAAAAATTAAAATAGGGAAGTTAATCAAAGATGCCAAACTGAAGAAGGTGTTTGATGAGAGATTGAAAGGACAGGTAAAGAGTTCCACAGATCTCATGGTAGTGTTTACTCATAATCCTAAAGACATTGCTATGATGAGTACAGGTCGAGGGTGGACTTCTTGTGCAAATCTAGAACTAACTCGTGGCAATCCAGCGGCGAAACAAATTCCTGGTAAGATAAAATATGGTGGGATGGTTGCATATCTCATATCGAAATCTGATAAGGAGATAGAGAATCCTGTTGGTAGAATATCAATTCGTAGATTGGTTGATAAAGAAACAGGTGCATTTATTCTACTTCCAGAGAAAGTGTGTTATGGTTCTGGATCTAAGTTATTTAAAAACATAGTAAAAGACACACTTAATAAAAGTAATAAAGAAACCAATCAAGAAACGTTCAGTATATTTAAAGATGCTGAAGGTGGATATTCTGATACATTTGACTGGGACAATACGGAAGCTAGATTTAATAATAAACCAATTGATATAATGTCTGCATATAAGAAGAAAAAATATAAAGAGGTTTTTAGTGAGAACCTTCTGAGAATCTTTAGAGATTCTAGTGTACATGAACGATATCAAGTTCTGAACACGATTATAGATAAAAAAGATAAGATATCCTTAAAACAACTTATAGATGGTGATGTACAATTTAGCAATGAGCAGGTGGATATGTTATTAAAAGGAAAGTTAAAGACTTATTATATAGATATATTTTCTGAGAAAATCAATTTATCTGATGAACAAAAGAAAATGATATCTAGTAAGTCAAAAATGATTAATACTTTTTTTAATTTTGTTAATAAAAAAGATACGAATAGTATCGGTTCATTAATAAAAGTAAACAAGATTGTAAATTTTCTCAATTATAAAAGTTTATTTCCACATGGCATGTCTGTATTAGAATCAAAGTCAAAGTTAATAAAAAATAATGATAAACTATTTTTTGATTCTATAGAAGAACTTTTAGATGAAAGGGATCTCAATGATTTTTGGGTTGATATGTTTTGGGGATTAGATCATAAGAGTTTTATAGATTCTATAAAGAATAAAATATTTACATTAGATAGATTAAAAACTGGTGTGTTAAAGACAGATCCTGTTTATAATCTTATAATGGATCTGATAGAAGAAGGGGAAATAGAAAGATTATATTCTCTTTTAAAATATAAGTTAATACCAGAAAGTTCAATCACTGCGAATGCAATAGATACGTTTTTACAGGTATATGATGAGATGGAGGATGATAACGTAGGAGGAAGTTCCGTCCGTAAAAATTTTCTCAATTGGATTTTGGATAATGTTAATACTAAAAAGTTTATAAAAGGATTTAATATGACAATGGTTGATGAGCCGATAGAGTCTACATCTATAATTAAAACAATATTCGAGAGACTTGGTGAGCATTTTGACTATAAAAAGATTTTTAAAAGATATAGGGAATTCGGATACGACAACGATACTCCTGTATATAAACTAATCAAAAGATACAAAAACAATTCTAAGTAGGAAACGACAATGCCTTTCATTTATAAAAACGCAGACATTAGAGATCGAAGAGTAAAACTTTTTATAGAGAGTCTTTATAAAGCATTTACTAAACTAATGGTTTTAGATAACCAAGCAAGTGAACTTATAGATGAACAGACAGAGATGGATTATATTTCTGATCTAGCAACAGTTCCTGGAGAAACTTCTGCTGTTCTTCCTCTTGGAACAGAAATGGTTTTCCAATACAACTCTCTTAACTTTGACTTTGATTCTACCTCTAAGTTTATTATAGAAGAACATTCTGGTCAAACTCTTCTCAATGTACTTGCTGTAGATTTTGCTACCATAGGAGAGATACTTCCAGATGGTACAACTCAACTCTCTAATGGATTGAAGATCAAAGATGGCGCGATTATATTTAAGAGTCTTGAGATCTACGACTATGATTATAAAAGTTATGAGTTGTTAAATGAAATATACTTAGCATTGGAAGTATTCTTTGCTTCAGTAGAATCATTATACGCTAGGTTCTACGTTGATGTTATAGAAGAATATGATAGATTGGTTTTAGTATATGACACTCAGGATATAGATGATGAACTTAATAACATCATCTTCCCGATTGCTGATACGATTCCTGATGCTACTAGTAGAGAATTAGTTAAACAACAGTATAGAATTCTTAGAGATGCAATCAAGTTCTTCAACATGGAGAATGTTCTGAGGTTAGATTTAGAGATTGATAGACTTCTCTTTTGTATTAATGCGTCTAAGAAGTATTCCGTTCAGCAAAACATTGAGACTAAGGATCTGGAACTTACGGTTGATGTTAATGGTAACTCTAGAAGATTAAGTAAGGGAGAGGAAATATTCTTTCCATTCCATAACAAACCTTCACTCAATCAATTCATTGAAGGTATACAGGCAAAGTACTAGGGAGTCACCATGGGTTGCAAGTCTTGTGGGTCAAAGGGCAAAAGGTTCTCTAAAGATATCCCCATCCTTGATTCTAATGGGAAGAGGATTGCTGATAACTATACCAAGTATAAAGGTTTATCTAAGACAAGACCACAGAATAGGATTCGTTTAACTCGACCAGAGAAAGCGAACATTAAGAAAGATCTATATATAAACCTTACTAAGATTGAATTCGATGGTAAGAGGATTGATGTACTTGAATATGATAAAGCACATAGATGCATTTATATTGTGGGATGGTTGCAAGGGTGTGGGACTTGTAACTACATGAAGCGTTTGATCAATAAGATCATAACCCCTGAAATCTCATCTAAAATAACAACTTATATCCTAGATAAGAACATAACAAACCCAACTGGATTTGTCTTTACAGGCAATCCTACAATCTTATTTGTTGATAAAGGGAAGTTAGTATTTCAGGTTGGTGGGGTCTTCAATCAAATAGAGTCTAAGATACACTCCTATTGCACTCGCTAACCATACACAAGTGGCATATAAAAAACATTAATATTATTACTACCCTATACTTGTGTAGGGTTTTTTTATTTATTATAATTAATCTGTAGAGTTTAAAAGATATCTTACAATTCTCTTTGTTTTATTCCTAATTGCATTCCATTGTGATGTTTTATTAACTGAGAGAATATGATTCCTTTTGGATTGTTCTGCTCCATAACTCCAATTGGTTATGTATCCTAAACAACTATCCCATAGATTATACCCTGATAAGAAACAAATGATAAGGGAAGATGCTTCTACGGCAATCTCCTCTTCGTCTTCTTTGAGTTTAAGGCAGAGTCTTGTACGTGAACATGCTGCATGAGATAGTTCATGAAGCAATGTCTTGTAGTAATATTTTGGTGATATAAATCTGTCTGGTTCTGGAACACATATCCAATCACCTTCAAATGAATTCTTCTTGGATGTGTAGTAGGTATACACTGGACCTTTATTGATCGTATGTCTAAGTTCTATTTTAAAATGGTTTTGTAGGTTTTGAAATATCTTTGTTGTAATTCTATCTAACTTTGGAATGGGTTGGAAAGATCGTTTGATATGATTCTTTCGCATAGTTCTGCGACTTGTCCATGGATCTTCAAAGGATGGTGCGGTTCTTTCAAGCACAATATCCTTACACTCTTTTATAACAGCATCAATAACATTATTAATATCTTTGGTTCTAACTTGGAATGGATCTATATTACGAATGACTTTCTTATTTCGAACACTTTCCCATATGATTTTTTTAGAAAGCATGTTAATCCTTCAGGTATCCAATTGTTTTCTTTTTTGATTTCTTTACATCTAAAAAGTATCCTGATAGATCTAATTGACAATTCTCTACGATGTCTGGAAAATATACATTCAATACCATTGCTGTTAATGGAACTACAACATCCTGGGTTATTTTATTATAATAGAACCCCTCTAGGTATTCATATGTTGTTTCGTTGAATGCTCCTTGAGGTAATGATGATTGTGTTAGAATCTCTTCATGTATTGTTCTATCGTATTCATATTTCTTATCGCCAGTTCCTGAGACTTGTCTGAGTATTATCTTTACTTTAATACCATATCCCATGACGCAAAAGATTGGTTCAATTTGAACCCATGATGATTTGCAATCTTCCGCAGGGAAGTCAAACTGAACTCTAGGGATGAAGCGACCACTCATAGAGAGTCTCCTTTCACCCTTAGTTATGATGTGAATCGGTCAGGATATAGATAAAAAAGGAGAGGGATTTTTATAACCCCTCTCCCATGCAGCAAATATATTATTTCCTAGAGACTAACAACAGTATATTCTGCATCGGAATCTTGACGCTTCATACACTTGAGAACCTTATTTGCCTCTGTCTCTGTTGCCAAAGTAGTTGCTTCTGCAATTGCTACCTTGCCAAAACGATAACCTCCTGAAATACTTCGTCCAACAGGTTCCACACGCTCTACGAGATATGATGCACTTACACGATCAGTACCCATGATACTCTTCCGAACGGTCCACTTCTTCACACATCTTGCCATGTTTCTCTCCTCTTTCTAAAACAGGGATCTTATTAATCCCAAACGTTAAGACTTAATTATCTCCGATAATAAATCGAAGTCAAGAACTTTCTACGATTTCTTTCTACTTGCCTTCTTCTTGGTTGTCTTCTTTGTAATCTTTTCCACTACCTCGCTCCAGGCTTTCTCTTCGGTAACTTTAACTTCATTCTTAATAGCGATTGAAACCTCTTCCTCAGTAACCTCTGATTTTTCAATGTTGTCTGAAGCAATAGCATTGATATCAATACCAGAAAGTTTACAGATCTCTTGTTCTACCCACGCCTCCAACTTGTTTCTTTCCATAGATACGTTATGTCTTTGAATCTTCTGTCTGTGAGTTGCATGAACAGATGATAGACGAAACTCCTTCGTAACCATGATGGGATACTCTTGGAAGATTACCTTGAACAACTTCATAATCTCTGGACGCTTGTTAATTTCAGAAAGCAATTGTTTCTGGAACTCTGACATATTGATCATTGGATGATCGGGGTCAGTCTTGATTGGGGCAGGTTGACGTTGTACTACTTGTGGTTGACCTGTTAGATGAATAACATCCTCTAGTCCACTCTTCTCCGACTGCATTGATAGATCTGTTGTGTCGCTGTACGGTACTTTCATTTCTTTTCTCCTTTTTATTCAAATTGTTTACATTTATATCGTTTACCATCAGTACCATACGCTACAGTACCTTTGGGGTTTAACTTGACCGAAAGTTTCTCTGTGAGTTTTCCCTTATGTATAAGAATAAAATCATCCCGTATTTCCCATTTGCAGGATTGCTTGCACCACATCCCCGTTCCATCTTCATTAAATTTGAAGATTGGTGATTTGTCACCCCATTCTCCAGAGCAAAGAGTTTTAATTATTTTCTTATTTTCATCGTTAGATATATCAAATTTACTTATTTCGTTTTTAATTAACAATGCCTCTTCTAGATTCTCCGATCTCATTGCTTTAGATAACTCTTTTTTGAGATCTAATACATATTTCCTTTGTATTCTTTGTAGAGATTTTTGATAAGATTTATGTGCCAACTTTGCACTTGTTGTCTTAAACTCAACACCACGAACACAAACAGAACACAAAACAAGAACAACAATCATCAACAAGTAACGCATAATCATCTCCTTAAGAATAATCAATAATAGTATTATACCAGATTATATTCATAAGTCAATGAGTTTTTTAGAATATTGTAATAAATCAAAATCTTTTTCATATATCTTATAAACAATATCCTGAATAGAAGAATTATAATACAATTTCCATACATTGTGTGTTGTTTGATTCATATGACTTAATTTAGAAGTATTATCTATCTTTAAAAATTGATAAAGTTTATGTGTCTTTTGAAAAAACACATCTTCAAATTTGAATACTCTCTTTACTAGTTTCTTCTTACGTGAGTACGCCCAATCGGATTGTGGATTCAATAACATAATATCAGAATCAGAATCTTCTAAACTTTTTTTCAATTGTTTACTAACAAATTTATAAAACGTAGATTCAAGAATATCAATATTTGGTTCATGGGTAGGATGTTGTCCAATTCCTTTCTCTCTAAAATGATGATACGCACTTACTAATCTTGCATATGGATTACGAACAATAGTAAATGAATGACATGATCTTATATATTCTATTCCATAACGTTTAATAAACATATTCATTGATGCATGATTATCTGGATGAAATAGTGAATCAATATTGTATCGACTAAGAAGATTCTTTATGGAAGAACTTCCCGTCTTGGGTATGGGGATAAAAATAGTTTTACAATAAGAGTAATTCGTTTTAATAATTCGCACATCTATCCTATATGTTTGTTTTTATCATGGAAGAGAACACACTCTTGATCACTACAAGTCTTTATCTTTTCTGGATCTTTTAATATATTTGGTTGCAACTGATTGATATTACATATTCGATTCTTATTTTGATAAAGAAAACAACTACAGGGAAATAGATCGCCGTTTGGTGCCAGAACCATGTGTTCTCTATTGTATCTACACTTTCTATTGGTGAGTACTTGTTGAGTTGTATTCTGAACTATATTAATATGTCTTCTGTATTTTTTCCTAAGATTGTCTATTTGTTCTTTCACTCTTCTAGTAAAATCTACAATTGTATTATCAAAATCATCTATTAGATTCGGTGGGGATGAATATAAAGATGAAATTTCTCTGATAAGGGTTATAGGTATATTTCTATCTAAAGATGATCTGAGTTTATACAGATCATCGTATATTCTATTAATTGTTTGATTACTCACTACATAATTAATCTGAGGTATTATTCCTTTATTGAAAATATATCTAACAGATTCGATATAATTATCATGTTTATTAGACAATGGGTGGAACGAACAACATACTCCAGAACAGTTATCTATATTCATATTATCAAACACTTTGATAACATTTTCTGTTAGTTGTGCGTTTGTATTTAGTGACCATGAGTTTGGAGATTTCTGAAGTGCTCCGATTATTTTTTCAGGATAAAGAAGAGGTTCCCCTCCTGTGAGATTAATGTCGCATGAAAAATTCTTTCTAAAGAATATAAACGTATTAGATATATTATTTTTATTCTCACACTTCTCATACCAATCAGTATATTTTCGATATCTAGATTGAGAGTATTCGTGACAGTATGGGCAAGATCCATTATAATTGTTACAGTAAAATGTAGGATACCATATGATTCTCATTTCATTTCTCCATAAACTTGATTTATAAATTTGATCGCTTGTTCTAAATTGTTACTTTTGATGATACCCATGATGGAATCACTATATAGATATTTAAATGAATACATATCAAGATGTGAACCATATTGATAATTAGATTCAAAGATGACAATAGGAGTCTTACACGCAAGAGACATCCATGCTATTCCTGTGCTTCCACATAAGACAAGTTTATGATTACTTATTATATGAGATAGTTGATCTATAGATGGATACACATACGTAACCAATTCAGGATATCTCAAACATAGATTAGGTATTGTGTTTGGATTCCCATTTAAAGTAATAGGAACTTTATTAACATTAAGATGATTAATAAGGTTCCCCCAAAATATCAAAGTGAAATATTCATTATGAAAAGAAATTTCTTCTGGTGCGATGAATATACTATCACACATATTATCTTTCTGGAAATCAATTATATTATGAGTGTCAAAATCATTCGGATTGATCCATGCTGGCATATCTAATAACTGAGTATGATACATTAGATTCATAATAGTTGGTTTATCAATAATAGTTTTATATATATTTGCTCGATACTTGCTTCGTACATAAGAAGATATCTCTATGTAATTTATTTTCTGATTTTGAGTTAGTTGTTGATCTCGAAGATCAAAATCTTTCTTCTGATCATTCTTGTATTTTTTTGATTCTTTTTTAGATCTTGAAAATTCAGGGGAAATATAAATTTGTTTGTTTGTATGTTCTCTAATGAATCGTTTCCACAAAATATTGTATGGATGATCTCGGATAAGACTAATAGTACAATAATCTGGATCAATGGAAGATGCTATATCAAATGCACTCTTTATACATATGATTAGATCCCCTAATCCTATACTAAATTGGCGACAAGAATTAGCACTTATAAACGTTTCTCTAAAGTATTTATTTCTTAGTTGATATCTAATAATTTTTCTATTTTTAGAAACTCTCATAAATATATCTTTCTATTTTCATTCTCATGAGATCTCGCCCAATCTCTTACTAACTCTTCCAGACCAATTAATATTCCTTTGAGATATATGATAACACAATAGATTTGCAATATAGATATTCTTATCTATGGCGAATCGCTTAGAAAACTTCGTATCTGATCTTCGTGCTGTAGGAAACTTTTCATGATAGAGATGTTTTGTATTAATAGAAGTTGAGTGAAATAATTGACAGTATCCTATTAAACATTCGTCTGAACAGAGTCTAAGTTCATTCTCATGTGATGACTGTGTAATATTAGAAATATGTTTTGTGATATTGATATCTTTCCTTGGTATGCTGTATAACATTGTCTGATCAAGTTTATGTAGTATGTTATGGAAGAATGGGAATATAATGTCTGCATCGAATATACATATCCAATCTTCCTTATCCATCTCTAGATATCCATCGTTAATTGCTTTTCCTTTATTGAATGGAGCATCGTCTTCATATAATCTTTTAGTCACAACAACATTAAGATTATATTTATGGCAAACTCTTTTAGTCTCATAGTCTTTATCTGTAGTCACTATCGTAACAGTATCAAATATAGATCTGTTATACTGCATAGTGTAATCAAGATAATCTCCAAAGTCTACACATACACATAGACCATTGAGTTTAATTTTCCTCTTAGGTACGTTTCGTTTATAGATCTGTTGTTTTCTATTTTTGTTTATACGCATCTATATACCCAACTAAGATTTAATAATAAACCAATTGGTTCCACATAGTTGAATATAGTCTTCGCCAAAGATTTCATCTACTGCTTTCTTAACCCCACGGACTCTATCAATAATTCTTGGTTTTCTACAATTCTTTTCTGTTGCATAGTCGTGTCCAGATATAATTCCACCTGTTTTAACTTTTGGATAATAATTTAAGATATCATCTTTAACTGATTTATAATCATGTGATGCATCTATATAGAGAAAATCAATAGATTCATTTTTAAATAGATCTGCTGCATCTGATGTCATCCTCTTTACTTTAATAATATTATCAAATGGTTTAATACGTTCATTGAATATATATTCCGCATCTTTTACTTGTGACATTCGATTATACATTGGATCTATATATCCTTCTCCCCAATTGTCAATACAGTGGATACTTTTTATTCTTCCACTTTTAATAAATGCTAATGCTGATTGTCCATTATGAGATCCTAATTCAACACAGATAGCATTCTCTGGAATAATATCTATTATAGGTTTTAGATTTTCAAATCTTCTGATTACCTCTGGATGCTCTAGAGGATCTGTATCTATTTTTAGATATTGTAAAAGATATGATCTATCATTATCATTTTCAAATAGATGTATAAAATAATCTCTTTCAAATCCTTTATCATTAATGAGAAAATTCCATAGTTCTTGTATATCAGTATAATGTCTTCTTGGTTTTCTTCTAAAAAAAGAACTTAATATATGTATGAAAGGAATATTCTTCTCAAACTTAAAACTTCTATAAAGATCTAAATCAAATGGACTTCCCTCCAAATCCCATATCCATACGTCTTCTTGATTATGTAGAAAGAGAGTAGAACTTCTATGACTTAAACATCCATTAGATTTAGATAAAATAAATTCATCTATGTTATTATCAATTACCCATACATCTGCATCAATAATACAGCATGGAAATTTCTTTACACCATGACCTATCAATCTAAAATGTTCTTCATCAACTCCTATTATTTTATCGTTTCTTTTAACAAGAACAGATCCTTGATGTTGTCTATTGTTTTCTCCTTGAATGGTTGTATCAATATAAAATACAGGGATTCCCATAAATTTTTTGATATGTTCAACACTTGTATCATAATATTTAGGAATCAATATTCCACTTATAGGTTGTTTAGAAAACTTTCTTAAACAATCAATGCAGATAATAGTTATAGGATCGTTTAATTTTAATGTTGTAATATACCAATTAAATTTAGATATATCATTATGTATTATTTTTTTGCTTGGTTTAAATATTTCTATTCTATATTCTATATTATGTCTATTTTGATTAATACGCATTAAAATTATTCTTTCTTTGATTCTGAATAAGTTTAAGTAACATTGATACACTACCATCAATCGATAAACATTGTTTATATAATAACTCTGACCTTTTTGAATATGGGATTGGATCTATATTCATTATTTATATTCAGTGAGATAAGGTTTATGATTTTTATATCTATCTAGAATAGATTCCCATGTTTTACTTATCTTCATATCACCTTTAAGTTTTACTATACTTCTTGAGTGA
>Ga0114918_10001144_pt1 | contig 23579 bp, 23 predicted proteins | sample LantaG_FD_87015 | JGI IMG/M metagenome (GOLD analysis project Ga0114918, IMG submission 87015) | Deep subsurface microbial communities from Baltic Sea to uncover new lineages of life (NeLLi) - Landsort_02402 metaG | ecosystem: Environmental > Aquatic > Marine > Oceanic > Sediment | place...
AAATAAATAAAAGGGGATTATAGGTTAGTTCGATCTTGCCCAGCCAGCGAAACAAGAATTAACCATATTATAGCGTAATCTTTGTGAAAAGGAAAGAGGAAATTTGGAATATTTTGTAGGGAGAGTTGAGAAAAAGGAGATTGGGTTTGGAGGTTTAATATCTAATTGCTTGATAAATTAAAATTTAGATTTTTTTATGTTAGTTAAAATTTAAAAGTGGACTAATTTAAGGTCTTCATTTTTAATTTTCTGGATACCAACCAACTTGTTCTTGTACCAAAATCTAATTTCTGCGACTCCGGTATCTTTATCAGGAATGATCCGTAATTGTACTGTCTCTCGTATAGAAACTCCGGAGATGCGAAATTCAAGATTGTTAAATGATATTTTTCGATAAGGGTTAACCACTCTTTCTGCTCTCAGACAGAATATATCTTTACTAGATTGGAAAGGAGGAGGGACCTTAAACTCTCTGAACAGGGATTTTTTCTCATCCAATGCCCTTCGGAATCTCAAGGAAGAAATCTCTCCTGTGGTGCTATGAACTTGGTGGTTGTTATATCGCGAGACCTCAGCTTTCAGCAGTTCTCTTGCCTGTTGTACTGTTCGGATATTTTCTCTAGTACAAGTTCTTACGATTCTGTCCTGAAGCCATCCATAAGGGCGTTCGATCTTTCCTTTTGCCTGGGGGGAAAGAGCATAAGTTATTTTTACCCGGCAGTCATTAAGGACCTGTTTCCATTGAGGATCTGCCTCGTCAGTCACTTTATAATGCTTACGCCAGAAGCTGTCTCTTCCCTGCACAAAGCGAAATATGGAATGGCTGTCTACATAATACTTATAGGGAAGTCCATATCTTAAGATTGTACTTTCTAAGGCTAAAATATGATCCCAACTGGTCTCCCGCTCTACAAAATCTGCATAGAGCATATTACGGCTGTAATCGTCAAGGCTTGTGATTAAGTGCCACTTCTCCTCTACATATGGTGACCATTTATGCCAGGAAGAATCATGCTGAATCAACTCGCCTACATAATTGGTAAGGACTTCACGGTCATGAGATTTTCTTTCTTTTCGAGGAAAATAGAAGTTGTTTTTCTTCGCCCTGTCTATGATTGTAGGTACGGAAACTTTCTGGCCGTATTTGCTCCAGAGCTGATCTTTTATATAGCTGTAGTTATAAGATCTGATAGGCATGTCTCTATTGCCAATCAGACCCCTTTCTATGCTTAATTCCTTTAGAATGTTCTCCTCTATCTCTTTGCTTATCCATGATTTAAAATCTCCTTTTAAAACAGAAGCTTAAATCATAGCAGCCTGTAATAGTCCACTTTTAAACTTTAAATGACACATTCCTAGAGGGTTGACTTCTAGAATCTCAAGGTATATAAAGAAAATCTAATACTGAGAGATGGGGGGATCATGAAAAGTTCAAAATATAAGAAACTTTCTAAACTTTTTAATAATATAGAACCACCCATTACATTTAATCCTCAAAAGGATAAGTATGTTATTTTCTCCGATCAGCACATCGGGATGCCTGAATTTGACCATAATAAAGATCTTTATCTGAAGGCCTTGGAATATTATTACAGCACTGGCTTCAAGTTGATTGTACTTGGGGATTATGAAGAGCTCCACAGATATGGAATTAAAAAATTAAAACAGAAATATAATGACGTATATGCTAGCGAACGAAAATTCCTAAAAGAAGATCGATATTTTCGGATCTTTGGTAATCACGATATCGATTGGAAAAGACCAAAGAGAGTAAAAAAATATCTGCATGATGTAATGCCCGGTCTAGAAATCGCTGAAGCGCTAAAATTCAACTGGAGTGGGAATTACATTTTTCTTGCGCATGGTCATCAAGGCGATTTTATTAATGACACAATGGGAAAATTTGGAAGAATAATCCTACGATATATAGCCCGCCCACTTGGCATTCCCAGCATCACAAGTCCAGCTAAGAGATACACAAAAAGGAGAAAGGTAGAAACAGAATATTATAATTGGGCGAAAGAAGAAAAGGTACTTTTCATTGCCGGACATACTCATCGGCCGATGTTTGAATCATTAACTAAAGCGGATCGTATTCGGATCAATATTGAAAATATGCTTAGAGAGTATATTGTTATAAGCGACCCAAACGAAAAGAAAAAAATTGAGGATGAAATAGTATTAAAAAAAGCAGAATTTGAACGGGTTAGAAAGGAGGAAGGAGAAGAAGCGAAATGGACAGGATTGGGGCAGCCTGACCTTGTTATACCTTGTTGTTCCAATGACGGAAGTTGTCTTCATGAAAATGGCATTACGTGTATAGAACTATGCAAAGATAAAATGAGATTGTTTTTGTTATATGATGAAAACATAGAGGTCAACGTCAATAAGCACCTGAGAGCCCCTACTACAGATCTGATCCCAAGTGACTCGGATGCAACAGGGTATAAGAAGCAGATTTTGGAGGAGGAAGATTTAGAATATATTTTCACTCGGATTCGACTCTTGAGCTAAAAAGATGCGGATAATAAAAAGAGTCTAGAAAAATGAAATAGATTATATCTTTCACAATATCTAATTTAAGTATGGGGAAAAATATGCCTAAAGTGTATATTGCTGACACTTCTCAAGGAATTCAGAATGCTGTGAAAATGATATTTGATAATATAGAAAAAAATTCCATCTCGAAAGGAGATTTTATCTTGAGAATTATTTTCAACTGGGTTTAAAATATAAGATAAAGTTAAAAATAATGTCATTCTTTGGGGCAGTAAAAAAGAAAATCATTAAATTTAAAAGACTTATTAAATTTTATACTTACAATTTCGCGTTCAGATTTTTAGCAACTTTAAAGAGGAGTCTCAATTATGTTAAAAATTTTTTAGTCTCTGGAAAATTATGGTATCTCGTTGTCCTTCTAATAGGAGCTACTTGTTTGGGGATATCATTTATTTTTATAGCTAGAGGTATAAAAGAAGGGAATTTTGTAAGAAATTATAAAGAAGTATTTATTGTTGAAGCAGGATTTGTCGGAACCATAATGGCGATATTTTTCACCCTTGTTACTATTCCTATCCAAAATGTTATCACAAGATACTCGCCTGTATTCTTCAAGAAAGTGGCAAGAAATAAAATTTATATAATTTCATTTACAATTCTAGCATTAATTCTAATTTACAATCTTTTTGTAATAATTTTAGGTGGCAACCAATTTTTTACTTATACAACAGGAATCCTCGGATTATTAACAATCATCATTCTAGGTGTTCTAATTCTAGAAACCTTTCATATACTTGACGTAAGAAATCTAATTCGTATGATAGCTAACGATGCCATTAAAGATGTCAGAAAGAACATTAAAACCTCTGAATTCTGGAGAAGGTTCCGATACAAAATAAAAGGAATGATATATGGGAAAGTTTTTTCAGAGGCGTTTAGAAAGCCATTTGAAGTGGAGGAATGGGTTACAGAAAGCTTGAAATCCAATTTAGATCCGATAGTGAGTGCAACTAACAGAGCAATTTTTGAAGACCAGTTTGAGATAGCACAGTCTGGATATGGGAATTTTGCCAGAGTTATACACGAGTATCTTAAGGCCAGAAAAGATTTTGAAACTTATGACGATAAAATTCTATATTATGCAAATGATCAGCTAATAGACCATCTTAAAATTAGTATGAAACAATCTTATCCTAGGTATGTTTCCTTGATCGCTGATTCGGCATTCAAAATTGCCGAAGGCTGTTTAATTGTGAAGCACATAAGATCAGAATTAGGTGAAAACCATTTATTAAACCCTTTTATAAGCCTTTTAAAAAGAATTACATTGAGTGAAGAAATATTCAAAGAGACTTCTTACGCACCATCTAGAGCAATTGGTCACTTAAGAACATTGGGCGTAAAACTAGTAGAAAATGGGTTTAGTGATACCTCTGAGCAAGTGGGGGAGCACATTGGAGAAATTTCCAGAAAGCTGGTAAAAACTGACATTCATTTTCACGATATCCTCTGCCAGCAGGCCAATATTGGCCTAATGGCTATGATGTCAGTAGGTTTCAAATATTTTGAAAGAATAATAGACATAGATTCTTATTTCAAAGCGATTAGGCATCAAATCATGCAATTCTTTAGAGAATACCTCACGAGGAAAAGATCCTCATTTATGAAAGATATTGTCGTAGTCCCCTTCTACGGCTCTCTTTCACAGACCTACACATTCTCAAAACTCTTCTTTACAGCTCTTAATAGAATATATCAAAATCCAAGAGCGTGGCATCAAGCTAAAAAAGAAATTGAAGAAATTGTAAATCTTATTGAGACTATAGGCGACTTAGCCATAAAAAACGAGAAACACTACGACCTCCGCGACCTAAACACACAAATTTATAAAATGATTATCATAGATGTAATTTTTCTTTTAGGAAAAAAGATCGAGGAAAATAGGAAAAAATACTATTCTGAAAATATAACAAGATTATTAGAAATACAATTAACATTTCTCTCAAATATTCTGGAAAAAAAGGGAAGGGAAATAGGAGTAAGAAACCTTCTTGATGAAATCTTTTCCTTACTGGGAATAGTCTTTTATTATAAATATAAAGAAGGAAAAACAGAATTCGACGAGTTAATCGAAAAAATAGTAAAGACCACCTCAGAAATAATTGCCAATGCAGATCAGGAAACAAAAAATGACCGCAATGAGCAGTTACTATGCAGATACTTGAGACTTACTGGGTCTTGGTATATGCATTTTGACAGGAACAGTTCTTGGACTGAGACTCTGGCAAGGCAAGTTGCAGAAACACAGCATATTATTAAGCCACCCAAAATGTTATCTATTAGAGAGGTTAATTATCCAATGGGAATTCACTTGGGATGGTCTTTAAAAAGGGTAGAGGAACTCAATCCATCAGTATGGAATGAGTTTAACGAATTTTTAAATGATGAAGAAAACGAAAAGCAGTTTGACGATTTGGTTGAACCTTTCAGAAAAGAATGCAGTTCTCTGAATCCTAGAAAAGATTAAAAATGGGTCTCCAACCCAATCCTCTTTTTATATCTTTTCTTCTTGCGACAGCTTTGAAACCAGACGAAAGCTTGCGCTTTTTACCCACCCGCCTCTTGCTTAACTTTCTCACCTGCTAACAATTGCCCCTAACTCACCCTAGATCACCGCGGAAATATTAAAGAACTGAATCATGGGCACCGTAAACGGATGCCTGTTGAACGAAAACGGAGGTGGAAAAGTGGATTTAGGAATTGTCACGAAGAAGTGCGATAATTGTGGATGCGAGTTCACTTGCATGGACGACGTAAGGATAATCTACTGTCACAACTGTTATCTCGAGGCATGTGAACCATATGATTATTATTGAAATTTAGGAGAGGTGATTGAATGGGATTCGGATTCGGGATGAAGAAGTGCCACAATTGCGGTAGCGATTTTGTGGCTTACAAAGACAGAGTGTACTACTGTGACAAATACTACATAGAAGAATACAAGCCGTGCGATCTGGACTGAAGATTATTCTTCCAAGACTTATTGTAATGAAGAAGAAAAAGGGAGGTCTTCTACAAAGCTTCGGATTAATTGCCCGGCATCAACTGAATAAACTTCTATCAGCGAATCACCATCTCCTCCTGTTAACTTTGTTTTGTATATAAACTGTTGATAATCTCCCAATAGATGGATATTCGACGTATGATATTCTTTATCTATTATGATATATCCTTCTCTTGGCATGCCTTTTTTTGTATGCTCGAGTAACATACATTCTTTAGGTTTTACGACTTTTATGACCTTTTGGGGCTTCGTATCTAGTACAGGACCTGGAATAACGTTTCCATGAGTGATTAACATTTTATAACCAATCTTTAAAGGATCATCCTCTATAATTTTATTAATTTGTCTTACAAAAAAGAGAGTAAATGAGCTGCCTAATAATGCCTGTAAATAGGAATCGTAAAGCGAGACTATCTGATCGCCATTAATAGTAATTCCTTCTGGAGGAATTGGGGGGACGAGCGCATCAAAAGCAATCGCGAAATTTCTAATTATGGTATGAAATCTAAGATTACAGAGCGCTAGAACTTCTGTTTTTTCTTCTTCTGTGTATTTTTTTCTTAAATATCCTTCCAGACCGCTTGAGCCGATTCCATCCGCCCATACAATGACTTTGTCTCCAGTACAGAAATTATTGCGATAATCATACCAGTGCATCCCCCTGAACTTATCATTTTTTAAAAGAGCAGCCGAACTCAGAGCATATGACCAAGACTTCAGTCGTTTGTATAATTCAAAAAGCATATCCTCATAGTATGGTTTTACGCTTTTATTACTCCCTGCAACTAAGTGTATTCTTCCAATTTTCCCATTAATAGAATCATAAACAGCGTCTTCCTTTTTATTTTTAATTTGACCCAGGTCAATTAAATCTCCTTCCCTCATCCTGTAAGCTATGTTTCCTAATTCTTTTATCTCATCTTTTAGCCAACCAATAAATCTAAGCAAGATAGCCAGATCTTCATCATCAGAATTTATAAACTTTGCAAGCGATAGAATAAGATTTGTCTCTGTATCTTCTTCTGATACGCTTTTCAATCTTTCAAAATATTCCGAGGCGTGTTTTAATAATTCAATCTTATGGCTTACTCCTCCAATATATTCTGTGAACTCTTTATAGCATTCTCTTTCGTTAACATTAGTGGATAATAATTTCCATGTTTTTTCTGTAGCATTGGCAAGGCCATCTCCAATCTCGTAAAACCCAGCATCTTTTGTAATGCCCATGCTTATAAATACTAAATTGTCGATTCCTCCTTTAGTTTTGTAAAACCTGGACAACGGCTTTACATACCGAGGCAAAAATGATTGCAAAAATATTTTTTTATGCTTAAGATCCTGTTCTATGAGTTCAATTTTCGGCTCGAAAAGGAATCCCAAATGTTCTCCGGATTCTTTTGATTTTTTTTTAATCACTTTGTAATAAATAGACTCGAGTCTATTAAGTCCTCCTATTATCCAGCCTTGTTTTGTATGAATGGTTTTAATGTCTTCTTGAACGTTCAGTTTTAATCCCTCTATTATTATGCTTAATGCTTTTTGAACAGCTCCTTCAGGGATTAGTGCTTTTTTTTCACTTCTAAAATGGTAAAGAATGACGGTGATTGCCCGTGTTATAGGATATTCAAATTCGAGCACTCTCATAATTGAGAAGATCCTTTCCAATCTCACTGTCTCTGTATTTTCTTATGAAATCCTTTTTCATAGGCACAACATACCCGTAATCATTAACGGACTCGCTAGCCACGCTTGTGGTTGCCAGACTTTCACCTAATTCAGATGCAACTTCTGGCCTATAATCTGATCCAATATTTTAAATATTCCCACCTTAAGAGAAGTTGGTGGAACTTAAGGATCAAGCAATTGAGGTTCCGCTTGATAAATATCGCAGGAGTTGTGATCAATCATGCCAGAAGAACGATACTTCGTATATCGGTGCATTATAAATATATGGAAACGTTTCATGAAATCTATCATCTCTTGTGTATTAAGCGCATCTAGTTATTGATTTAACATCCAGTCTCTAATCAAGACAAAAAGATTTATATCTCAGGAAAAAGTCTCTCCATTTTTCAATATCCACTATATTACCATCAAAATTATGCTCTCTTATAACCAAAAATAGTAGCTTCCTAACTGATAAATAAATTCTTTCCGTTTCAGAGTCGGAATCTTTGAAAATTTATCTAAAATCTATGATAATTCTTTCTTATCTGAGTATTTGGGGTATGAACACTTTAAAACATTCGAGAACTCAAGGAATGCAAAGTATTATGCAGATAAAATTGGTGGACATTTATATACACAAGTAGATGCAGGCATGACAGTATCATATGTAAAAGGTTTCACATTCGTTAATAGAACAGGCATTTATCTGGTGATTAAATGAAATCCACAAAATTCATGAGAGTGGATGAAAAGAAGGCGGTATTAAGAGACTGGGAGCGTTTTGTTAAAAGCGATTTTGATAGAAAATATTTCACAAAAAAGCTGTATGACCACCTGCATCTTCACTGCTCTTTCATCGCCCACTTCGTCATTCATGGCTTCTATGCCACTTACTTCGATAACCCGGAAAGGACAACGAATTTCCTCAAGCAGTTTGACAAAGATTACGGCTACAAAAGTATCGAATATGGAACTGAACACTGGTTTACCGGCGAAGATTACCACGACCTGAATTCGGAAATGGCATATTTGCTGGAGCCGTACAAGGCAAAAATTTACGAAGGCCTGAAGCAAAATACGAAGGAAATGAAACTGAAGCAAATTGAGCGCTTAAAGAGGGAGATAGAAGTAATTAAATGAGGTGACCCCCATGGGCTATTACATGACGATCGCTGGGCATGACCTCAGATACAAAAAGGACATTTCGGCTGAAATGAATGAATTTCTGGAGAAGAATGAATTTTACCTTCCCTGGAATTACGGCAATGGCTGCATGAATCTGGATGAACTTTATTTCAAGTGGAGCAATGACTTCATCAAAGACCTTCTCATTTTGAAGAATCTGGGTGTCCGGGGACACGTAATATGTTACGGCGAAGAAGGAGAATATTCGAAATACGAAATCAATGGCGAAGGTGTTAAAGAATACTGCGGCTCAGTTGTCTTTTCCGAAAAGCCAGAGAAGGTCATAAAAAGCGAGAAAGACATCAAGAAACTGGAATTCTGAGACGACGTGAGAAATAGAGATATTTTTCCCAGGTGGAAACCGCGAACCTCAGACCTAAAACCTGGGAAATACCGAAGAAGAATTTGCCGTATTCGGGTAGGAAAAGATAAAAAATCATGAATTATTCTTCACAAATTCTGCTGCCCATTTTTCCTCTTCACTTGAGTGAACTGTTTCCGGTGTTCCAATCCTTGAAAAGTCCCTGATAAAAAGATTCTGCAAACTTTCTGCATAGGGAGTTGCTAGCGTCGCGAGTTTTTTCCATGTTCCTTTTAGAATTCCTTTTCCAATTTCTACATAAGAGACTGTCCTGTAGTTTTTGAAGTTAATCAAGAGATATTCACTTTTAAATATCTGAGATGGACATTTTTGAATTTTAGCTGTGTTTTTATTTAACCTACGTTTAAGTTCGCCCTTTCTCTTGTTCTCATTATTTTCATCTTTGAGAAAAGGAACCTCTTTATACTTCCTATTACATCGCAATAATAATACCTCATCGATTTTCGCCTTTCTCTTTTCATCAAAGACAATATCACATGAAGGAGAAATCACAAGCCAAATTGAATCGGATTCTCCATTATCTTTTTTCTCAAGGAAATCTCCAAGGAAAAGGCATTCTTTTGAATAAAATTTTATTTCGAGTGGCGGGAAAATATATATTGTCTCCGGAGGAAAGTACTTTTCTTCTCTAGGTGGAATATTCATCAAATATGAAGCTAATCTCCCAACAGCCATATTTGCAAGAATTTCTTCCTCAAGCTTCTCAACATCACTTTCTTCAAGTATCTTTCCCAGTGTCTGTAAAGTAAGCCTTTTGAATTCATTTTGGATTCTTTCTTTTTCATCGTTATATCTCATTTTTATCCGTATAAATTTTTCTAAAGAATTCTTGAATTTTTCACCTTCTCCCTTTAAAACTCTTCTTATAATTAAATTTTTGAATTTTTCTTCCGGTTCTTCTGAAGAAAATGCGGAATAAATAATTACTGGTATTATTTCCTTTTGAAGGATTTTATTTACAGTCTCCCATCCACTTCTGTCTTCCATGCTCTCTTCGAGACGTAAGTCAACAATCATCAGGTCCGGTTCTCTGTCATTTATTTTTTTCATAAAATCCTTTATCGAACTGAATGATATGGTTTCTATTTTTATTCCCAGTCCCTTCCCAATTTCAGAGCATTGATCTTTTATCTGTTCAAGATCATCTTTATTGTCCTCAATTATATAAATAGAAATTTTTTTCATTTCTTGCCCTCCTTGAAAGGAAGGGATATCTGGAATAGAGCCCCTTTTAGATTTTTATCCTCACCTGCGTCCATATTCCCACCATAATATTCAACAACATCTCTCACAATAGAAAGTCCCAGACCTGTGCCATCGGGTTTAGTAGTAAATCCGGCATCATAAATATCATTTATATTATCCACATTTATTCCTGGCCCATTATCAGCAATTTCAATTTTAATAAATCCTTTTTCTTCTTTTGCCCTGAATTCTATTATTTTCTCTTTGTTTTTTTCATTCTTCAACCAGTAAATTCCATTATCAAGGAAATTTGCAATTAATACATATATGTCTGTAGGATTAGCCCTGAATACCATATTTTTAGGGATTTTATTCTTTACTTTTATACTGCTTTTATCCAGATCGGGTTGAAAAAGAAATTCTATTGATTCCAGAGCTTTTTTTAATACAATATCCTGTCTTCTTTTTCCTCTGAATTTTAGAAACGGGTCCAATTCCCTGAATATACTTGCAAGCATTTTTCCCCCCGACACCATCCTTTTTATACGGTCAAACAACTTAGAATCAAGATTGTCCATGTATTTCTCTATCATGGGATAATTATCTGTAATCTTCATCAGGGCACTTCTTGCCTCGTGTATGAGTCTGGCACCAAGCAATCCCATGGTAGCCATTCTATCCCTGCCCAGTATCCATTCTTCTAGCATATTTCTGAAATTATCTATCTGGGATGCGTATTTTTCAATCTCCTCCTTCTTTTTTGCAGGAAGCTTTTTTGCTGCATATCTCAGCGGCGAAGTGTCAAGGTAATTGAAAATAACTCCACGAGAAAGTGCTTTCCTCCGACGAAGACTATATCTTTTAAGTTCGAGGATATTCATAAAATGATAAATTGCGCTTTTCATAATTGAAAGAGATTCATTTTCAATTATTCCTTCACGATCTGTTTTGTCGATCAAGTGAGGGTTTTCATCAGAAGAAATAAAAACACTTCCTATTATCTTGTTTGTACTCAATCTCAAAGTTGGATTCTGAACCCTTCTCAGGTCAAGGCCAAGCCAGTCAACATCAGGCTGAACCACACGAAAACCATCTCTGAGAAGCGATATGCCTGACCATTGTTTGAGAATATTTTTGTATCCTCTTAATTCCCTTGAATCCAGATCCCACACACTTAATCTGAACTTGAATCCTCCGCATCCACCATTTGAAATATTTTTCCACTCCAAGGTTTCTCCATCAGGCGTTTTTAATTCCCTTATTGTTCTCTTCTCAATTCCATCTTCCCCCTTGCTTCTCTCCATGCTCCATCTAAAAATCCCTGAAAAGGTTCCATCTTCATTTACATCTATTTCCATAAAATAATGAGGTTTTCTGGTTATCTCAGGCGGCCTAATCTCTATTTTCTTGCCATCTGTGAAAAATAAAATGTTAAATATATCTCTTTTTTCTTTCTGGGGTTCAACAAGTCTCGAAAGAAATATCTTAAGTCGCTCGATTTTATTTTCATCCCAGATGTTATTCAATTTTTTTATTATTATTGAAGTTCCATGACCTTCAGGGAAAATTTCTTTTTCTATAATTTCAAAATCCACGGTCATATCTCCAATAGGCTTGTAGATATTTTCATCCAATTCCTTTCTTGCCTCTTCCCAATCCATTGTAATTTGATAACAGGGTTTGCCTTTCTTTTTTGTATATAAGGTAATCTTTTTTCCTAGTCGCAATACAGCGAGCCTTCCTAATCCTTTCTCTCCAAGAACACGCCTTCCATGTTTTGTTCTAGTCTCTCTTCTTTTCAATGCGGTTCCTACTGTCAACCATCCCTCAATTAATTCATTCCTTTCCATTCCTTCTCCATCATCTTTTATCTCGATTATATTTTTCTCCATAATCACCTTCAGATTTCTGGCATCTGCATCGTATGCATTTTTTACGAGTTCAACCACTGCTATCTCATCTCTGGATATGAGTCGTTCTCCCAGTTCCAGCAACAATCTCAAATCCACTCTAAAATTGCCTTTATCTATCTTCACGGTTATCTCCTTCCTCTTTCAACAAATTCATAATATATCCACTTATAACATGGGCCAGCAAAGGTGGCACCGCGTTTCCTACCTGAATGAACTGAGAAAATCTGCTCCCTGTAAATATGTAATCATCTGGAAATGACTGGATTCTTGCTGCCTCCCTGACAGTAAGCGACCTGTTCTGTTTTGGATGTATAAAGCTGTTTCCATCCTTCGAGAGATGGGACACGATTGTTCTTGAAGGTGATTTCCATTCAAGTCTGTAAAATTTGTCTGGGAAGTTACTGGTTTTATATACCTTCATTTTTCTGTCTTTTATTACCCATGGAGCCCTTTCAAGCAACTTTTTATAATTCTCCCCCTGTTTCAATTCCCGGATGATTTTCATGTCATCCACATTATGATACCTGGAATTATGATTATATAAAATTTTCTGATTGCCCTTTATGAAGTCTCTATAGTAGTTATCTTTTTTCATGCTTCCAGACCCAATTTTTCTCATCTCCCTACCATCGTTAGAGTCGAGAAATGGTAAATCTCCAATGGCGTCTCTGAACGTCGCATCCCTTCCCTCATGGCCCATTTCTGCTGCTACTTTTTTCAGTTCTTCTACAATATTATCAGGCAATTCCCCATTTTTCCATGCTATGCAGAAAATTCTCTTCCTTTTCTGTGGAATTCCAAAATTCTTAGCATCAAGAACGAGGATTTTGCAGTTGTAATCCTTCTTTTCCAGACCATTTTTAAGCAGTGAAATGATTGCACGATACTTATTTCGGTGCTTTATCTTGAGGCTATTTATACCAGGCACATTTTCAACAAGCACGAATTCGGGTTCCAGAATATCCACGAATCTCAACACCTCCCTGTAAAGTTTATTTCTTAGGTCCTTTTCTGGTGTGTATCCATTCTCTTCCACTAATTTTGGTTTTGTTCTGTATCCAACCATGGAAAATCCCTGGCAGGGAATTCCGGCAACGAGAACGCCCACTCTCTCATTCCCGATCAGATCCTTTATGAAACCATCTTCAAGCTTTGTAATATCAGAGTTTATTACCCTTTCTTCTTCCACTTCAGGATTGTTCAATAAAAAGGTTTCATGTGCGTTGGCATCGTTATCCACTGCTAACAGAATCCTGTATCCTCCCTTGATGAAACCATACGAAATCCCTCCAGCTCCTGAAAAAATATCCACGATTGAAAACTCATGTTTATTATGTTTCTGGATAGCACGCATCCTGAAATATTTACACCATTTCCTGATTTCACATTTATTGCAGTCGGGTTTTCTTGGCTTGCAAACTTCCTGTCCATGAACCACCATATTAACATGAAGGGACCTCGCTGTTTCAGGGGGAATATGAATTGCAATCATTTTTTGTGCCTTTCTGTGTTCGATACCATCCAGCGGTCCGGTCAGGGGATCGAGAATTCCCATCCTTGTGAATATCCTTATCACATTGGAATCGGCAGGAAATACACCATATCCCAGAGAATAAAGCATGACACATCTTGCAATTTTTTCTCCAACCCAAGGTAACTGAAGGAGATATTCCAGAGCCTGATCTTCATCAAAATCCCTCAATAATTCAAGAGACAATTTCCCTGTTTTTTCTTTAACGGCTTTCAGAATTTCCTTTATTGCGCTGACTCTCAGATTACCTCTGCCACCTGTGGATACTAGTTTTCTAAGTTCACTTTTGGAAACAGCAAGTATACTGTCTAGGTCAGGAAATCTTTTTTTTAATTCCCTGAAAATTTTCATCGCGGTGGTTATTCTAGTTCTCTGTGTTATTGTTAAATAAATCAGTTCTTCCAGAGGATCTGAAACATTGCCTAAGTCAGGGGTTTCATAGAGAGCTTCGAGAATTTTATCAATGAAAAGAACTCTTTTCTTTATGATTTTTTCAGTGTTCTTTTCCACTTCAGCCATTATATATAAATGAAACTTTGATATTAATTTTTATCTAACAGAATATATTCAGACATTTCATTATATGAAAGCTCGATATTCAGCCAATTCCTGTTAACCTATTACTGACCCTTCTATATTCAGAGGTTTTGAAGAAAGAGGAGGATATACGTTTTTTTCTATCAACCACCTGCCCTCGACCTTTTTTAAATAGTATTTTTGACCATTTGTTTCATTATAAATGTAAGGGTATTTGTCTGTTTTTGGATTATACCACCTGAGATACCAGTACTCTCTTGTATTCACTTCAGCTATATCTTTCTTTATACACAAAATCTCAATTTCTATCAATTTATTTGTTGAGGGGTTTTCCAGGTTACATAATGTCCATCCTCTTTTTGAAGTTCTTTTAACAATTAACTCTATTCTCTTCATGGCAGGTCCATTATGAGTGAAATATTCTCCTAATGATTCTAGCTTTATTTCAGGAACCTGTCTGTAAACCCAGAATTCTTCATTTATTGCTTTTCTTATAACATCTTCGATTTTCCTTCTCCACTTTTTTCTACCTTTATGTCTTCTTCTTAATAAAAACCAAATTATAATGAAGATAAATAAAACTAAAGTTATTCCTATTGAGATATACCTGTCTTTTCCTTGAAATTGCAGAATTGAGAAGAGGATGAATAGAACTAGCGAAACTGAAGCAATAATAATTCCAAGATCTACTTTTTTCACTTTTTATGCTTCCTTGCTTAAACTACAATCAATTATCTACTCCCCCAAAACCAGTGACAATCCCAACTCCCTTTATCTTATTTACTCCCCAAAACCAGAGGATGGCCTCGCTTTTTAAACATTTTAATTCTTTCCTTAAGGATGCTATTATCTAGTTCTTTTTTAGGCATATGATTATAAACAAGTTCATACTTTCTTATTCTTTTCATAAGTTCTTTCTCTCACCAATCTCATTTAATCTCGTTTCAAGAAATTCGGTTGCTTCATTTTCAATTTGATTAGCTTTATCTTTTTTCCTGTATGCTTCAATAACTAAATTATGGATTTTCTTCTTTAATTCTCTATCTGTGGGTATGGGAATTAAAACATCCTCTAAGTCAGGTGGGTCTAAAACTTCAACAACAGCACCAAGTTCTTTCGATTTTAATTGATATTGTGCATATTCGCTATTTAGGAAAGCCAATAAATAACCACTTTCGATATCTTGAGGGATCATCCTCAATATATTATGAGATGCTAACCAATTATTCCATCCTTTTGACACATATGAACTAACCCCTATAGTTCCTCTTTCAGTTACAAGTATCCAACCTTGTTGAATCCTATATCTTTCTAAATAATTTTTGCCACTTTTATAAAAAGAAACAGGAGAAATATACTTCAAATCATAAAGTTTGATTTGCCTTAAATTTGCTCCAGAAACGATCGGTAAACCCTCATCTTTTTTTACGTAAATTCTTTTATAGGTTGGCAAATCGAAAACTTTTGCTATAGTCCCGATTCTTTCTATTCTGTATTTGCCTTTTTTCTGTGCTTTTTTCAATATATTTTTAATTAACTTTAGAATGGGAATATGATACGAGGCATCTAACCTCATATTCAGCTCGCTTGCTTTAACACTAAAGCTTTTAGCAACGCCTCCTTCCTTTCCACCGAAATATTTTAGGTCCTCTTCCTCTATCTCAGGTAATCCCAATTCAGAATATATCATCTTTTCTGCCTTTAAGATAAGTTCTTGGGCTTCTTCTATTAATTTGTGTGCTTGTACAATCTTTGTATTTATTTCTTTTTCCAATTTTGGAATGTGAGGAATCGATATTGACTCTACATGATGAGGTTCAATATGCTTAACTGTCATTCCGTACTGATCTTTAACAAGAAGGGCTTGTCCTATCCATGTATTAAGATAGGCATAAATATAACCTATGTTGTATTTATCTTTAGGAATGATTCTAATTAAATCATCAGATACTACGACATTCTTTAATAATTCTGTTGTAATCAAACATCTTCCAACGCTACCTGATCGAGTTATCAATAACCAATCTCTATCAACTAATACATTCTCTGGAAAGTGAGTAACGAATTTTTTTGGCTTTGGCAAAAACATCAAAGCTTCACTTGGCATAATAAATGGTTGCCCTCTTATTTTCGATATATACCTTCTTTTGAATCTTCCTGGCCAAAAAATTTCCTTCGAGAAATCTTTTATAGTCAATATTTCAATATTGCTTTTCTTCATCTTTTCTATTAGTACTCTTGCTGCAATCACATCTTCATCGTAAAATCTTGCATCAAGTCTTTTTTCTTGTTCAATAACCCAATGAGTCTCTAAATTAAAATAGTGAAAAGGAATTTCTTTTACTTCCATTAGATCATTCCTTTTTCCTTTATCCATTTCTTAAACATTTTAGTAACAAAAGGGATATGATCATCTATTATTTTTTCTCCCTCATCATCTAGTTCTATTTCACCTTCTGATGTGGTTTTATATATTGGATTTCCTCTTCGATCATGGCCTACTTTTTCAGGAATTGCCATGAAAATAGAGTAATCCTCTTTTCTCTTTTCTTGTTCAGGGATTTTCTTCTTCAATAGCAAAATGCTTGTTTGTGTTCCAGTGTGAGGTTCGAAAGTTTCAACTGGCAAATCAATACTTGCAACAACATAAGTTTTTTTAAGAATCCACTCACGTATCCATTTCAATCCTGGATTACTAAGAATGCTATCAGGAAGAACTATTCCTAGATACCCACCGGGTTTTAGAAAATCTAAGCATCTTTCAATAAATAATTGTTCGGGCGGCAATGCACTCCTCGGAGATGCAGCGCCATAACTCCCAAGTTGGAATTGGTCTAAAATATCAGGGTTATCAATTACTGCTTTTGTTCCAAATGGAGGATTAGTTACAACTATGTCGAACTCACCAAAATGAATAAGTTTTTGTGCTTCCTCATTCCAATTTGTTGGTTTATCAAGAGAATTGGCATGCACTATATTTGAAGAACCATCTCCATGCATTACCATATTCATCTGAGACACTTTAACAAGAAATGGATTAAAATCTATTCCAAAAAAGTTAGTATTTGCAACGTCTCTGACTGCATCTCTCAACTGATCATATTTATAACCACGCTTTAAAAAAAGCTGCTTTATTTGCTGAACACCTGCAATCAAAAATCCACCCGTTCCTGCTGCTGGGTCAAGTATTTTCAAAGCGCCAGGACTAGTCAATTTATCTTCGGTCATTAGGGCGAATAGCATTTCTATCGTCATATTGCAGACATTTCTTGCCGTGAAAAACTCTCCTCTGTCTCCCCTTAAATTTGGTCCAACTACCGTCTCGTAAGCTTCACCTTTCACATCTGTTTCGGTATTAACCAAACTAAATCTCTGGAGTTCAGACACAACATATGAAAGTACACTGCCATTCAGATCTAAAGTCTCTTTACCAGTGAAGATGTATTTAAACCTTGCCTGGACCTTCTCGAAAACCTTCCTAAGCCTTTCCTTTACTTCTGTGATGTCCTCGTTGGGCAAAATGTAAAACTGTAATGTAGGGCTGTATTGTTCATCATACACTTTCACAAAAATCAGTTTTTGCAGCTCCTCGAATGCTTTGTCTTTTTGGAGCCCCTGATTAACATAAATATAGTTGTGGATCCTCTTAAAAACTTGTTTCAAGCTCACAGCAGGAACGAGATATCCTCTTACCGGTCTGGGGATTGTTGTGTCTCCATATTTGGGTATATCTGGAATTTGTGTGAGCTTTCTTTCCCCTCTCTCTTCAACTGTTTCAAATGTAAGCCTTTCTTTTCCTACCCAAAGAGAAAACTTGCAATTCGGACATGCCGAAACATAGCTGCCGAGTTGGCTGATACCCTCTTTTCTATCTGAGGGTTTTACATCTTCTCGTTTTACTTCTGAAATTAAATAAATATTTTCCTGATTATGCGACTTCCCATGTAAAAATATGACGATATCAACTCTCTTTTTTGCCCGGCCCATTTTTACCGCGAATTCAACGTCCATATCGCTTTTCAGATATCCGTACTCTTCGACAAGGGCTCTTGCCACCTCTTGTCTCACTCGCTCCTCTGGAGTGTCTTTCCTTAAATTACCTGTTATAAAGCATTTTATTTTCCCGGGAGGGATAACATCTTCGGGCATATTTTTTTCCTTCATTTATTCTTATCCTTTCTCTAATAATAAAATTTTATTTTGACTTACCGATCAACTCTCCGCCAGATAATCCATCAATTTATTCCCCGCCTTCTTTATCTCATCAAGGAACTTGTTTATTTCGTCTCTATCCAAGGGAAATTTGCGTCCTTTCAAGTACGCCAAATCAGGAATATTTTTCACAAAATCTTCATCCACAACACCCATATTGTGTTCATAGATGTGTCTGACCTGAAAATATCTTAACAAGAATTCGTATTCATCGTTTCCTATAAGATCAAGTAAAGACACTCCGCATAGTTTACTCAATCCTCCCGATAATGCTTTGATGTTTTGAAATAAATTCTTAGGTGTCTTCGGTAATTTATCAGGATATTTTCGCCGAAGGGCTTTCCCGAAAGCATCAAAAGAAGAAATACCGCCTGATAGAGCATCTCTCAAAATAGCCTCAATCAAGGATTTTTCTTTTTTATCTATGGAATCAATCAGTTTTAGTCTCTTTTTGGCCACCTCTATCGATTTACTAAATATTACAAGTGCATTCAAACGAGCGCAATCAGGACAATTGGCAAAAACACCGTATATGGCAAATTCCAATCCACAATGGTCACACATAACATGAGTTTCCAAGTCCTTCTCCTGATAATATTTCAAAGGAAAATTAAATCCGGTTGTTCGAACTTTGAACTGTATAAAACCTCCACGTGTGGATCTTTCCAGTTCTTTGAAAGACCTTTCTAGCTTCCTTATTTCAGGCCCTAAAACTTCCCTAGCTGCTACACTCTGTGCATATTTAATCTGAGCTTGGGTGAAAAACTGACTATGCTCGGATTTCTCTCCACAGTAAGGGCAGATGCATTCAGACGTTGGCAAACCGGTTCCGAACTTTACCTTGAAATATCCTTTACAGATAGAACATTCTCTTCCTGTCAAACCCTTCTCGTCTATTGGAAAGGCAACATGTATTTCTTTATTCATATAAACCCTTTTAATTTAATACCATAAAATCAAACTTAATAAAATTACTATATTACACTTGGTCAGATTGATTTTATCATCGTGAGAAAATCATGAAATTAAAATCGTCTCTCTAATGGGGCGCTAAATCCGGCTCAGCCGTCTTTTTCAGAATCGGGAGGCCATGCAAAACCCGGCCTCCGCCCGCCTCAATCGCCAAATCTATATCTCGAATGTAAAAAGGGCATTTGCGCTATGTATAGGGCTTTCTATATTCAGTCTTTTTGACATTGAATTGATTTTCAAACTTCTCGGACCCAAGGGCGGTTGCTACCTCCTATCTTATTTCCGCTTCCCTACCGTATCCGATTACGGCGTCCACGAACAAGGATTTGGTGCCGGGGTTGATCATCCTGATCATGTCCACGCCCGCGCTGCCTTCAAGCCAGACGCAAAAGCCGGTCACCGAAAGTCCCAGAGGTATCCAGACGTAGTGTTGTTTGCCCTGCGTGTTCTTCATCGGAAGCCAGCCTTCGAGGCCGAAGTCCGCCTCTCCTTTGCCAACTACTGAGCCGCTGTCCGCCAGTCCTACGCCGCCTTCTGACCAGCCGCTGATACTTGGGAAGGGATAAAGCTTGTTCTCCATGAGCACGACGAGCTGCCCGGCCGGCAGGATTTCCGCATTGCGGCCGTCCGGCGTACCCAAGGAATCTTTCGCGTTTTTGACGTTCTTTTCGAAAATAACCCGGAGGGCATAAAATTTCGGCCTTTCCGGCTGACCCTGCCCCGGCGTCTTTCCAGGGAAACCGCTCGGAGCGTGGGCCAGGAGGGCGTACGACAGGAAAAGAAGAAGGGCCGTACAACAACAATCTTTTTTTTTCATGTCCGCCACTCTTTCTCTTACATAATATTATATCACGCAATGCAGAATCCACAATGGATAAGAAATTTGTTATCAGCGGCAGGGAAAGAACGTCTGACCTCAAGACCGCTCTCTTCGGGGACAGGGAAGCAAGGGTTCATCGGGAAAAAGACTTGGCGCCCGTGCCTCCCGCATTCATCCGTTGCAGCAGGTATGGCAGACTCTCTTGCGCCTTGTAGCGAAGCAGCTCAACACTGGAGGAAATAAAATCCGGCTTTCTCGGTTCTTCCTTCAGGAGGTCGGTGCTTAGGTATTTTTTATTGCCATCCGGAAAGACGGTGACGACGGCCTCCACCTTTTTGGTTCCCATCATTAACCCCCCTTTTGCTGACAACAGCCGGCATAAATCTGAATCTTAGATTAAAAAACTCTCTTATTTAGCTTTTAAGCCACGTTCCCTTAACAATTAGAATAATCTCATTGCCATCAAAGTGGCCAAATCTCAATTTTTACCGCTCCCCCCGAAAAACAAGCATGTGAGAGCCCTTTAGTGGGTCAAACCAGAGGTAAGGCAAGGCCTAACCCTTTGCTATTTTTAACTTTTTATATCTTTTGTTAATAGATTTCGGTTGAGGCATCAATGTCACTCACATTCACTATAATTCCCATTGTGTTCTAGATATCTCGTACATACGTCAGGATGTTTGAAGCATGGAACTATTCTTCTCTCGTATTCTTTATGTGGATTTTTCATTATCAGTCTTATTATCTGTTCAACAGTGAATCCGTGCTTGTTCACCAATTCATTTATACAGTAAACCACGTTCCCGCAATTGTTGGGTTCACATCCATTCTTAATCCATTTCCTGATTCCCTTTTCGTCTTTGTATTTGTACCAACACCTCATATCCCAGAGATGCCCGTCCTGAACTATATCATTCTTCAATCTGTTTATTTCCTCGCTTATCCTCTCCCTCTTTTTTACCTCCATTTCTCCTTTGGCTTGTTCAGGTGATTTTCCTTCAAAAAATTTAAGAGTTGTCATTTTCATCCTCCCTATTTTTAGAACATAACCTTCTTTGATTCTTGTGCCAGATTCCCATTCCTTTGGGATTAAAAAACAACTGCTTTGTATTCGGCCTTCTCCAGCCGAGAAAACTCCGGTCTTTGAATTTTTTCCAGTCCTCAATCCCTTTCTTTTTTATAATGGTCTTTTGTTTCATTCAAACGACCTCAAAAAATCCGTTCAGTTTTTGTTGTTTTTCCTTCGTGTCATCGTCATACTCTCTTGCTTTTAGTTTTGGCTTGTTCCTGCTGTATTCCCTGTTCTGTCGCTCCTTATCCAGATTTTCAAATCTTCCAGAAGCCTCTGTTCATATTCTGATATTTTGTCGTGTTCTTTCAGAAAATCGGGAACTTCCTGTTTTTTCCATCTCCTGATGTAGTTATGGATAAGGTAAGAGTAGATATTTACTCAATCTCTTTCTTAAGGGAAAGCGAAGCTCGCAGACATTAAATAAGCCATAGCTTCCGAGTTCGTTGCCTTTTCGACCTCTCCGTTAATCCCTTCATTCTTTGTTTGGATTAGGCGTTCCATTTCTATGTGAAATTTCAAATCTTCGGGTATCAAATCGCCGTCTGTTGAATGAAACAAAACAAGGGGGTCTGTCAATGACCTTAACAGATTTATAAATCCCTTCTCCATGCATATCACTATCTTTCCTTTAAAAACTCATGTTCCCATAATCCATCCAGTAATACCTCTATGTCTTCATTCAGTTCTTTCTTCAATATTTTCATAATGTCCTCAATAACGAATTCTCTCCATTCGTTTATCTCTTTCTTCAACTTCTCCATGCCTATCACGCTCCTTATTTCTCCTTGCGAAAGCCCTCAACACTTCCATGCGCATACCTTCTTCTTGCTGAAGGAAGTGAAACGAAGAAGCGGGGAGCTCTCGTGGTTTCAAAATCCTTTTTCGAACGAGCTACCTGATTAATGCTCCCGGAGGGAGAAAATCACATTATGTCCGAGCGAAAGCGAGGCCTTAAGTAATTTTGTAGAAAGTAGGAATTCGATTGAAATGGATAAGCCCTTTTGATACATTACAATAAGAATTACGTAAGAAGGGGCAAAAATATGGCATTACCAAAAAATCCAAATGAAAAATTTGATTCGGTAAGAAACGCATACTTAGCGCATATTATTCCGAGTATAAGACTAGTCTATGAAAAGGCAAACCAAGTTCGAGAGTCGTTTATACTTGTTCACTGTGCAATACTCAGTCTTTCAGGATTTTACGCAGGAAGCAAGGACACAACCGGCACTACATATAGAAAATTCATCGCTGATTTTTTTCCGACGGGATACGATTCCGACAATTTGTGGAAAGATTTGAGAAATCATCTTATCCATGCCTATACAATAACTCGTTCCTACGTACTAGCTCACAAACATTCAGAAAAACATCTATCCGTGGCAAAGAACGTTAAAAGCGAACTCACTGGTATTCCTGCCGATCTTACTTACCTGAATTTCGAAAATTTTCTTGATGACTTTGAAAAATCCGCAAAATCATATTTTAAAAAAGCTAAATTAGAGCCAGATCTTATGACGAAACTCAGCAATCGATATGATGTTGCCCCGCCCGTGATATACATCTCAGACAAAGAAATTGCCGTATATGCAAAAAAATCAATTCGACATTAGAGCGATCTAGGACAATATTCTCCCAGGGATGTTTCAGGGACATAAACATGCCTAAACAGACCTCTCCCCATGTTGCAAATACGTAACAAATTTTGCTGATTAGCGCTGAAAATACGGTATGGCGGCTGAATACCAGAAAAGCCTAAGTCCCTGAAATTTCATGGGTAACAGATGGCAGCGCTACGGGGATTCGAACCCCGGTCTGATGGCTGAGAACCACCTGTCCTAGTCCCCTATACGATAGCGCCATCGTATTGTTTGATTATTGATTCTATTGTACTTAAACGTTGAGAGTCAATAGCAACTTTAATTATTTTTTTATCTGAGTAACACTTGGGTAACAAGTTGTGATTAAAACCATTCAATTTGTTTACAGCATTAATTTTTTCTGGCCTACTAATTGACGTATAATGCGATGTCATATTGACTGAACTATGCCCCATTAATCTTGAGATCATAATTGACGATATTTCCATCTGATTCAAACGTGTTGCAAATGTACGGCGTAAATCATGAAAATGAAAGCCGTTAATCTCCTCCCTGGAAAGCGCTTTTCCAAAAGCATTTCTAATGTTATCAATTTTTACCCATTTGTAAATCGGACTTTTCTTATTCTTCTTCATCTCGACTCTTATCAATTTGCGATAAAGAAATACGTAGTTACGAAATTCTGGCTTACCATATTCGTTCAGTTTTCTATTCTCTCTTTCACTCCATAATTCAAATAAAATATAGTTCAACGTATTGCTAATAGGAACTTCACGTTTTTTTCTGTTTTTAGAATCCTTTGGCAAAATTGTAATCAAGCTATTTTCTAAATCAACATTTTTCCATTTAAGATGGAGTATTTCTCTCAGCCTCATCCCAGTTTCCAGCGCACAATTTACAATAGGTTTCAAATGAAGTGGCAATTCACGAAATAATCT
>Ga0114918_10001145_pt1 | contig 23578 bp, 25 predicted proteins | sample LantaG_FD_87015 | JGI IMG/M metagenome (GOLD analysis project Ga0114918, IMG submission 87015) | Deep subsurface microbial communities from Baltic Sea to uncover new lineages of life (NeLLi) - Landsort_02402 metaG | ecosystem: Environmental > Aquatic > Marine > Oceanic > Sediment | place...
AAAGGTCTTATTATGGCTTGCACCATTCAGACGCTCTGAAGCATAAATCAAGCTATGGATGATTTCTCTATCAACATCCAGAACGATCTGCTGACCAATAACAGAAACAAGTTCTGCTTGGATATCAACATTGAACAGGGCTTTAATATCCTGTTCCATCTGGATTGACCACTCTGTGCTGATCTGACGATCTTTAGCAATCAGGCGGAGCTTGTCAATATTAAATACAACTCTAGGATTGATTGTATTTTCTTCTAATGAAACAGTAGCTGTGAAAGCCATGCCTGTGATTGCGCCAGTCACCGAAGAGACTTCAACAACACCAGTTAGAAGATTAATACGTCCTGTCAGTGTATCCGTAGCAGAACTATCAGAGTTACTAATAGTTGCTGAGAATTCACCGTCAACCGTAGGAGTTACATTTACTTGAACTTGTTCTGTTCCAACTAGAGCTGGACCAGGCATGATCACACCAGTAATGGTGAAATCTTTTTCAATATGAGCAATATCACTATTTAGACCAGCAAGTGCCAGAAGATCATGTGTACCGCGAACTGCAACCGCATTTGATAGCGGGACAGTAATATCTGGTCCACGTGAAATATCTGTATTTGATGGAGCTTGATAGTTTGATGCATCACCAAAACGCTTGAATGTAGCGCGAACGAATCCACGTACGATTTCAGGCTTGTCCATAGGAATAACAGTTACCAACTCTTTAGCGATAGTCTTTGGGAAGAATACGCGAAGCAGAGGCAGTGCCAGTGATTCATATGGGTTTAGTGAATACATTGAATTTTCAAGCAATGCTCTACGTGTGTTTTCGCTCAGCACTCTAAAAGAGGTCTTATCGCTTTCGCTAATTCCCTCAGAAAGATTGCGGATATACGTATCGAAGTGCTCATCATTTACAAGGATTTCTCTAATAGCACCTGGCTTCGACGGATCGATACCAGTTGTTTTTCGAGTAGCCTTGTAGGCTTCTTTTAACAATGTCTTCATGTTTGTTACCCTTTATTATGTCGTTTGTCGACAAGTTTATGAAGAAGAACTAATCTCTTCTCCAAGTTTGTGAGACTTAGTGTTTCTAAAGATGAAATGATACTTTGTACTGTTACTTTGTTCTTTCCATATAATACATCAATATTGCTGAGGTGTTCAATTTCTTTCAGTATTTTTTCTTTTACTGTTTCCACCTCTATATCAGATGTCAATCTGGAAAGAATTGCTTTATTTCGTACAATTATTTCTTTCAGCTTTTTTACGTCTGTCTCGTTACTTTTAACTTGCCCTTGTTTCTTTCTGAGGTCTTCATAAAACAATGGCGAGAAATGTTCAATCAGTTTATCCATTAATAGAATCTTGGAAGCACTTGTATTTGTGATTAGGTTATTGTCTATTACATCTGTTTGAGTAATATACATTATGCCACCTCCAAATCCAGTTGCTTAATTATAGATTCTTTCAATGATTGATTTTTTGATTTTAAATTCTTTTTTTGCTCCGATAACTTTTTAATAGCCGCTGAAGATCTAATCTTCAAACTTAAAAGCTTTTGTATTTTAGAATTAGAAATATTCATTTTCGATTCTAACCTTTTAATTGATTTCGTTCTGAAAAGGTTAAATTCATCTTGTTCTAAAATAGCTTTCAATTGGCTGTAAAATTCATCTGGAACCATCTTTATCTTTTTATTTTGTTCTTTACTTTTTGTATTTTCGTTTAGATTAGTCATCTTTATCATAAACTCCTGATAACTGTTAGTTTTCTGTTCGATTTAGTATTTTGTAGTGAGTTTTAGTATGCGCTTTTCTATTAGCTGATCGAAATAGTTAGGTAGGTAACATTTTCCGTTACTACATCTAATAAGATGTTTCGATTCATTAATTATACGAATAACGTTCTCATTTCTGATCTCTTGGATAGTTGCCGTGTTATGACTTGGCTCTGAAACACTATCATAACATATGATGATTAGTGGATCCATAACTTCTTGATATGATCCTCTATCTTCAACATCAGCAAGACCTCTTAAAGAAAAACCAACTGGGATCCTATCATATACTAATCCTGATAATATTTTTCCGTTAGGGGAATAAGGTGTCGTTTCTACCACACCCCTAATGAATGGACCATCCCAACCCCATTCTCTAATTACATGAGATACATTCTGATACATTACAGTAGTCTGTCTAATCTGATCTTCAGTAATAGGATGATCTAACTCACCCAGAAAAGCTCTTCGTTTAATCTTATCATCAATCTTTTTCATAGCAGTATCAATGACACCGAGTGGATAAAGTCTTTTATTTTGATTTCGTATATCGGCTTCTTGTAAATAAGCTTCAAAGATAACTTTACCATCAGTATACTTCTTAACCTTTTCAGGTGGAGCAAACACAGCCGCCTCAATGACGATATTTGAAAATACATCATTATGATTTGGCGTTTCTCTAAGTATTGTTTTGGACATGTTACCCTCGCTTTTAGTTTATTCAGTTTTTTCTCAATCCTCTGACATCATCTTCCGTTGTTTGAAATGAGTCTCGAGTTTCTTTGTAACATCTCTGATAAACATATAATAGTCTACAATAATACTATCCGCCTTAGATTTATAAGCCTTTAAGTTATTAACAATTAATTTAAATACATCAAATGCTTCTTTTACATCTTCGCTAAGACCTCGAATTTCTTCATCAGGACAATTAACTAAAACATTGTCAAGAAGAGCTAATCGATAGTATATCTTTTTCAACATATATAAACGACCGAGTGCAGTAGGAGTTTTTGATGCTTCATCTGGCATTGGCTGACCAGTCATAGGATCAATACCACCCATTCCACCCATCATCGCGTTCTGTTGTGCATCAGGATCAGTAGTATCACCAAAACCCTTCATTGGATCTGGAGGTCCAGGTTCTTGAACTGGCATACCTGTCATAGGATCAATTTCTTGTCCTCCCATTCCAGGATCCATTCCATCTTCACCACCCATTCCGCCCATTCCATCTTCACCACCCATTCCATCTTCACCAGGATCTTGTGCACCACCAGGAGGAGTATACTCACCCATATTAGCTTGTAGTTTTCTAGTATGCGCTTGAATTCTAGCTATCTCTGCTTCTTCTTTAGTCTGTGGTTCATCGCCAGCAATTTCAACTTGAGGTTCTTCTTGCTCTTCACCTTCTTCTGGTGTTGGTTCTTCTGATGGATCAACTTCATCACCTTCTTCGGGTGATGGTTGTGAGTCTCCATCATCTTCAGCATCAGGAGGAAGTTTAGATAGGTCTTCTTCATCAGCTTCATTAATTGAGGTATCAGATTCTGGATCTTCAATGACGTCTTCGTTACCAGGTGCTAATTCAGCCATCTCGTCATCTTCTTCTGGACTATAAGGAGTCTCATTCAAACATTCTTCTTCTGGCTCACTATCGTTTTTTTTGTTAACAGGATCTCCAGAATCTAAATCAGCATCTTTAGGATTTCGAGGATAAGTAGCTACAGGTTCTTTAGCTGCATCAGCTTCTTCTTCTTTGGCTTTATCATCTTCCATTTTTTCTTCAGCATCCTTAATTCGTTTTCTATCAAGTTTAGCTTTCAACATTTGATTTTTTGATCTTTCTAATTCAGCACTAACAGATAATTCAGCTGCTTTTTTCTTAATAGCTAGTAATTTAGGATCTCTCTTAATATCTTGTGGTGAATCAATATCCTGCTGTACAGGTTCAATTATATCTTTTTCAACTTTTTGATCTAGCAGGAGTTTGTGTACAAGATTATATGCCTCTTTTATATTGTATTTCATTAGTACATCCCCCCTATTCCGCCCATTGCATCTTGATCAGGTGGCTGGTCTCCAGTTTCCTGTTCAATCTTTTCTTGAGCACTGTATTTTGCAACATCATCCCAATCAATATTGGGTAGATATTTTTTCTTCAACCAAGGTTTAGGTATTCCTAATCCAGCCAAAGCTTCTATTAATCTTTGCATTTGTTCTACATATTCCATCTGATGTTCATATGGACTTATCTTTGGTTCAGGGAAAGTTATAGCAATTACATCTAAATGATCTGCCGATTCCGGATATACCAATACCATAATTTTTTCAAAAGTTTCTTTAAGAGGAATTGATAATTCTTTTTGAAAAGATATAATTGTTCTGCAGAAGTTGATATTCTCAACTGTCAGCAACGATCTATTAGATGTATTTTCTTCCAGACCTAAATATGGAGCAGGAACTCCAAGGTTAGCAACTATATTATCTCGAATGAATTTTAGATTCTCAACATCCTCTTGGGGATTCTGGCCCCATTGTTGATTTTCAATCTCTACAAACTTCTTACCATCACGCATAGGAATGAAGATAGTTTCAAACGTTGGTATTTGAGATGGTATAGAATCAATACTACCCATACTATCAATTGATACTCTCTTCTTCGATATACCTTCTTTAATAGCTTCAACAATATTTTTTGCATCTCTTGGTAATCCCGTTTCAACTGAGATCACTCTTTTATCAGTAGCAAATGTTAATTGTTTGATTGTTTTTGCGGTCTTCAATGCCATTAATAAACGACAGTCATAGTTGACACAATCGAAAATAGATTCACCATATGGATCATATATTTCTGGATTGATTCTCCAATGGATCATTAACTCAGGTGGAACATATCTAACTTTTAAATCATCGTTATTTTTTACTGTTGCTAAATATTTTAAAAGTACGACTCTCAATTCATCAGTCATCTTAATTTTATCATTAGAAGTCTTCAACTTATCATGTAGCTGAGAAATAATATCTTGGCATAATCCATCAACAGTTTGATTGCCTGCTGACAGTAATGCAGAGTTAGATGCTAAATTTGGATCTATCTTAGGAAATACTAAGAAACCTAAACATGATCTGAATCTTTCAGTTTCTAATCTAATAACATGTTTAGGGTCATGCATAGAAATAAAAACATCTTTAAGTTTGAGTTTCTTCTCTTCAGGAACGGGTTCGCTACCATTAAATTTAGCTTTAAACTTATCCTCTTCTTCACCAGGAGGTAAACTATCATCAGCAACATGGCGATCTTTAGATTGAACAGTCTGATTAGAATCATAAGATTTAGATGTAGTATATCTACCTTTACCTGCATTATAACCAAGAGTTGAAGTTGGAAGACCAGTAAATACACCACCTAGATTTGCATATTCTAATTGAAGTTTTATTGATAATGTCTTTTCTTCATTCGTAGCTGTATATCTAATACAACTCGATATAACCTCACCCATAGGTAATACGCCTTCACTTATATCGTATGACTTACCTTCTTGAATAATTGTTAACGCATTTTCACCATTAGGCGATACTAATATTTCAATAAAGTTATCACCTTTTTTCAAAGTAGTTTTAACTATATGTTTAATCTTTTGATCTAACTTAATCTTTTTTTCGATTGTTTTGCATCTAGCCATAGTGACACCGACATCACTTGAATCCTCAAACTGCTGAGATTCTGTGACATATTGTACACATCGCTTTGTGATGTCATCCGGTGAAAGTATATTATCAACTAATGCTTCTAAAGCTCTTTGACAATATGATATTTTTCGAGTAATAGCATCATACTCATTATATCTAGCGATTCTGCCAGATTGATCATAGTTTTGTACTTGAGGATTACCTTGTAAGTTTTTGATGATTGAATCAGGAGCTTCCACACCAGTCTTCGATATGATTTGTTTGATAGTTTCAATATATTTATTTTTATCAGAACTGATACTATATTTTTCAATCGATTTAAATGATGAATCAATATCTCTATCTATATCACTGGACTTTGTTCCAAGAACTGATACTTTAATTGAATTTATAAGATCACTCATTATTTATCACTCTCTCGTTTTTGAATCATTTCAGCAATAGCATCCTGTTCTAATTCTTTTCTTACATATAGAACCATATTATTGATCATGACTGTTTTGCTTCCGAAAAATAGTAAAAACATTTCTTCATTTCCAGGACCCATCAATTCTAAAGTCATTTTAATGAAGTTGCGCTCAATCGTTTCCATTTCATCTGCTGGTATTATTTTTTGCCCGCTTGCTGTATATCCAATTATCTGATCATTATAAATGACCAAATATGATTTCTTCAAAAAATATTCCAGTAGATCTATTACCGATTTATATTTGTTCTGCAAAAAACAACGATGGATACGTTTACTAGATAGATAAATAAATGATAGTACTAATATGGTACTAAGTATTATCTGAGGCATCATCAATTTGCAAACTCCCTGTATATTTCTTAACTTGTTTTTCTTCTTCTTCTGGTTTCTTAGTGATTAATACAGCTTGTATTTCAGAAGGTCTAACTATTAAACTATCATTTGATGTGGTCAATATAGAAATATTATTTCCATTTAGTACTGCTAAAATATTTTCTTGTATTTTTTCAATTGATTCATCAGATGAGTCTGTCAATATAATTGGTTTCATTGCAGATTTAGGATAAAGTATAATTTTTCTATTTGTCGACATATTACAGCTCCTTTTAATTTCGTATGGAAGATCCTAGTTTAACAGTTCCATCTCCCATATTCAATGGAACTACTTTACTTAGCTTAATTTGTTTTTTATTATGTACTACCTTTACATTTTTTATTCCACTTTTTACAAGAGCAGCACGAAGAATTTTATTTTCAGATAAAGTAATTACATTAACAACACATGGTGTATGATATATTTTTCGTTTAAAAGTAAATGATTTATGTGAATCTGAAATATGGTAGATAAACGACATTTTGTGATTTCCTTTGATTAAAAAAGGGGAGCAGCCGTATGACTGCTCCCCATTGTAATAGTCTCTCGAATTAATCTTCGATATCGTCACTATCCATCATATCGAGATCTGAATAATCAGTATCTTCTTCTAATTGCATTTCGCGAATTAGGCGTTCAACAATAGATTCCTCTGTGCTTTCTCTATCTAGATCAAGTACAGGTTCCTCTTCTTCATCTTCCTCAGGAGCTGCTTCTTCGCCTTCACCCTCTTCAGGTGCTTCTTCAGGAGCTACTTCTTCGTCTTCCTCACCAGGAATACGAGCTAGATCAGCTTCATCAGCTTCTTCTAGATCATCTTCAGGTGCTTCTTCTGGATCTGAATCTCCACCGATATCATCTTCATCAGAATCATCAGTTTCTTCTAGATCATCTTCAGCATCACCCAATTCTACAGGTGCTTCTTCTGGATCTGAGTCTCCACCGATATCATCTTCATCAGAATCATCAGTTTCTTCTACATCATCATCCATTCCATCATCAACATCGACGTCACCGCCGCCACCCATATCATCTTCATCTTCTTCATACATTTCATCAACTTCATCATTTCCATCAGTAAGTTCTGCTTTTTTATTTTGCAGCGCACTTATCTGAGCATCAATTTGTTCAATTTCATCTCCACCATCGGGTTCTTCATCACCAGCTGTCACAGCGCCCATAGGTTCTGCATCAGTATCTGATTGAGGAACATCTTCAAGATCATCTTCATCTTCAGCATCAGCTGGAAGTGTATCTAGATCATCATCCATCTCATCCATTTCTTCTGCTTCAGGTGCTTCTTCATCATCTAGATCGTCACCATCTAGATCATCATCTTCCATCATTTCCTCATCCATCTCACCCATGAGATCTTCATCACCTTCAACAGTAGCAGGTAGACCTTCGGAATCTTTTTCCATTCCATCAATCTCTTCATCACCCAAATCTGAGCCATCAGGATTATTATCAAGAGATGCGGCACCAGTACCAATTTCGGTATCGCGACCATTATTATCATCACCTTGAGCTTCATGATCTGGTTCGTTTTCCAGATTTTCACCTACTGGTTCTGAATCAATATCTGCATCTCCTTCTTCAAAGAGAGATTCTTCTACATCATCTTTATCTTCATCATCTTCTACATCATCCTCGTCGCCGTCAGCTGATTCTGTTGCTAACTCTTTATCATCTGTTTTAGCATCTACGATTGTATCTTTGAATTCATTCTTATCAGCTGGGTTAGCATGTGCTACACCATCTGCTCTATTTAAATCAGAAACTTTCTGTTCAGCTGCATCATCATGTATTTTTGTTGCTGGACCTTCGCCTGATGCAATTTCTGTTTCGTCGCCTTCTTTTACAGTACAAAGATCATTATCTTCTTTATAATACATATCTTCCAGTACTGAAACTACATTACTGGCTTTCTTATGTGTTGATAATTCGCCTTTACCTTTGAAGTTTACTATATCTTCAACTGTACCGCTAGTCTTCTGAATCCCATCAAAATTAATGAGACTCTCTTTTAATATCTGTGAATACTTTTTCTTCATGACAGTGTTTCTCCTTTATTGAAACTACTACTATTTTTACGTCAGTTAAAGAGACATGCTCTCAAACTTTTAGTTTATTCATTCGCAAAATAATAACGTTTTTATAATATACTTCCCTCAATTTGATCTGGCATTGGCATCAGTATAGTAGTTGATCTAGAGTTATCATCAATTCTAAAATGTGAGAAATTAGATTTGAGGTTAATGATTTTATTCTTTGGTCCACTTCTATTCTTTCCTATTATAATACGGAAGTCACCATTAGCCACTTCATATCTGACATCTTGATCAGGATCTACTTCCTGTTGTAGATTTTTAATGATACCGACAAAATCTGAATGTTCAACCTTTTTGATTGATTCACTCATATTTGCAAGACTTACATTTTCTTTAGGATCATAAGCACCTCTATTTAATTGAGTGACAGTTACCCAAGGAACACCTTGCATTACAGCTGCTACTTTCATATCAATTGTAACCTGACCCATTTCTAATCTATGTAAATCAAATACTTGACCAGCTCTCAACAAATCAAGATAGTCTACGTATACACCTTTCAAAACTGCTTTGCCTTTATATCTTTCCTTTAATATATCACAATAAGATACTAAGTCACTTACTGATGTGAGGGTGGGTGCAAAATATGAAGTGCATATCATGGCATTATGAGACATCTGCCATTCTTTCATTTTACGTTGCATGTGTAGGCGCTCGTAATCATATTCCTTAACGAATTGTTTAACATCTTTATCTTCAATTGAACAATATAAACGCACTAAAGATTCATCAATAAGATTTTCCATAGTAAAATATACAAACATACTCATCAGTCCAGTTTGATCTTTATTGCACTCTACCGAATTCCTCACAAAATTGTTCAACAATACTGATTTACCATCACCACTACATCCACCATAAATATAAAGTCGAGTCGGTTCATGCCCACCATTTAGATATCTATCTAGTTCAGAGTATCCTGTAGAAATAGAATTTTTACCAGAATAACTAATTTCAATTTGATTCAGTACATGATCATAATCATCAGAAAATAGATCTAATTCTTTAATACTGGATCGAGCTTCTTTTCGTTTCTCTTCTAATACACTACTGTGTAATTGTGCTACTAGAGTATGCCAATAATTTAAAGTTTCACTAGTATCAGTAAAACCATTAGTATTGAATTTTGATATGAACTCTTCTATATTAGGTAAATCTTTTTGTAATTGAGAGAGTTGCTTCTTCTCACATACTTGATTAATTGCAGCATCAATCTTTTCATCTGGAATTGATCTTTGTGATAATCCATTTATAAATGGAGTTAACTCTTCAAAATGCTTAGCAGCAATAATACTATCTATAATTTGATTTGAATTTTTTCGTTCTAGTTTTAAACGAAGTATTGATTTAGCAAGAACTAACTTTTTTCGAAACTGTAATGCAACATCATCATCATTGTAATTAATGAGTATTGCATTTATATCATTGACTATGGCATCATTAAACTTAGAATTTTCACTAAGTAATATGGTACAACATAGATTAACAAATTGCTCTGTTAACATTTAAGACTCCTATTATATTCCGCACTTTTCCCAAGGAAAATAAACATGTTCCTCTGGTATTTTTACATAATGTGTCGGTTCATATTTTGAATTTTTATCCTTGAAGATAACAGCAGTATCAAATTTACTACCAGTTTGCTGTACTATAGATTCAAATGTTTTCCCTGTTTCTACAATATTGGAAACAACCAATACAGCATCCATACTATCTGTAAAATCAGCTAGTATGGATAATAGGTTAATATCTGTCACAACAGGAATTCCCAATTTATGACTTAGATGTACAGCTACAAACATATCATCTGTTTCAAGACCAGCTATATATTTATAAGGAAAGGGAACAGTTGAATCTTTCCCACCCACACTCTTCTGAATTTTTTCAGCCAGTTTATCAATATATTTATGATAATCATTCCAATCTAATTTAATTATGTCCATAATATTCCTCCTAGAACCTAGGTGTCCCACCTTCTACCATATTAGATATATCATCATTTGACATAAACTTATGAATCAAATGCTTATTATATTCTCTATCCAGATTTGTTAATATTTGTAAAGACCTATAGATGCTAGCTATTTTAGCCTTTTGTTTCTTTGTATTTTTACCCTGATTAAATAGTTGAGCTAATGCATAACATTTATCATCAAAATCTTGAAGTTTTCCTTCTTGGAATAAAGGATACACTTCATTGATGAACTTATCTGAAATCAATTCTAGATATCGATACATTCTAAGCATATAACAAATCAAATACATATGAACTGATCTAGTTAACGTATTTGTAACTGGATCATATATTGGATGTTCTTCTGGATTCAATCTAGTAAATCCATAATGATCAGCAATATCATTTAATAGAATATATACAGTATCTCTAACTGTATTCATTCCATCAAATCTAAGATGTAAATTATTACTCTTCAAATCCATTTTGATCAAAGTACCATCTTCTTTAAACACTGGAATGAATCGTCCAATTGCTAACGCCTTAAATATCGCGCTGGAATCATAAGTAATCTTTACATCCACCCCATGGACCATTTTAATATGATGGGAGAATAGCTTATGGTAAAAGACATCAACATAATTAGCACCACCTAAGACGTGGAAATTGAATGATGTCATACCCTTATCAATTGCATATTTCAGAATCTCAGATAATGGGATTGAGTAAATAATAACCGGAATAGTCATATCAGTTGCAAGATTAGCAACGATACCACCAGTTGCAAAATTAGTGAATCCCTCAGCCATATTTTCATCCCATAGGAATTTCGACCATGTATCATATAATGATGGGGTTCGGAAATGATGAATATAAATCATCTTATCTTTTATATTCTGGGGAAGATTCTTAGATGTTTGATATGATAGTCTATTAAGTTCCTCTATTTGATTATATGATTCAAATATAGATGATGCGCTAGATGGTCCTGGAGGAAGATCTAAACTGAAAGCATAGCTGAATTTATCATGATTACCTTCGATAAACTCATGATATGACTTAATAAAATTCGGCATATCTTTTGCTTCAACTGCACCCATAGCAACTTGGAATCCACCACTATCAATATAAAGTTTAGCATCTGACATGAAAGGTCTAGATACAATTTTTCCAACTTCCCGAGCTATTTTCTCAGAATGTTTCGGTGACATTTTTTTAGTCTTGTAAGAAAGACCTGTACCAAAACTATACAGATATCTATCAATTGAATTTGTAAGGAAGTTTTTCACTTTGGGATCATCAAAAAACTTATCACCATCATATTTATCAATAAAATTTCCTAATAAGGAAACAAAGCAATCTGCACCCGCGACAATATAATTGCCACTGCCTTTATCCCATGTATTTTCAGTATTCATTGCATCTCCTGTTTTATTATATTCTAGATTTCAAAAAAATATTCAGATAGGTTTATATAGTAATAACCAATAAAATCATTATAGATTAGAAACTTTTACTTGAGTATATACATTTATCGGTACACCATAATATGATTGATCAAACCTGCACATATATACATCACTCGAAGTTTCATATACACTCAATTTCAAATCAGATGAAACATCAAGAATGAATGGCATCGCGATCATTCTAAATTCCTTATCACCAACTACTCTGTTCAATACAATATCACTTGCAAATTCAGCCGAATCTTCATGATTTCTTGTTTCAGATGATAGGTGACCTTTAGTTTCAATGAGTCTACATTTGATTATATCACTTTGAAAACCAAGCGAAATATTTGAAATTCTCTTCTTCAGATAATTACTAATATCATATGAAAATATCAGATTTGCTTCTTCACAGTTGATCATAGTATTAAAATCATTATCGGGAATGAATTTGTTATCGATATATTTTTCAGCTGGCTTTCTGAATATCATTTTTGACATTGAATCATGAATTTCATAATTACTCTCATTAGAAGAAAGAATAATAGAGTTATCTTTATCTTTAGTTTGAACGTTATCATCAAGTTCAAACGCCTTCAACAAACCAATCTTATTCTTAACCACACTAAATAGTAAAGAATTAGTTGCAAGAATTGAACTAAGATTCATTGATATTACAGCTTGTCTATCATTAGTTCGACATCTTAATAGTCCATTTTGTATATCACAATCATTACAATAATTCTCAAAAACTTTTAATAATGTTAGTAGTTTTGAAAAATTCTCACGGGTTGTATTCATTTGATATGTATTATCAGTTGTCATTTATTACTTCCTTTTATTTATCAGTATGTTTGTATGCGTCAAGATATATGAAACCGCTAGATTTGATGATTCTTATATCGTCAATAAAAATCAATGTTCTTTCAATATTCGATATTAATTCCATGATTCGATCAATGTTATGAACCTTACCACCAGCGTTTTCTTTTAAGGCAAATATCATTCGAATGCATTTTCGACCATTTCTTTTAGTCTGAACGAAACTCCAGTAAGAATCACCCCTAAAAATAAACTGACCCTTTTTTTCACATGACTTAGTTATATCATCAATAGATTTATTTTCATCTACTATGATACCATTTACTAATACTTCATTGTATAAGCGAATGATTGCCTTGTTCTGTGAAATAGCCATTATAATGAATCCTTTGAATTATATAAATTTTTAGTTTTTATTTTGTTCTAGATGTCACTTTCCATTTCTTTTTAAATAATTTGACTTGGGACTGGAGGAAAGACTCCAAAATCCTTTCCTCGTTTATTCATGTAAATTTTACACCCCCTAATAATATGGGAATTATCTTTTAAAAATTTCCGATACCAATGAGCAGGTTTATCTGTATCGCTTAGTATAACTACATCTACCTTATATAATGATTCATCATAACAAACTGATTTTAATAAAGAAGAATATGCAAATGTATTACCACCCACGAACATCCTAGCCTTATCTTTCAATCCCAATGAATCAAAAGCATATTCACTTAAAATATCAAAGTTACCTTCTGCTAAGACAACTAGATTACTATTTGCATCACAATTTATTTTCCAATAATCCAACAAAAAAAGACCATCCGTTTGTAACGGAATCTTCTTGAACTTAAATGTTGCATCATCATTAATATTTCGACAGTATAATAATGTATTATGAGCCCCTAGAAAACCAATGAATTCATTTTGTAGTAAATCCATCTCATAATTTGATATTAGTTTTCCTTCACCTACAATATCAAGATTGTTTTTATAAAAGAATTCAGTAAAGTTCAAAATGAGATTAGGAACTTGTTCGGCTGTCATTTTATTACCGGTTCTTTTTCTAATATACATTTTCTTTTCTGAGAATGTATCATTTGATATATTAGTAACTTTATATTCTATCGTTCTTTTCTTTTCTGAATATTGTTTACTTTTTTGTTGAGCACCGTTTAATTCATCGTCAGATATTACTTCCTTATAAAGAACTTTATTACCAGTCAAATCACTAATCAGTTTAGGTATCGGCCAACCACCATTACAGAACCAACAATGAGCGACTGGCATATCTGAATTTTTAGATACATATAAATGACCCTTTTTCCTAGGGTTTGGATGGTCTGAACAATACGGGCATACACATATAAAGTTCTTAGTCTTATCTGATACAAAAATCTTATTCTCGATAAGAATTTGTTTTAATTTTTCAATGTCCATATTTATATATTCTTAGTTAATGTTAGATTTTCTATATATATTAACTTACTAATACCAATAGTTCAGCGGTAGAACACCTAGTTTGTCTAGGGTGTCGGGGGTTCGAATCCCCCTTGGTTTTTTTCTTCGTTATTTTTTACCAAACATATTGAAGTAAGTCAGTCCTGCCTGTATCACATCATATACCATTGCCATAAAATGTATTGATGGATTAGCACATGAATTATGATTGTTCATATAGTAATTGATTTTGATCTTTGCCCACGCAGGTAAAGTTTCATGTGAAAACAATGTCTGATAGATATGATTATAATCAGGTTCAGATCCAGAATTCAGAAGTTCCATAATCTGCGGGACATTTCTATTAATCGTAGCCTTTTCAGATTCACCACCCATTGTTTCAGCTATTTGAATTAATTGTGCTGAAATCTTTTTTTCATTACTGATGATAGTATCTACGTCAATCTTTTTTAACTTACCATTAACAGTATTTTTCTGTAATGTATTTATTGCTTTTCTGACATCTGGCAATAAACTCTGAATAATCAATTCAACCGAATTATCATCATATTCAATTTTTTCAGAATCAAGAATTCGCTTAGCATATTTCATGGCGAATTCTTTCGAAATAGTTTTCATTTCAAATAATGTAAATCTTGATTGTACCGGTTCCATTACTTTACTCCAGTAATTGCCGGTAACTATAAAGCGCCCATTGTCTGCATAAGTTTCCATCATATTACGAAGTACCGCCTGTGCATTACTTGTAGTATAATCAAACTCATCAATATACACAATTTTCAATTTTGCTCGAAATGGTGGTGACTTTAAAAAACCCTGAACTGTATTTCTCATCGAGTCAACACCAGTACTATCAGATCCATTTAGAATCAAAGCGTCCATATCATTCTGTATTAAAGTTTCAACTACGATTCGAGCTAAAGTTGTTTTCCCTGACCCTGGCGGTCCAAAAAATGCTAGATGAGGGATTTCACCGTTTTTAATACAACGATTCATAAAATCTTTTTGGTCATCCAGCAATACCATATCATTGATGGTAGTAGGTCGAAATTTCTCAACCCATAACTGACCCAACATATTATCATTTGATCCAAATAACATAAAACATCTCCTTTTTATTTATTCCTTTTAGATGGATTTAGCTTCTTTAATCACACTTTTAAAATATTCAATACATTTATTTTGATCTTGATCCCATTCGACTTTTTTAATTCTACAACATATCAGATTTGCTAATTTATAATCTTCATTCTTTTTTCTATCATGTTCAATATAACATGATCGATTATGCCATGGCTCATCGAATTCAATAACTAAATTCAATTCCTCAATGTATCCATCTGGAAAATATCCAATTATTTGAGGATTTCTAATAATATTGAAATGAGTGTGATTTTGTAATATATTAAGAAACGGTCTCTCATAATCTCCAACTCTGGGATGTAAAGGCTCACCATTCAATTTCTGAGTTTCTATTGAACGAATAAACGACTCCCTAGCTATCAGTCTCCCTTCTGCAGTTTTCGCAAAATTATCTTCACCAAATAATAATGTACATGTATCTTTACATTTCTGTCTAGTTTCATCCGTTTTCATCGGATGGTCAACACCGTATTTATTAAGACATGTCTTCCTGAATTTATTTTTTACAATTTCACACTGCATTGGATTTTCAACACCGAAATTATCAATACATGTATTCTTTACTTTCTCTTTTATATCATCTGATTGTAAAGGATATTCTACTCCGAAATTATCAATACATGTATTTTTACTTTTATTTCTGACGTCTATATCAGACATTGGTGAAGATCCTCCATATTTTTTAATACATGTTTTTTTGATTTTATCTTTTATAATAGACGATGATGATGGATGACACGTACCATATTTTCTTAAACTAGTCTCTTTCAGTTTGTCTTTAAAATTATCACTTTTAAACGTATTTGATACGCCATATTTTTTCATACATGTACTAGATACTTTATCTTTTATATCATCATTCTGAGAAGCATAATCACAACCATATTTTTTTCTATTAGTATCTTTAATTTTATCTTTAATAAAATCTAAACTCGTTGGATTTTCTACACCATATCTATCCAAATTTGATTCTTTAATCCTTTTCTTAATTTCATCTGATTTAGATGGATTATCAACTCCATAGTTTATCATCGAAGAAATTTTCTTTTTTTGCTTGACCAAATCTAATTGATTTGTACTTTCAACTCCATATTTTTCGATACATGTATTTTTAATTTTATCTCGAATATAATCACTCGATTGAGAACACTTTAAACTACAAAATTTTTGATATCCTAATTGTAAATTAATATAAGGAGTTTCTGATTCACATTCATGACATACACCATCATCATCATTTTTCATATATGTATCATAATATGATCGAGTACATATTTTATGAGTTTTTGATATATGTATCGATATAGACTTGATAGTTTTAAAAACTCTCTCACAAATCTCACACTTTATATCATCCATTATAACTATACCTCCAATTTTAATTTATTCTAAAGTTATAATGAATAGATGGATTTAGATTCTTTAGTTAACTCTAATACTATACTGAGTTATAATTTTTTCAACCGGAATGACAAAATCACCATTTGGTTTCATGATAACTTCAAGCTTAAAAGATACTTTATCTTTTTCCATCATATCAATAAAAACTTTCTTATCATTATTCTTATTCTCTGATTTAGCTGCCATTTCTGCCATTCTCATAATAGTTTCATCATTCCTAGTTGTTATACAACCAGTAAACATAACTAACATAATTATCATCATTAAACATATCTTCATAATATACCTCCTAATCAAATGACACTACATCAAAACCACCAGTTATGATATAACGCATCTTTTTAATAAACAAATACAATTCCTTTGTAATTCTAACCTGATATAAATTATACTCAAATAACTCCAATAACTTACCTTGCTGAAATAAATCAGGTGCATTTATATTTCCGCTAACAGGTCTTTTTAATGTACTAGCTATAACAGAATCTAAATTAAATATACCTTTAGGGAATTTTTGTTCTTGAATCTTTTTTGTAATTCCTGGATAATCATTTCGATCCATATTGAATATATGTCGCCATATCTCTACATATATATCTGCATTGATCCATTTATGTTTATCATTACATGTTACTCCGTTTGATTCTAATAATCTATCATTACCAAGCAATACTTTAGAATCAAACATTATTCCGTTATAAGTTACTACTAATCTTTTATTTAGATATTCACATAATTGTTCTCTTGAAGTTTCTGGCCAAAATTTATACATATTAGTGGCAGAACTCCAAGTGACAGCACTAGCCAAACCCATCCCATGAATATTATCCCATCCGCCTTTAACTTGATTGTCGCGGAGTTTAGTTTCAGCATCCATCACAATGAAATCACTCATAATTTAAAATTTACTTTCTCTAATCGAACCGATACTGATTTCATGTAAAACAGCCTTTTCTTGGAATTCTTTTAAATTCTTAGCGCCCACATATGAAAAAGCAGATCTAAGACCATCATCAATTTTTCTCAATTGATATTTAACTTTACCTTTAAGCGGAACTGTTTTTATTCTACCTTCAGAAAAAGTATCACTTCCTTTATTTTCACCAGATGCAGATCCACCATATGAAGAATACCATTCCATTTCTTGTAAATTATCATTCCATCTCTGATAGAATTTTCCAGGTGTTTCACTATAACCCGATAACATAGAACCCATCATCACCATTTCAGAATATTTTAATGCCTTACATATATCACCAACACATCTAATACCACCGTCTGCAATTCGAGGTAAAAAGAATTTATGTTGTTTCATTGTATGATCTATATCTTGTAATGCATATAATTGCGGAACTCCAATTCCAGTATTCCGTCTAGTTTCACATACAGGAGATGGACCAATACCTATCTTCAATATATCAGCACCCCAAGTAAATAAATTTAATGCAGCTGAACCTGTTGCAATATTCCCTGCTATAACAACATTTTTATTATCATGTTCTTTGATATAAGAAATCATTTGTTTCATATTTAAAGAATTGCCATGAGCAATATCAACTACAAATATTCTAGCTCCGTTTTTATAGAGTTCTAAAAATCTTTCTTTTTCAATATCTTTAATACCAATTGATACTGCTGTATTTGGTGCTGATTTTATAGATGTAATAAATTCTTGTATATTTCGTTCAATAGTCATAAATCTATGAAGAATACCAAAAGCGCCATTTTTACTCAATTCGATTGCCATTTTACACTCAGTGATATCTTTCATATTTGCTCCAGCTATCGGCAAATTAAATTGAAGTTTTGATGACAAATTAGTAGTTAAAGAAACATCTTTTCTAGATTGAATTTCACTGTAAAGTGGTTCTATAAGAACATCACTAAATGTCAATTCTTGCATAATACCAACTCCTGTATTAATAGTTTAAAATTATTTATCACTTTTTGTTTATTTTCTTTCCAGTCCTTTTCTGATACTCTAAATACTATACTAGCACACGATGCAAGATCTATAGTACATTTAATGTCTCGTTTTTTGTACACTTTGAAATTCTTATCTTCGAAATGTGATCGCTCATCAAATAGAATGAAAAGATTTAATTCAGGAATATATCCATCAGGAAAATAACCAATAATTTTATTTTGTATTCTGATTTTGAACTGTGTGTGTTTTTCCAATTCTTTAAAAAAGGATGGTTCTTGTAATCCGATTCGAGGCCCGAGAGGAGAACCATTCAATTTTTGAATTTCAATTAAACGAATACAATTCTCTCTACTTATCTGTCGGCCTTTATCGGTTTTTGCAAAATTATCAAATCCATAGTTTTTAAGATATGTTAATTGTTTCTTTTCATTTGTTCCAGGTATTCTCCAATTACAATCAACACCATATCGATTTAATAAAGTTTGTTTATATTTATCTTGTATATGGGGTACTTGAAATACATTTTCTTTACCATATCTTTCTAAACATGTACGTTTGGTTTTTTCTCTAATTTCCTTTGATTGATTTGGATTTTCAACGCCATAATGTTTTATATATGTTTCTTTTTTTCTTATCTTTATAAGATTGGATTGACTAGGATTGTTGACACCATATTTTTTTTGATTTGTTGTTATTCTTCTTTTTTTAATATCTGGGTGTGATAAACCAAAATCACCATAGTTTTTTGATAATGTGGTTTTTTGTTTTTGTTTTGTAGTGTCATGGGTGTTACTACATTTAGTACTGCAAAATGATAAATAACCCTTTAAACCATTAAATTTGGTTTCTTTTCCACAATAACAAATTCCCTCTTTATCTTTTCGCATAAACTTATCATAGTATTCTTTAATTTTAATTTTATGGAATTGACGAATATGAGAAGATAAACTTGTAATATTTTTACATTCTCTATTACATAATTCGCTTTTTTCATAGTTCATCAACTGGGATATTTTTATTATGTTTTTTTAATAAATCAATCAGCGCGATTCTAATCAAGTATTTTAAAGATACATTAAATTCTTTGGATAATTCTTTAATAGATGCTTTTAAGCATGGATTGATATCAACTATAATCTGTTTATCATTCATTTTAAATACTACCTTTTATTTTTTATTCATATTTTAAATGAAATTAACTTCATTAAAATTCCTTACTGACCAGTTGTTTCAAATAATCAAGAGCCTCTTTTTCAGTTTCAAATACAATTGTAGCTGCTTCTAAAACAAAAGCATGTCTATGAATATTATCCTTTTCCATTACAACAATTACTTGTTTTTTATTATCTACACCCCATGCTAATTCAAACATAGACCCAATAGAAACTCTCGTTGCACCTAAAAAGTTTGCATATAGAATATCTGACTGCATTACCATCCAGTGGTCCCTATTGAATATCGCATGATTAGTAGTTATTGGATTATCCTTATAACCTTCTGCTTTGAATTCGAGTTCAGTACGTAAGGTACTTTTACCATACATAGGCACGAACACATCATATCCAATATCAGTTAATTGTTTCTGAGTTCGATCATAATATTCAAAGACTTCATCAGCACTTCTACCGCTAATAGGATGAATGCAATAAATGGCAAGCATTAGTTATCTCCTTTAGTTTTGTAATAAAATTGTTTACTACTTTATCTGGGTTATCAATCCAATCATTCTTTTTAATTCTAATAAGATTAAATCCGGATCTTTTATAATCTTCGTCTTTCTGAATATCATGATCACGATAAGTTTGATAATTATCAATAAAATGATGTCGTTCATCAAACTCAATTAATAGATTCAATTCCATGATATACCCATCTGGAATATATCCGATTATTTGTGGGTTGCGAATTATTTCGATCTCAATGTGTTTTTGTAATTCGTTTAAACATGGTCGTTCTATATCACCAACTCGACCACATAACGTTTCGCCATTCAGCTTTTCATTTTCAATCATTCTAATGAAATTTTCTCTAGCTATCTGTCGACCTTGTGGTGTTTTTGAATAATTATCATATCCAAACTTTGTCATACATGATTGTTTAGATTTTTCTTGAACTTTTACTGATTGCATGGACCATTGGACACCATAACGTCTCATACATGTGTTTTTGTATTTTTCTTTGATGATATCAGATTGAAATGGATTTTCAGTTCCATATTTTAATATACATGTGTTTTTTATTTTCGTTTTTATTTTCTCAGATTGAAATGGATTATCATAACCATTATTAACCCTAGAGGTTTCAATTTTCTTCAATTTTACAGCAGCGTTCCTATTTGCATGCCCCTTACAATAGAAGGTATTAGAATGAAGGGTTTTTTGCCCACACCCACACCTACACATATTAACTGGAGGGTCGATAGATGAGTCGATTCCCAATTTAATGTTTCTTTTTTTTATTAAATTTGGGTCATGCTGGGCGCAGGATTTACTGCAATGATCTTGATATCCATTACCTAATCCAGAAAACTTAGTATCACCATTACATGTAAGACATTGTCCTTCATCTTCTTTTAAAAATTCATCATAATATTGTTTTATTGTTGTTGATTTATGACTATGATATATATGCCTAGCTAAACTCTTTAAAGATTGAAGTTCTCGGTGACATATGCCACAATATATCATCACAACTCCTTGATTGAAATATCATAATTATGTTTCTTCAAAAGATCAATCAATGCTATGCGAATGATATATTTTAAAGATACATCAAACTCTTTAGCTAATGATTTAGCTGCATCTCTAATATCAGGATTGATATCAATAGTAATCTGATTGTTTTTCATTTATCCACCTTTAAATTTTATTCAGGTTTTAAATGAACTTATTCTAAAATAATAATAGATGTTCTGATTCTTTCCATAGGGGCTCAGTTAAATTATTAACCCGAGAATCACAAGCATATTCAATTGCTCGCTTCATATCAGGAATGAACCACATGGGAAGTTTATCAATATCTTCAGGTACACATATACAATCAAGATCTTTATGCTTAAATTTCTTTAAAAAGACGTCATTGAATTTAACTCTAACTGATTCAGGTGCTTTATCTAAATCGATCCCTTTAATAGGCCATAATTTACCCTTTGATCCATATCTAAAATCTTCATCCATCAAACAATTCCATATAAGCATCGCTTTGATGTGTTGTGGTAATGCCTTATATTGTGCAAGCGGTTTTGAATATGATACAACCTTTACAACACTCGGATCCCTTGAATCAACTAAATCTCTCATTTCATCTCTTGTGGTACTTACCACTTTATCTACTCGTTCTTTGATGACATTTTTTGGGATCCCATCCGTTAGAATAATATCTAAAACCTCAACTAGTAATTCTTGAGATCTCTTTGGGATTTCTGACCTCCTCATTTCCAAACCTTTAATTTCTGTAAAATTGATATCTTTTCCTTCTTGAGATATAACCTTTGCGGCATAATGTTTCTTGCCGTTCAGAGTATAATATTTAGAAAAGAGGTATTCATTCTTTAAGAAAATGATTGAATCTTCTTTGGCTATATTATGAATCGATAAAAAACTACCAATTGCGACATTATTAACATAATCTTGAATTTTATCAATTTCGAGCTGTACTGCTGGAGATTTTTTAATTTCAATCTTCTTATCTTTTAAATAGTCAGTTAGATAAACGAAGATTGAATCTGTATCACCATATAATACATCTGTTAAGGATTTGACTTTATCAGGATAATTAGTATTAATTTTAAAGTTACCTACCTCACCACGTTTTTCCAAAAATTCATTACAATGAACTGCACAATATTTTAACAATTCCTGACCAGTAAGTGTAATACTCTTCGCTAAATTAATGTTATAAAATCGGAAGTGCTCATTGCCTAAAGCACCATATAGTGAGTTAGCTAAAATCTTATAAGCCATTTGCTTACCATTAAAGATGTTTGACAGTGTTGAATTGCCAGCCTCTTTTGCCTCTAGCATCTTCTTTTTATAAGTTTTACGACCATTAAACAATGCAGATATTACGGTATAAAATATACTCTCATGTTTGTGGTGACCCATGAAAATGGTACCGGCAATATTAATCTGAGCATCATTATCAGCTATGATTTTTTCTAATTCAGCCAAAGAAACTTTGGTTTTGTTATTATTATGAATTGGATCTAATATGATTTCTATTTGCTTATCCTTCAATTTATCTCGCTGATAAATCAGATCAAACTTATCACTTTCATCACATAATACCAAAAGAAAAGTATCAGGACCTAGATTCCAACTGTTAATGATACTTGGATATAGAGATGTAAAATCGAAGTCACATAGCAATCCTTCATATAATCCACCACGAGCATCAAATACATAGGCACCAGGAAGACTTTCTTTAACTGCATTGTGAGTACTATTTCGAGCAATTAATCCCTTGGTCTTCATTGAAGTTGTAAACAATCCTTCAGCCTGACCAAGCGTTGAAGATGCACATGAATGAGAATTGGTAGTAACTCTTCGAAGTTCATCCTGTAACGATATATGTTGAGTTTCATCTTCAATACCCTTTAACAGAACAGTATCATTCAATGAATACTGGATGAACACATCAATGTTATCGTTATAAAGAGTATTTAAATTTCCCGTATAACCGATCTTTTCTCCAACTTCTTCTTTCAGGGCTACATTATTAAGCGAATAAGATGGTAGCGTAATATAAGTTAAATCTTTATACAGATTTAATTGGTCAAGAGAAATGAGACCGGTAATAATTACTTTACCCTTCGCATCGGCATATACATTCCCATAAGGAGACAATGCTTTCATTTCAATGTTTAATTTTTTCATTCTACCGACGATATAAGGAATATCGAAATGATTTGTGTTCCATCCACAAATAAAATCAGGATTGTATTCTCGCATCTTTGATAGAAATGCAACTAACATGGAATATTCATCAGTAAATATCGTCAATGTTGGAT
>Ga0114918_10001148_pt1 | contig 23563 bp, 23 predicted proteins | sample LantaG_FD_87015 | JGI IMG/M metagenome (GOLD analysis project Ga0114918, IMG submission 87015) | Deep subsurface microbial communities from Baltic Sea to uncover new lineages of life (NeLLi) - Landsort_02402 metaG | ecosystem: Environmental > Aquatic > Marine > Oceanic > Sediment | place...
TGATTTATTTCTTATAATTTCCAACAGTCTAAAATTATTAACCTATAAAATAATTATCCCTTGACATACATTATCCAATGACTAATAATATAGTCTGATAGCTAAGTAATATATGGAGGTATAAAAATTAATTTTTTTGATTTTATAAAAAAGTTTCCAAGCGAGACTGATATTATAAATCTTTACATTGGCATACGATACGATGGTAAAATAGTATGCAATCATTGCGGGTCTGACAGAGTTTCCAGAAGGCTGCATAATCCAAAATTTTTTCAGTGCAACAATTGTAATAACAGCTTTTCAATATTTAAAGGTACAATATTTGAGAATACAACAACAGATTTGAGGAAATGGCTATATGTCGGTACGTGGTTTTTTTTAAATAATATGGCATCTATAAACGCAACAAAGATTCAAGCGGAAATTGATGTAACTTATAAAACAGCCTGGAGAATAGTTAAACAAATAAGGGAGTCTGTTGATGATTTAAAAAATAAAGATTTTTTTAGAGTAGTTGCAGGTACATTATAGGTTTGGCATGTGTATTTTACAAAATGAAATTAGTAAAAATGTGATAAGGAGCTTGTAATGACATTAAAAGAAAAGATGAGGTTGCGTGCAACCAGGACAGCTATTAAGGGTGCGATTAAGGTGCTCCCTAAGATATCAGACGAAAGGTGGCTTTCACTGATAAAGGGCAGAGTATACAAGTTGGAAAAGAAAGAGGAAAGAGATTTTTTGGAAAATCTTCTCATAGGCTTAAAGAAAGCAGCCAAAGATCTGTCTCCAAATGTTACGGAAAAGATAGCAATGAATTTAATTAACAATGCTATGATACAGGGTCAGCCCAAAAGACTCACATTTGCCAAGAAATATGGTTTTAATCCTCCAAATCATTTAGTGATAAGCCCTACTATGAAATGCAATTTAAAGTGTTATGGCTGTTACGCATGGCAGTACAGCAAGAAAGACGACCTGCCGTACGATGTTTGCAACAGAATAATTGATGAAGCAAATGATATAGGACTTCACTTCTTTGTAATAACAGGCGGGGAGCCAACTGTATGGCCGCAACTTTTTGATTTTTTAGAAAGGCACAATGATTCTTTTTTCCAGATCTATACAAATGGGACATTAATTGATGATGAATTTGCTAAAAAACTTGCTGAATGCGGAAATGCTGTTCCATGCATCAGTATAGAAGGTTTTAAGGAAGAAACCGAAAAGAGGAGAGGGGAAGGCAGCTGGGGAAAAATAATGAGTGCCATGGACGCACTGAAAAAAAACGGAGTTCTTTTTGGTTTTTCAGTAACTGCTACACGGCAAAACAATGAAACTATAGTAAGTGATGAATTTATAGATTTGTTTATAGAAAAAGGCGCTTTTGTAGGCTGGTATTTTAATTATATTCCTATCGGAAGAGAGCCAAACTTAGAATTAATGCCCACGCCTGAGCAAAGAGATTACAGGAGAAAAAGAATATTAGAGATAAGGAAGAATAAAAATATAGTAGTTGCTGATTTTTGGAATGATGGCCCGCTTGTAAACGGGTGCATGGCTGGTGGTAAAAATTATCTTCATATAAATGTAAATGGTGATGTGGAACCATGCGTATTTGTACATTTTGCTGCAGATAATATCAAAGAAAAAAGTCTTATTGATGTTTTGACATCTGATTTCTTTAAGGGATTTAGAAAAAGACAGCCATTTACTGAAAATCATCTTAGACCGTGCAGTATAATTGACAATCCGCATGTTTTAAGGGATATTGTTGCAGAAACAGGTGCGTACCCCACGCATGATGGTGCTGAAACAATTGTTACAAGTCTTGCGAAAGAACTGGATGACTATGCAGACAAGTACAAGGTAATAGCTGATAAAGCATGGGAAGAAGAATATTTACCAAAAGAAAGTGGGGAAGAAAAAACAGGATAAAAATTATATATTGGCAAATATAGACAAAAAAAACATAAGTTAGTATAATTCATTAAGATTTAAGCAATAAAAAAGGAAAAATTTAATTAGAGACAATTTGTCAGATATAAAAATAAAAGTAGAAATCGTCTATTTCTCACCAAATAGCGGACACGAGTCCTGCTAATTTGGTTAATAAGTTAAAAATAGGTAGATGGTTTATACTACCTATTTTTTTATGGTTAAATGTAATCATGAGAGGGTGAGGGTTTATTATTAAGAGAGTTAGAATAAACGAACAGATTAGGGTGCCAAAAGTCAGGCTAATTTCCGATAGTGGTGAGCAAATCGGAATAGTAGAAACAGAAAAAGCTGTTTCTATGGCTTATGAAGCAAACCTTGATTTGGTAGAAATTGCACCAAATGCAAATCCGCCAGTTTGTAAAATTATGGATTATGGAAAATATAAGTATAAATTAGAGATAGCGGAAAAAGAAAACAGGAAAAAGCAATCACAAGTGGTTGTAAAAGAGATCAAGCTGAGACCTAAGATTGATAAAAATGATCTTAATACAAAAAAAAGGCACATAGAAAAATTTTTGAAAAATGGAAACAAAGTAAAAATAACAATTATGTTCAAAGGAAGAGAAATAGTTCATAAGGAAATAGGTGAAAACTTGTTAAACAGTATTATAGAAGAGCTAAAAGATGTGTGTGTGGTTGAGCAGAGGGCAAAATTGGAAGGGCGTAATATGATTACGGTGCTTGGTCCACCGTAGGCTTGCATTGGTTCGCGATAAGATATTGATATCTACATTAATAAGGAAGGATGTGTGATAATGCCCAAAATAAAAACCCATAAAGGGGCTGCCAAAAGATTTAAGGTTACCGGAGGGAAAAAAATTATGAGAGTAAAAGCATATAAAGGTCATATACTTACAAAAAAGAATGCTGACAGAAAAAGAAGATTAAAAAAAAGTGTCGAAGTATCAGCTGCCGATAAAAGAAAAGTTAAAAGACTTTTATGTAAATAAAGGGATGGTGTAATTACAAATGACGAGGATTAAAAAAGGTATAACAAAGAGAAGAAGGCATAAAAAAGTTTTAAAAGATGCAAAAGGTTACAGCAGTTCTAGAAGCAGAAGTTTTAGAATTGCTAAAGAACAAGCAATGAAATCCTTAAGCTATGCATACAGAGATAGAAAAAATAAAAAAAGAAATTTTAGAAGATTATGGATAGCAAGAATAAATGCAGCTTCAAGGTCTAATGGGCTTTCTTACAATGAATTTATAAATGGTTTAAAGAAAGCAAATGTTGAAATAAACAGGAAGATGCTGTCAGAAATTGCTGTTAATGAGCCGGTAACTTTCAAAAAATTAACGGAGGTTGCGAAAAAACAGGTATCATAAAAATAATGTGTGAAAAAGAAAAAATTGTAGATGGCATAGAACAAAAATTAAATTTAGAGTTAAGTAATTTTTGCAAGGAAGCAGGCTCTGTAAAGAATCTGGAAGAGCTTGATGCAATAAGAACAAAATACTTAGGGAAAAAAAGTTTCATAATGAAAACTGCAAAAAGTATCAGCAGTTTTTCAACGGAACTTAAGCCTGTGGTAGGGAAGCTAACAAATAGTGCAAGAAAAGAAATAGAGTTATTAATAAGCGATAAGGAGAAATATTTTAAGGGTATTGAATTTGATAAAAAGTTAAGAGAAGAAAAAATAGATTTGACACTACCGGGGAGGAAAGTTAGAGCTGGAAGTAAAAATATTATTTCACAGACAATTGAGGATATTGAGGAAATTTTTATTGGGCTGGGTTTTAATATTGCAGAGGGGCCGGATGTTGAAACTGATTACTATAATTTTGAGGCATTAAATACTCCGGTAGATCATCCTGCCAGATCACTTCATGATACTTTTTTTATTTCAAATAATATTTTGCTTAGAACGCATACTTCACCTGTGCAAATAAGATTTATGGAGAAACATAAACCACCCATATACATAATAGTTCCGGGCAAAGTATACAGGAGAGATTATGATGTATCGCATACCCCGATGTTTACTCAAATTGAAGGATTGGTAATTGACAAAAATATTAATTTTGGAAACCTGAAATGGACACTTGAGACTTTTGCCCATAATGTTTTTGGAAAGGAAAGAAAAGTAAGGTTTAGGCCACACTATTTTCCTTTTACTGAGCCAAGTGCTGAGGTAGATGTTTCGTGCAACATCTGCAATGGGAGCGGGTGCAATGTCTGTTCTGGTTCAGGATGGCTTGAAATTTTAGGTGCAGGAATGGTTGACCCAAATCTTTACTCTTTTGTTGGATATGACACAGAAGAGTTTAGCGGATATGCGTTTGGAATGGGTATTGAGAGAATATGTATGCTAAAATATGGTATAGATGACCTGAGGTTATTTTTTGAAAATGATATACGGTTTATCAGCCAGTTCTAATGCCTTTTACAGATTTAGTCTTTTATTTTTTTGCTTTAAATTCAAAAATATAAGAAATATTTTTATAAGTCTTTACAGTAAAGAAAGGATAATGTAAAGGTTGAAGGTAACATTAAATTGGATTAAAGAATTTATAGACTCTGACAAGCTTGATCCTGAAAATATTGCCGAAATTTTAACTATGAGCGGGACCGAGGTTAAAAAGGTAGAGCATGCAGGAGGAAAATATAAAAATATAGTTATTGGAAGAATAGTAGATTTTTCTCCACACCCGAATGCTGATAAATTATCTGTATGCAAAGTAGATATTGGATCAAAAAAATTAAACATTGTTTGTGGAGCAAAAAATTTTAAGAGTCAAGACATAGTTGTAGTAGCCCTGGCAGGTGCAAATATCTTAAATACCACTATAAGGGAAAATAAAATCAGAGGAGTATTTTCCGAAGGAATGATGTGTTCAGAAATGGAGTTGGGGATATCTCCTGAATCTGAAGGCATAATGATTTTGGATGATAGCTATAGGGTAGGAGAAGATTTTGCAAAATCAGTTGGTTTGGACGACACAGTATTTGATTTAGAAGTTACACCTAACAGGCCTGATTGTTTAAGTGCTATTGGGATTGCGAGAGAATTAAGCTCTTTAGTTAAAGCTGATCTGGTAGTTTTCGGTTATGGTTTTCAAAACGAATTAAACATAAATTCAGATTTTGAAATTGTAATAGAAAATTATACATTGTGCCCAAGGTATTCTGCAAAAATATTTTATGAAATACCCACAGCAAAATCACCTTTGTGGATGAAGAACAGACTTATTTTGTGCGATATAAGGCCCGTAAACTTAATTGTTGATTTAACAAATTACGTTATGTTAGAAACTGGCCAGCCTCTGCACGCTTTTGATAAAGATTTGCTTTATTCTAACAAAATTATAGTAAGAGAGGCTAAAAGCGGTGAAAAAATAAAAACAATCGATGACGATGTTAGAAACTTAAGCGAGGGAATGATAGTAATTGCTGATGAGAAAAAACCGGTTGCAATTGCTGGAATAATGGGAGGAAAAGAAACAGAAATAAATGCTGAAACAAAAAATGTTCTTTTGGAATCAGCAAACTTTAATGGCCCTGCTGTAATGAGAACTTCAAAAAAATTAGGGCTCAGGAGCGAAGCATCCAACAGGTTTGAAAAAAAGTTAGATCCGGAATTGACAGTATTGGCAATAAAGAGATTTGAAGACATATTGCAGAGAATAACAGGCTGTAAGATAAAAAAAGGTATCTATGATAGCTTTAAAAAAACATGCAGGCAAAGAAAGGTTAATTTAAGGGTAGCGCATGTAGAAAGGATTTTAGGGACAGAAATTAAAGCAGACTCCATATCAGATATATTAACAGGTCTAAAGATAAACAATGAAATAAAGGGAGATGTTATAGAAGCAGTGGTACCTTCTTTTAGATTTGAAGATTTGGAAAGGGAGATAGATCTGATAGAAGAGGTGGCAAGAATTTATGGCTACAATAATTTTGATTCTATGCCGCCGGTATCAAGTCTGAAGAGAGGCAAATATAATTTTTACCAAAAAACAGTTAAAAATTTAAGGCAATCTTTGTGCAGCATAGGCCTTAATGAAGTTATAAATTATTCTTTTATGAGCGAGGCTTTATTTAAAAAATTTAAGCTAAATTTAGAGAATAAATACAAAGATGCGGTGGAAGTGTTAAACCCGATTACTGAGGACTTCAAGCTGTTGAAAACATCGCTTCTTCCAGCAATGGTAAAAAATGTAAAGAGCAATATAAATTATAATATAAAGGACATTGGCATATTTGAGATCTCAAAGGTATTCAGGAAAAATAAAGATTCAAAAATACCTACAGAGACAAATATGCTTGGCATCATGATTACTGGTGTATCAAATATAAAAAGTTGGGCTGAAGAAGAAAGATATTACAACTACTATGATTTAAAAGGAATTTTAGAATATATACATAATAAGTTCTACCGTAATGGCAATATTAGAATAGCTGAAAAAGAATATAAATTTTTACATCCAAAAATAAGCGGAGACGTGATAATTGATGACGATGTCAATGCAGGAATAATAGGCAGAGTACATCCTGCCATAGTAGAAGATATGGGTATAAAGCAGGGCGTTTACTACCTTGAATTAAATTTAGATAAGTTTATTAAAAATGTCAGCGGCATAAAAAAATATAAGTCAATACCACTTTTCCCTTCCTTAGAAATTGATATTGCAGTTGTAGTTGATGAAGATATAAAAAACGAAGACATAGAAAATGAAATAAAAAACAATGGAACTGCACTATTAAAGGAAATAAAATTATTTGATATCTATAGAGGCAAGCAGGTAGAGCCGGGTAAAAAAAGTATGGCATATTCCCTGAGCTTTAGAGAAGATAACAGGACCTTAAAAGACAGTGAAGTAGAAATAATAATAAAAAGAATTCTGGAAGGACTTGGTAAAAAGTTTAATGCTAAATTAAGGGAGTAACTCCTATTCCAATTCTTGCTGTATGTCACCAGCATCTATCAGTACAAGTGTTCCAAGCGTTGATACATTATTTAAATCAAATTGTTTTGAAGAAGAAACAACAAGTTCTGTTATTGGAACATTGTCAGTATCAACAAGATTGTCTGTATCAAATATTGATACAGTAAAACCAAGCAAATCCTCATCCTGCGGAGTATAGTTTAAAAAGTTATACCATGGAATACTTGCCTCAATTATGTAACCATTAGCAAGCTTTGTTGATGCCATGCTTACACCATTAGGCGGGGAATTGTAAGGCCAATTAATAAAAGATTCAGGCAAAATATTGGAAAAATTTCCAGGTGAAAAATCAATTCGGTAATCATCGCTATTGTAAAAAGGTATCTGCATGTCTTCTTCCAGGTCAGTGTCAAATACCATTACAATACTGTCTCCCTTGTTTATCTGGTTTCCAGTAAATGGCTGGTTAAACACATCATCTACTACTTGAATTGCAAAGTAAAAGTTATCAGCATCCCAGCAGGAATAAAAAGTCCCGGATATATCTGTATGGGTTGTATAGTGCTCTTTTAAAATAGTAGGATTGAAATTTGAGAATTTTTCAAAATTTTCCCATTCCTGGATGCTTCCGTCTATAAGAGGAGGTATGTAACATTTATAAGAAAATATTGGAATTCCCTGAGGAATACAATTTTGAGATCTATATTGAGATTGGCTAAGTATCTTATTTTTCTTTTCTTCAACATTTGTGCTCATAACAGTAGTGGTGCTGTCTTCTTCTGCATATTCAACCAAAAAATCAACCTTATTAGAGGTTGATACAAGATTGCTATTTTCGTCAAACACACTGGCCACTATCTCATATTCCCCGGACACATTTGGATTCCAGTTAAATTTGTAAGGCGGAGAATTAAGAGCCTGTATTTCTTCATCGTTAATAAATACTTTTACAATATATCCAAGGTTTTCAATTTCTTTTGCTTTTATTTCTACAGGAACAGCTTCGTTTTGATTAACAAAGTTAAAAATTTCATTGTTTGATGGAGATGTTATAAAAATTGTGTACTCTTTTTTGGATTCTGTTTCAGCTGTGGTTGATGAGAAAAAATTAAGAGGCAGTCTTTCTCTCATTAATAAGAAAAAAGTTAATGACAATATCAAAATAATAGCAAATACAATAAATGGGAATTTATCAAGGAAAGGTATGTATTTATTATTTTTTCTCATTCTTTTTGTTTTTTCCTTTCTTCTATCAATTCTTCAGCTAAATTTGACGGAATTTCGCAGTAATGTGAAAATTTTTGTTTAAATGTTCCCCTGCCTTGAGTTATTGACCTTAAGTCTACTGAATAATTAAATGTCTCTGATTGTGGAACTGTTGCTTTTATAACCTGCTCATTGTTATTTGAAGGAGTAATAGTTATTATTTTTCCCCTCTTTGAATTTATATCTCCAATAATATCTCCCATATATTTTTCAGGGACTGTTACTTCAAGCTCCATTATTGGTTCCAATATATAGGGGGAAGCATCCTGCATACCTTTTTTAAATGCCATTGAAGCGGCAATTTTAAAAGCCATTTCTGACGAGTCTACGCTATGGTATGATCCATCATATAAATTTACAGATACATCTACAACAGGATATCCTGCCAGCACGCCGCTGCCCAATGCCTCTCTTATCCCTTTTTCTACTCCCGGGATGTAACCTTTTGGGATTGACCCTCCAAATATGGAATTTTCAAATTTAAAACCTTCCCCACTGCTTAAGGGTTTTAGCTCAATTAAAACATGTCCATACTGGCCCCTGCCGCCTGATTGTTTTTTATACTTATATTCAGTTTTTACACTTTTCTTTATTGTTTCCTTGTATGCAACATCAGGAGTTAACAGATCTACAGCTACATCAAATTTTTCCTTTAAGCTTTCCTTAATTATTGACAGGTGAAGATCGCCCATTCCACAAATTATGTTTTGATGAGTTTCTAAATTTAATTCCTTTGTTATGGTTGGGTCATCTTCTACTAATTTAGATAAGCTGTTGCTAATTTTTTCTTCATCCCCCTTTCCAACAGGAACGATAGCCTTTGGCAATGTCGGAGAAGGATATTTTGTTTTTTCCATTTTTAGAGGTTTGTCTATTGACGAGATTGTGTCATCGTTTGAAATATCTACAATTTTTGAAACTGCCACTATGTCGCCACATGAAGCTTTCTGAACTTCTGTTTGATTTTTGCTCTGCAGTTTAAATATATTAGCGAACTTGTATGCTTTTTGCGTACTTGATATATAATAGTTTTTGTTTACATTAATTTTGCCAGAAAAAATTCTAAAGATAGACAATTTCCCTATATAAGGGTCAGTCATATTTTTAAAAACATATGCGAGAACAGGGCCATCTTCTGAAGGTTTGATCTCTATTTCTTTTTTTTCATTTACATCTTCTACTTTTAAGGGTTCTGTTTCAAGAGGAGAAGGGAGAAGACTGTTTATGTAATCCATTATAATATCTATTCCTATATTTTTGGCTGAAGAAGCAGCAAATACCGGAATCACTTTTCTTTCCAGCACAGCCTTTTTAAAAACATCATTTATGCTTTTGGCATCTATTTCTTCACCCTCTAAATATTTATTTAGCAAGTTGTCATCTGTCTCTACAATAGATTCAATCAGTTCATCATGACGTTTCTGAATCTGTTCTTTTACTTTATCATCTATAGCTGTCTTGACAGCATGTGGAGAATCTTTTTTATAGCTAAATGATTGATTTTGGAGCAGGTCAATTATATTTGAAAAATTTTTCCCTGTTTGCGTCGGAATTGTTATTGGAACAAGATTTGAGTTAAAATTATTCTTTATTTCATCAATAGTTTTAAAATAATCTATATTTTCCTGATCTAATTTATTGATGATACAAAATACAGGCATGCAATTTTGATTTAAATTTTCAATTATTATGTCCGTGACTGATTGTATCCCTGATTTAGGGTCAACTACCAGAAGCGCACTATCTATAACTTTAATGGTTGATAAAATCTGACCTATAAAATCTGCATATCCGGGAGAGTCAACAAGGTTTATTTGAAAATTTTTCCATTTATAATTAAGCATGCTTGAATTTATGCTAAAACCCCTTTTAGTCTCCAGCGGACTAAAGTCTGAAACAGTACTTTTTGACTCAATTTTCCCAAGTCTGTCGATTGTGCCAGAATTAAAAAGGAAACATTCTGCCAATGATGTTTTACCGGTACTGTTGTCAGAAAGAAGACCCAGAACTTTTTTGTTGGAACAACTATCAATCATTAATTTCCTCCCAAATATAACTAAATAATATTTAACTACATTAAGCTTAAAAGTGTTAGGATATAATGAGAAATATACCACAAAAATATTTTTGTGTAAAAGCAATTAGCCAGCTAACCAGCAGTATGAAGCGTATCAGTCACTTCAATCATGTAATATATTTTTGATGCAAGCTATATGTTATAATTTAATCTATCAAATTTTTAGTTTTGCATTATATTTTTGTTTTAAAACTTAACCAGAGAAAGGGGTAATTTATGTTTATTGGAATTATTGTAATCGCAGTTATAGGAGTGATAGCGATACTGCTGTTAACAGGAGTGGGATTGTATAACTCTATAGTATCTTTGAGAAACAAAGCCAATAATGCCTGGCATCAGATTGATGTGCAGCTGAGGAAGAGATATGATTTAATACCAAATTTAGTTGAGACTGTAAAGGGGTACGCAGCTCATGAAAAAGAAACACTGCAAAGTGTTGTAAGCGCAAGAAATTTTGGCATAAATGCCAAATCAGTTAGCGAACAGGCAAAGGCTGAAAATCAGATAACAAGTACGCTAAGATCTTTATTTGCAGTTTCTGAAAGATACCCCAATCTCAAAGCTGACCAGCACTTCCTGAAACTTATGGAACAATTAAACGGAATAGAGAGCAACATTGCATATGCCAGACAATTTTACAATGATATGGTTATGAAATTTAACACAAGGATTCAAACCTTTCCCGGAAATATAGTTGCTAAAATGTTTAAATTTACCGGCAAAGATTACTTTGAGATTGAAGACAAATCAGTAAGGGAGCCAGTTAAGGTAAGCTTTTAGAAGAGCAATAAATTATAAAAAAATTATATGCAATGTCAAATATAATTTCTGCTGATATTAAAATATAAAATATTAGTAGTATAATTGTAAAATGGCTGTACTGATAAAATGCTTTGCTTGCTGCAGGCGCTGTAACATTTAACTAAGGTGTGTTGATGTAATAATGTATGAAAATATTACTAAAAATAAGTTAAAAACTGCTTTTATAATGATAGGGTTTTTACTGTTTATCAGTGTCATCGGATATGTAGTCGGCATGTATATTGATTTGCAATATGGCATAAGCAGGGGCTACTCTTTTATATTTATGATTTTTGCGTTAATATTGGCTGTTGTATTGAGCTTTGCAAGTTATTTTAACAGTGACAGGATTGTTTTGCGCATGTCAAAAGCTGTTCCAATGTCACGGGAAAAAAACCCAAGGATATATTATATGGTAGAGGGGCTTTCAATTGCTGCTGGAATTCCAATGCCCAAGATTTATGTTATTGGAAATAAAGGCATGAATGCATTTGCTACTGGAAGAAATCCTGAAAATAGTGTTATAGTACTTACCGAAGGAATTATTGATAATTTAAATGATAGCGAGCTAAAAGGGGTAATTGCTCATGAATTATCACACATAAAAAATTATGATATCTTGCTTGGGACAATAGTAGTGGTTATGGTTGGGATGATAACAATAATAAGTAATATTATTTTAAGGAGCTTTATGTTTAGAGGGGGAAAAAGCAGATCAAACAAAAGCGGAGGCGGAGTATTGTCATTGATTTTACTTGCATTAGGACTTATTCTTATAATATTATCTCCAATTGTTGCAACTATAATAAAGCTTGCAATAAATAGAAGCAGGGAATTTTTAGCAGATGCAAATGGTGCGCTTATTACAAGGTATCCTGCAGGCCTGTCAAATGCTCTCAGGAAAATAGCTGCCTGCAGTGAAGTAGAAACAGCAAACAATGCAACTGCTCACTTATTTATTGCAAACCCATATGGGAAAAAATCAAAAGTTATGTTTAAAAATTTATTCAATACCCATCCTCCTGTAGAGGAAAGAATAAAAAGGCTCGATGAAATGGCTTTAGGGGTGGGAGTAAATAATTAGGAGGTGTTATATAAAAGGTGAAGAAAGGTACAATAAAAGTTAAGACAGGGCTTGCTGAAATGTTAAAAGGCGGAGTAATAATGGATGTGACAAATGTAAAGCAGGCAAAAATAGCAGAAGAGGCCGGTGCTGTTTCGGTAATGGCGCTTGAGAGGATTCCTGCTGATATAAGAACAGCCGGGGGAGTAGCCAGAATGACTGACCCAGAAATTATAATAAGTATTATGGAGGCAGTATCTATTCCGGTTATGGCAAAAGTAAGAATAGGACATTTTGGAGAAGCACAGATACTTGAGGCAATTGGAATAGACTATATTGATGAGAGCGAAGTATTAACGCCTGCAGATGAAAAATTTCATATAAATAAGTGGAATTTTAAAGTTCCTTTTGTTTGCGGAGCAACTAATTTAGGGGAAGCGCTTAGAAGAATTGGAGAAGGTGCTGCAATGACAAGAACCAAGGGGGAAGCAGGAACAGGAAATGTTGTAGAAGCTGTAAAACACATGAGAAGCATCAGAGACGGAATAAATAAAATTGCAGCTCTTCCTGAAGAAGAACTCATGACGGCAGCTAAAGAACTTGGCGCTCCGTATGATTTGGTTGTGTATGTGCATGACAACAAAAAACTGCCTGTAGTTAATTTCTCAGCAGGTGGAATAGCTACTCCTGCGGATGCTGCCATGATAATGCAGCTTGGCGCAGATGGTATCTTTGTAGGTTCTGGAATTTTTAAATCTGAAAATCCTATGAAAATGGCTAAAGCTATAGTTGAAGCTACTACTCATTACAATGACCCGGATTTGCTTGCAAAAGTATCAAGAGGTTTGGGCGATGCAATGCCTGGTATAGAGATGTCAAAAATTTCAAAAGAAGAAATGCTTTCTATCAGGGGATGGTAAAATAAATAAATGGAAATAAAAGTTGGAGTGCTTGCTCTTCAGGGGGCATTCAGGGAGCATGTAAATGCAATTAGAAAATGTGGCGTTTATGCAAAAGAGATTAAACTTCCGGAACAGATTGTTTTCATGGATGGGCTCATTATCCCCGGTGGCGAAAGTACGACTATAAATAAGCTCCTGAAAAAATATGGATTTAAAACATATTTAGATAATTTTTATAAAAAAGGCAAGCCAATATTTGGAACATGTGCAGGTTTGATTATCCTGTCAAATGGCATTAAAGGAGAAAATGCAGGACTTGGATATATAGACATAACTGTAGAAAGAAATGCTTATGGCAGACAAATAGATAGCTTTGAAGAATCTGTAGATTTAGATTTAAATTATAATTTAAATGGAAAAAATTTTAATGCCGTCTTTATAAGGGCTCCGATGATTTTAAAGGCAGGAGGAAATGTAAAAATACTGGGGAAATTAAATGGCAGCATAATAATGGCAAGAGAAAATAATATCCTTGTCAGTGTTTTTCATCCTGAGTTGGAAGATGACATAAGAGTCCATCAGTATTTTATAGAGATGATAAAAGAATTCAAGAAGAAGGGGGATTAATATGTCGGGTCACTCAAAATGGCATTCCATTAAGCATAAAAAAGCAAAAGAGGATGCAAAAAGAGGCAACATGTTTGGAAAACTCAGCAGGAATATTATGGTAGCTGCCAGGGAAGGCGGAAGCGGGGATCCCAACAGCAACATAGCGCTTGCCAATGCAGTTGCAAAGGCAAAAGAATATAATATGCCGCAGGACAATATTGAAAGGGCAATTAAGCATGGGACAGGCGAGATGGAGGGTGCAAAATACGAAAGGATATTATATGAAGGCTATGGTCCAGGCGGAATAGCTATTATGGTAGAGGTAATGACAGAAAATAAAAACAGAACTGCATCTGACATAAGAAATATTTTCAGCAGAAACAACGGAAATCTTGGTGAGACAGGATGTGTCGGGTGGTTATTTGAAAGAAAAGGTATAATATTAATAGACAAAAATGAAGTTTCTGATGAAGATGAGTTTATGCTTGGTGTTATTGACGCAGGAGCAGAAGACATTGAAGAGGAAGGCTCTTTCTACGAGATCAAGGCAGAGCCGCCTAACCTTATGAAAGTTAAAGAAAATCTTGAAAAAAATAATTTTAAAATAAAATCTACCGAAATTGCCTTTGTCCCAAAATCAACTGTTGAATTATCAAAAGAGGATGCAACAAAGGCTTTAAAACTTATTAATTTTTTGGACGAACACGATGATGTGCAGAGCGTATATTCAAATCTTGAAATTTCAGACGAAATTTTGAATGAAACATGATATTTGTAAAAAATGGAAAAAACTAAAACAAGAATAATGGGGATAGATCCGGGATTGGCAACAACAGGTGTGGCAATATTGGATGTAATGGGAAGCAGCTACAATCCAGTATACTGCAACTGTATTATAACAAAAAAAAATAAACCAATCTGTGAAAGATTAAATAAAATTTATACTTCAATAAATGAATTAGTTTTAAAATATTCCCCTACCTGTATTGCAGTTGAAGAAATATTTTTTAGCGCAAATGTTAAAAGCGCTATAAATGTCGGGCAGGCTCGCGGTGTTTCTATTATAGCTGGAAGCATAAATAATCTTGAGATATGCGAATATACGCCGCTTCAAGTAAAGCAAGCTGTTGTTGGATATGGAAGGGCAACAAAAAAACAAATACAATATATGGTAAAAGTAATATTGGGGTTGAGGGGTTGCATGGAAAATAATTTTCTCTCTGAAAAAGATGATGCATGGGATGCAATGGCAATTGCCATATGCCATGCTAACAGCAGCAGATTTCAGAGTAAAGCAGCTAAAGTCTTAACAGAGCAGGGTCTTAAATGATTGCCAGAATAAGCGGTAAAATAATAAAGAAAATGCTATCCAGCGTGATAATACAAACAGGCGGGATAGGGTTTGAAATACTTATTTCCGGCAGAACCTTTGAAAAGCTTCCAGATGCAGGCAAAGATGTTGAACTTGATATATATACGCATGTTAGAGAAGATGAATTAAAATTAGTTGGTTTTTTTACATCAAAGGAAAAAGAACTTTTTTTAAAACTACTTAATATATCTGGAATATCAATAAAAATTGCTTTAAGCGCTTTTTCCATATATGGCGCAGATGAATTAAAAAATATAATTGTAAACAGGGAAGTCGATTTAATAAAAAGAATACCGGGTATTGGCAAAAAACTTGCCGAGAGGGTAATTCTTGAACTTAGAGAAAAATTAAGCGAAGAGGTATTCGAGGGCATAGGACCAGAGCACCATCTTGTGGAAGATGAAAAAATACATGATGTGAGGAAGGCTTTAAAGACTCTTGGGTACAATTTTAAAGAAATTAATAAAGCGATGTCAAAAATAGACGCAAAAAATGCTAAAGATATGAAAACCGAGGATATTTTAAGGTTTGTCTTAAGGGAGGTATAAATTATTACTAAAAATAACGGCAACAGCAATAACGAAGGCAGTGATGTAAGTCCTAAATATAAAAAAGAAGATATTGAACTTGACAGGAGTCTTCGCCCAAAGAATTTATCAGACTTTATAGGGCAGAAAAAAATAATGGAAAATCTTTTAGTTTTTATAAGCTCTGCCAAAAAAAGAGGCGAGCCCCTGGACCATGTAATACTGTCGGGACCGCCGGGGATCGGCAAAACCTGCCTGGCAGAGATAATATCCAATGAATTAGGCGTAAATTTTAAAATAACCTCAGGGCCAGCAATAGAACGAGCTGGCGATCTGGCAGCAATTTTGACAAATTTAGAGAAATTTGATGTTTTGTTTATTGATGAGATACACAGGTTAAACAGGACAGTTGAGGAAACATTATATCCGGTTATGGAAGATTATAAGCTGGACATAATAATAGGCAAGGGCCCATCTGCAAAATCAATTAGAATTGATATTTCTCCTTTTACCATTATAGGCGCCACTACGAGAATCGGCCTCATAGCATCACCGCTGAGGGATAGATTTGGTGTAAATTTGAGGCTTGATTACTACAAAGAGGAAAACATTACTAAAATAATACAGAGATCTGCAAGAATAATGGGGTTTGAAATATCGGAAGACGGCGCGGCAGCAATTGCAAAGAGGAGCAGGGGCACCCCCAGGATAGCAAACAGGCTTTTGAGAAGAGTAAGAGATTATGCATATATAAACAGTGATGGCAAAATAGATGAGAAAATAGCAGAGAATGCTTTAACAAAACTTGATATAGATAAACTTGGATTGGATATTGTTGACAAGAAGATACTTGATACTATTATTAATAAATTTAATGGCGGCCCTGTAGGGGTTGGAACTATTGCAGTGTCCATAGGCGAGGAAACCAATACTGTTGAAGATGTATACGAACCATACCTGCTGCAGTTAGGTTTTATTAAGAGAACACAAAAGGGAAGAGTAGCCACAAGTTTAGGATTTAAACATTTAGGGGTTCAAAAAGATAACAGCCAGAAGCTTTTTTAAGTTAAAGATTTTATTTTTTTTGCATGTCAGGTGCTTTATTATGAAACTTAACCTTTTTGATTACAATCTTCCTGAAAAATATATTGCTCAAAAACCATTGCCACAAAGAGACAAATCAAAATTACTAATACTGGACAAAAAATCCGGGGCCATAAAACATGATATATTTTTAAATCTTCCGGGCTATGTAAATAGTAAAGACATACTTGTAGTCAATGAAAGCAAGGTTGCAAAATGCAGGCTGTTTGGAAAAAAGGAAGAAACTGGAGCTAAAATTGAATGTTTTGTCTTAAACAGGGTAAAAGATAATCGATATCTCGCATTGTTAAAGCCTTCAAAGAGGCTTAAAGTTTCCAGTAAGGTTTTTGTGGAAGATTACTGTTTTGTGGTTAAATCAAAATTAGATTACGGCAAAGCCATAATAGAATTTAATGCTCCGCCGGATGTAATTTTTGAGAAATTTGGTAAAATACCGCTTCCGCCATATATAAAAAATGATGACATTGATGAGTCATGTTATCAGACAATATATGCAAAAGAAGACGGGTCAGCAGCATCTCCTACAGCAGGTCTCCATTTTACTAAAAATTTAATCAGCAGGGTAAAGGCTAAAGGGGTAAAATTTGCAAAAGTAAGGCTGGATATAGGGCTCGATACTTTTAGGCCAGTGGTAGAAGAGGAGATTAAAGATCATAAGATGCACAGCGAATATTACAGCATATCAAAGCTGGAGGCAGAAAAGATAAACAGTGCTAAAAAAAATGGCGGCAGAGTAATTGCCGTTGGAACGACATCTACAAGAGTGCTTGAGACTGTAATATCAAAAAATGGTATAATAACAAAAGATAGCGGACTGACAGATTTGTACATATACCCGGGGTATAAATTTAAAATTGTAGATTGCATGATAACTAATTTTCATATTCCAAAATCTACGCTTCTCATTATGGTAAGTGCCTTTGCAGAAAGAAAGAATATTTTAAATGCTTACAGTGAAGCTAAAAGGAATGGTTACAGGTTTTACAGTTTTGGAGATTGCATGATGATTGTTTAAGCATTAGATAAGATAAAAAAATGCGGGAACTAAAAAATATTTGTAAAACTATAGGTGAAGAAAAAATTAAAAATCAGTGAATTTTTTCAGAGTTTTAAAAAAAGATAGCAAAACATCTGCAAGGGTTGGCAGGCTAACTACTGGCAGAAATATTGTGAGTACGCCTGTTTTTATGCCTGTTGGAACCAAAGGTACGGTTAAGGCTGTTACATCTGAACAATTATATGAAATGGGATGCGGCATTATACTCGGAAACTTATACCACCTGTATCTTCAGCCGGGTATTGAAGTCATAGAAGAAGCAGGAGGACTTCACAAGTTTATAAACTGGAAAAAAAGCATACTTACAGACAGTGGTGGATTCCAGGTCTTTAGCCTTGATAAGATAAGAAAAGTTGTTGAAGATGGAGTAGAATTCAAGTCTATTATTGATGGTTCCTGTCACTTCTTTAGTCCTGCAAATGTTATTGAAATGCAAACAAAAATCGGCTCGGACATAATGATGGTTTTGGATGAATGCATACCGTTTAGCGCAGACTACAGATATGTCATGGAAGCTGCAAGAAGAACTTTAAAGTGGGCTGAAATATCCCTGAAAGCAAAGCGCGCCATAAATTCAAAAAAAGAATCCAAAATATTTGGGATAGTGCAGGGTGGATTTAGCAGGGATATAAGAAAATTTTGCGCAGAGTCTATTTCTGAAATGGAGTTTGACGGTATTGCAATAGGAGGTCTGAGCGTAGGGGAAGAGAGGTCCCAGACTATTGATATTTTAAATTATACAGTAAATTATGTAGACAGGAGCAAGCCGGTATATTTTATGGGACTGGGCGACCCTGTCGGAATCATAGACGCAATTAGCGCAGGGATTGATATGTTTGATTGTGTTATGCCAACAAGAATTTCAAGAAACGGAAGTGTTTTTTCATCTGAAGGAAAAATCAATATTAAAAATAAAAAATATACAAAAGATTTTACTCCTCTGGATAAAAAATGCAGCTGCTACACATGCAGAAATTACACAAAGTCTTACTTAAAACATTTATATAAAAGTAAAGAAATTCTCTCAAGCATATTGCTTACAATCCATAATCTTCATTTTTTGCATAACTTAATAAATGAAGCAAGAAATGCAATCATAGAGAATAATTTTTCAAATTTTAGAGAAGAATTTAAAAAAAGTTATGCCGCGAATCAATAATAATGTAAAAAATAAAATTAATCATTTGCAAATTTCCTAAAAATGTTAATAATAGTAATATTTGGTACTCAAAAACTTAAATTATTTAAAAAGAAGAATTTGTAAGGAGGACTTATGAAAATAACAAAAAAATTTATTGCCATACTAATGATAAGTATCTTATCTATGGGCATGGCAATACTTGCAATTGGGTGTTACCCACTGATGCCGGCAGGAGAGACAGAAGAAGGCGGAACAGCTGTAGCCGAAGGAGCTGAAGCCGGAATTTCAGGAATGCTTGCACAATATGGAACATGGGTATGGCTAATAGTCTTAGGAGCAGCATTTTATTTTCTTTTGATAAGGCCACAAAGGCAGAAAACAAAAAAAACACAGGACCTTTTGACAAGCATACAAAGGGGAGACGAAGTAGTAACGATCGGCGGACTCTATGGGAGAGTAAAGGATATCAGGGATGATGTCATGACCATCACTATCGCCAGCGGTGTGGATATAAAAGTTTCTAAGGGTGCTGTATCTAAAAAAATAAGTGGTACACCATAAAAAAATATGCGTAATAAGAAACTTCATACAGCAGTCATTGTAATATTTTTAGCAATAATTGCAGTTTGCCTATACTATATTTGTATTAAGAATTCAATTGATTCTTCAATTGAATTAGGCCTTGACCTTAAGGGCGGAACACAAATTATTCTAAAGCCTGTTAATGTAGGCGAAGAAAAAATAACACCGGAATCACTTGATAAAGCCAAGCTTATAATAATGGACAGGATAGATAAGCTTGGCATATCCGAACCTTTAGTCACAAGGGATTATTCTGATAACATTATAATACAACTCCCGGGGGTAGATGACCCCAATAGAGCTTTAGAAGTAATCGGAAAGACTGCCCAGTTGGAATTTAGGGTCCTATCCGGATATTTTGTTTCACAGGAAGGGATTGTGCCGATAAATTCTGATTCAGGGCAACTGTATATTGATGCTGAAGAAAAAGAAATATTTTTAACTGATCCAAGCACTGGAGGAGCTTTTGGGGAGCTGGCAGCCGATCCTGAAACAGGTGAGCTGCTGCTGGCAGGAATTGTTGGCGGAGAAGAAAAAATATTAGGAAAGTTAACAAATAATCCTGAAACAGGTGAGCTGCTGCTGGCAGGAATTGAAACAGGAGAAATTGCAGGAGAGATACTTACAAACTCCAGAACAGGCGGGGCATCACTGGTAGGGCCTGTACTTATGACTGGAGATAAATTGTCAAAGGCAATGGCAGGATATGACGGCAGCGGAAGAATAATTGTGTCAATGAGCTTTACATCTGAGGGCCAAAAAATATTTGAAGAGATAACTTCAGAAAATATAGGCGAGCAGCTTGCAATTGTACTGGATGATGAGATAAAGTCTGCTCCTGTAATAAGGACTGCTATTTCAGGAGATGCTGTAATAGAGGGTATTGACAGTTTGGACGAGGCAAAAGATATCGCGCTGGTCCTTCAAACAGGCGCTCTTCCCGTAAGCTTAAAAATTGAAGAAAGCAGTACTGTTGGACCTACGCTTGGAAAAGATGCTTTAACAAAGGGTTTGTATGCAGGAATAATCGGGTTTGTTCTTATAATGCTATTTATGCTTGCTTATTACAGGGGTTTAGGTTTTGTTTCTGTAATTGGCCTGGTTATATACATATTAATTTTCTGGGGAATAATTTCAGGGATTGGAGCAGCTCTCACACTGCCGGGAATTGCCGGGATAATACTAACCATTGGTATGGCAGTGGATGCTAATGTGATTATATATGAAAGAATAAAAGAAGAAGTAAAAAAAGGCAAGTCTGTTCGTATTTCCATAAATGAAGGTTTTAAGAATGGAATCAGGACCATAATTGATGCAAACGTAACAACCCTTATAACTTCTGCAGCATTATACAGATTTGGAACAGGGCCCATTAGGGGATTTGCTGTTACTTTAAGTTTAGGAATAATAATAAGTATGATGACAAGTTTAATTCTTATAAGATCTATTTTATTTTTGATAGCCGGAAACGAGAAATTAGCAACTCCTGGATTTTTGGGCGTTAGAAGGAAAGGGAGCAGCATTTGAAAACTGGGAGTTTTAATTTTGATTTTGTTGGGAAAAGAAAAATGTGGTTTATAATTTCAGCAGTAGTTATACTTGTTGGAATTACAGGGTATTTTATCCAGGGCGGGTTTAATTTAGGAATTGATTTCTTAGGCGGCTCTCTTATGGAAGTTGAGTTTACAAGAGATGTAAATGTATCTGAGATTAGAGAGGTTATGGAAGATATAGGCTTTGGAAACACTATACTTCAGAAAACAGCTGATGATAGATTTATAGTAAGAACAATCCCAATTGATATCAAAACGAAAAATATGATTTTAGAATCGCTGGACAAAGAGATAGGCATAAACAGGCCGCCTGTTCAGGATAGAAGCGTGTTTCCGGGCTTTGGCCGCCAAATTGCAAAATATGCGCTAATAGCTATTGGAATTAGCATACTTGGAATTTTAATATATGTGTGGATCAGGTTTGAATTTAGATTTGGAGCTACTGCAATTGTAGCTTTGGTACACGACGTTTTGGTAACACTTGGCGTATATGCTATCTCAAATCGTGAAATTAATACAGCAACTATTGCAGCAATTTTAACCATATTGGGCTATTCATTAAATGACACAATAGTTGTATTTGACAGGATAAGAGAAAATACTCCAGCAGCAAGAAAATTAGGATATAGCCAGATTGTAAACGATTCTGTAAATAAGACTCTTACAAGGTCTATTAATACTTCTGTTACTACATTGTTTCCTGTAATCCTGCTTCTTACATTAGGAAGCCCTGCGCTGAAGGATTTTGCGTTTGCTTTGGCCATAGGAATAATATCAGGAACTTACTCCTCCATATTTTTTGCGAGTCCCATACTGGTAGCGTGGAACAACAAGTTTCCAAGATATAAAAAATAATTATGACAAAAATTCCAGAAAATTGGAAACACAGGGTAAGCAAAGAAACTGATAAAAAAATATTTTCAAAATTTAAATACAGCGCTATATTAGCTAAAATTCTTGCAGACAGGGGTATTACTACAGAAGAAGAAATAGATGCTTTTTTAAAGCCTTCTCTAAAATATTTACATGATCCTAAATTACTTTCTAACATAGATAAAGGCATAGACAGAATAAAGAATGCTGTTTCAAACAATGAGAATATACTGATTTTTGGTGATTATGATGCTGATGGCATTATAAGTTCTGTTATTGCTTATAATTTTCTAAAAAAATTGTCTTTAAACGTTGATATATACATACCAGACAGGTTTAAAGACGGGTATGATATAAATTTAAGTTTTATAAAAAAAATTTCCAAAAAGAAATATTATAACTTAATAATTTGTGTGGATTGCGGGACAAACAGCAAAGAGGTTGAGCAATTTATAGACAGCAGCAGGTCTGATATAGATATCATAGTTTGCGATCATCACCAACCTTCAAAAATTGATTCAAGCAGGAAAAAAAGCTGCAAGGAAGAAATAAAAAAATATATTATTATTAATCCCAAACTAAAAAATTCTAATTATCCATTCAAGCATTTAAGCGGAGCCGGGGTTACTTTTAAATTTATAACAGCTGTGCTCAGAGAACTGGATGAAGGGCTCAAGAAGAGATTTAAAAAAGATTACCTTACAAAACTTTTAGATATCGTAGCGATATCAACAATTGCAGACATAATGCCTCTTGTAGGTGAAAACAGGATAATTGTAAAAAAAGGCCTTGAGTTGCTTAAGGAAACAGAAAACAAGGGGTTAAAAAAAATGTTGGAAACAGTACTTTCAAATAAACAGGAAGTAGATGTTTACGATGTGGGATTTATAATTGCACCGCGCCTTAATGCTGCCGGAAGAATTAAAAGTGCCAAAGAGAGTCTGGATCTTTTAAAAGGTGATGACGGCGTAGATTTAGAAAAATTAGTAGAGGATTTAAATTCTTTTAATAATAAGAGGCAGAATTTACAAAGAAGCATACTGGAGGAAATAACAGGCAAGAACGATTTTTCGTATATTGCAAGCAAACAAAAAATTTTTATAGATAAATCAAAAAGATGGAATGAAGGAGTACTGGGTATAGCAGCTTCAAGTCTGGCAAGCAAGTACAATATTCCTATAATATTGTTTAAGGAAGAGGGAAGCAGGCTAAAAGGTTCAGGAAGGAGCATGGAAAAATTTAATCTTTACGAAAATTTATTTTCAGTGAGGAATCTTTTTGAAAAATTTGGGGGGCATGAACAGGCTTGCGGAATTACTATGGTTAAGTCTAATTTTGAGCGTTTTAAAGAAGAGATGCTCAAAATAGCCAGCAAAAAATTGAAGAAAATTGATGTTGAAAAAAATTACTATTATGATTCTAAAATAACTTTTAAGGATTTAAAAGGCAGCCTTATAAAAGAAATCAGACTTCTCAAGCCTTTTGGATCTGGCAACCCAAAACCTGCCTTTGTTACCAGTGATTGCGAAATTATGGATGTAAGCTACACCAGCAACGAGAAGCATGCGAAGTTGAGGCTAAAAAATAATAACACTGTGTTTGAAGCTGTAATGTTTAATATAAATGAAAATAAAAAAAAGATATTATATCTAAGAGAGCAGGTAAGCATACTTTACAATATTATTGAAAATTCATGGGGTGGCAGGAAAACGGACCAATTAGTGATTTTAGATATATTTCAGCAAATTTAA
>Ga0114918_10001150_pt1 | contig 23557 bp, 17 predicted proteins | sample LantaG_FD_87015 | JGI IMG/M metagenome (GOLD analysis project Ga0114918, IMG submission 87015) | Deep subsurface microbial communities from Baltic Sea to uncover new lineages of life (NeLLi) - Landsort_02402 metaG | ecosystem: Environmental > Aquatic > Marine > Oceanic > Sediment | place...
ACTTTTATATTTTCTTTCTTTTTTGTTTTTATTTCATTAAAAAGTGCTTTTGCGGCTAATTTCCCCAACTCATCAATTGGTTGTGATAACTGTGTCTCACTATTTCCATCTGAATCAGTTCAGGTAAAAGCTATGGTCCCCGAAGATTTCACCGATGGTGACATTATTTTTAAAACAGAAGGCTGGAACTGTTGATCTTTATGTTGGTACTAAATACAGGTCTGCTGCACTCTACTCTTTTTCTCTTTTCTTTTTACACCCAAAATTTTTTCAATTCTATTAAAAGTTGACCTTCTATATATCTCTAAATTTATTTCTATTGATAAAACTTAATATTTCTTTAAGATTTTGGTGTGCTCCGACAGGGTTAGTAAGATATGCCCCAGCAACCGCATGCCCTAAAAGAACCTGGTTTTCTAAACTTAGCCCGGCTAATAGACCAGAAATAAACCCTGAATTCCCGAATTGCTTTATTTAAAATATAATTGAAATTGTATTGTTGTCTCATATAAAAATCTAAATGAAATTATTTAAATTATTGGGATAAATTCCCTATATTTAAAGATAAAAACTACATCTTTAAATATAGTAGTTAAAATTAGGATGCTAGCCACGAGTCACAAGAAAGCAGTTACAGCTGAATCTAGAAAAATTTCATTCCATCTCTCAAAGGATAGAATAGTGGTAACTATAGTAGATTTTCTACCTGCCCTGAGTGAAAGATGAGTAAACAGTAGCTTTGATTTATATCTATATTTTTATTTAGTTTTCAATGAGCAAATTAATAGAATTGTAAACTCTTAAATAGTTCAGTTTACAATAAAATTAATTACAGTAGTTGATAGCCTGTACAACCATAATCTTAATAAGATTTAATGTGCTTTTAACATCAACATATTCATCTATCCCATGGAAATTTTCTCCAGCTGGTCCAAGTACAACAACTTCTGTATTGCTTACCTCCTTAAAAGCTTGGGCGTCACAAAGATAATTTAATGATCTTTCTTCATATCTTAGGTTTAAACTTGCATATGTTTTCTTCAATGCATTAATCCCATCATGTTTTAAATCTGTAGAATGACCAAGAAAATACCTCAAAATTCTTTCAAGCTGCGGTAAATCATTTTTAATGTATTTTGAATTCTTGATCTTATCTTGCATAAAATCAATAAATTGTTTCCATAAATCTTCTTCAAATAAATTAGGCCTAGATTGAAGCAAGAAGTATAAATTACCAATTTTAGGAACGTAAGATGTATTCTCAATGTAATCTTTTCCACCTGCATAAATTAGTAACTCCAGAAGTTTCTGATGTTTTTCACCATTAAAATTTTCTGGATATATCACTCTCTGGTTTCTATATTCATTATATTCCTGAAGAAGAAGGACAAATTCACTAATTTTATGAATAGGATTAGTTGTTTGTGCATATCCACCAGGTCCTTTTTCATTAAAAGTTGCTTTCCATACACTGCCTGAACAAGTCTCAATACCAACAGTTAAATCTGAATGTTCTGGAAGAATAGCAAAATCTATGTTTGGATAACGAACCCTTGCGGCAACAGTTCCGTTAACTCCGGCCATTTCTTCATCTACAACACTCTCAGCGTAAACGTCTCCTTTTAGTTTTATATTTAAATCTCTTAAGCATTTGAGTGCAAAAAATCCAGCAAGCGTACCGGCCTTCATATCATTTGACCCTCTGCCGTACATTCTTCCATCTTTTACTTTTCCACTATAAGGATCCTCAAAAATCACCCATTTTTCTTCCATTACTGGCACCACATCCATATGACCGGAAAATAATAACGCTTTCCCATCGCCGCTTCCGCTTATTTTAGCCATTAGATTTGGCCTATTCCTGTAAATTCTTTTTATTCCATCAATTTCTTCATAAAACATTGGATGTTCTTTAGCACCTTTAACATCGTCAATGTCATACATGTCAATTTCTTTTTCATATAAATATTTTGAAATAAAATTATATATATACTCCTGTCCAGGTTTTTCATTTCCCGTAGGAGGCGTATTGATGGTTTTTATTTGAATTAATTCTGATAACTTTTCGAGCATATAATCAGTATTTTCATTTATCCATTTATCAATTACTTTTAAATCCATTTTAATTCTCCTATTACTTATATTTTTTATTATAAAAAATATGTGCTTGAAACTATAAAATGTCCCAAGCACATATATTTATTTAAATATTAAATTAACTTATCTATGCACATTTGATTATTATTTTTTAATAATTTTCATTAATTTTAATATCAAGAAGATAGCAAATATCTTTCAGGCATCCGACATAATTACCATAAGTCATGTGTATATATTCGCTTCTTAAATTTTGAACAAACTTTTCAGGATCACCTTTCATTTTTATTAAAGCATGTGGCCAATTCGGATAACCGCATTCATTAAAGAAACTATCTCTTTTATCTTTAGGAACATCAATAGCTTCGCCCTCAGTTATATGCATAACATATTTTCCATCAACTCTTACCATTTTTATTAAAGTAACTATACCTGGCTGAGCTATTAATTTAGTACAAATACCGCTGGCTTTTGCCTCTATTGTGGGTTGGAAATTTAATTCAGCATCTTCCTTTGGATTCTCAACTAAAGCAGGAGATGCAGTACCGTCATCTACCATTTTAATCATATTATCTTTTTTGCTCAACAAGTTAATATCTGCTGTAAAAAATGGGGAGCTATCATTAATTAAGCTAAGAATATAAGAAGAAAGAGCCCCATTAGCATCATTTAGGCAAGCCGAAACAAAGCTTCTTTTTGCTAACCTTGACTGGGCAAGACAACCTGAGCAATAATTATCACTTAAATCAAATGTGCATTTCAAGCCAGTAAAATTAAACTTTTCCTGCTTAATAACTTTTTCCATTGCTATATAAAATCTTATGGAATTCTTAAAAATAGTATTGAGTTCAGGCAGGCTTTTATACTCTTGCTCAAGCTCTTTATAACATTTATTAATTTCATCTTCTAAAACATTTTGAGCTTCTACTACAACTGAATATTGATCAATAAAACCTGTTAAAATACCAAAATCTTTTAGCCATTGATTTGAATCAACTATTCCGGATATTATACCCATACCCGTACCGCCGATTGCACCATATTTAGATTTTTTTAAAATATTTTTGACCATAGCTGCTTTTGCAAAGTCAATAATACTATTTTTAATACTATCATCTTTAATATCACCATATGCAATTTTATGCTTAATTCCTAATTCATCTAATCCGCCATGGATGGCAGCCAAGCCACCAATAGACCAAGCTTTTGAATCGTCCATTGCATACAAGAATACAGGAATATTTATATTTCTAATAAATTGAGAAACCTGATCTGCCCAGCTCCAAGTAGAAACATAGATAAATAACATGTCAATTTTTTCATTAAATATAGCATCCTCAACAGTATCAAATTCATAGAAACTGGCAAATATTTCTTTAAATTCATAAATATCAATATTTAAAGTTTTTAGTGAAGATTTAACTTTGTTAATATTTTCAATATCTACCCAATTTTGTCCTGTTTCAACTTTAGCATTCTTATGTGTTGGACAAGTCAAAACTAACAAACCAACCTTTGGTTTTTTCATTGCTTACTCCTCGTATAATAAGATAATAAATTTTATTAATAATATTTCTTGTTATAAAATTAAAACAAATAAGCTAAGCAGAAAGACAAATTAACACTCCTTTTGGCTGCCAGGCAGACCAATTTAAAAAGACTTTTGCTTTCTTGCTACTGACTTTAAAACAATTATCAGAATGATTTGGGCTTAAATTGCTTAAGCACCAATTATAACGAGGCTTTGTTATCAAGTTAGATATGGCAGGAAACTGCTTGGCAAACAAAAAATTTTAAGAGAAAGGATAAGACCAATGAGCCAAAAAGCATATCTTGGAATTGATCTGGCTAAAGGAAATTCAAAAGTGGCGGCAATTGATGAAGACGGCGATGAGATTGTCAGCCCCTTTAGCATTTCTAACTCCAGGGAAGGAGTTGAAAAACTCATGTCCAAGCTTTATAGCTACAAGAAAAACAATATTGTCTGCGCTATGGAGGTATCTTCCAATTACTGGGAGAATATGTACTCCTACCTTAATCAAAAGGACATATCATGCATTCTTCTAAATCCATATCAGGTAAAAAAGTATCGCCAGGCACTAGGATCTAAGATTAAAACAGACTCTATTGACGCTGCCGCAATTGCTAATCTTGTCAGAGCTAAAAAGTACGATAGTCTGTGTGTCTCTGATGAGGCAGTACTTGAACTTAGAGAGCTTGTAAGAATGAAGCATTCATTTGGGAGAAGGGTAAAAGATTTAAAGAGAAGTGTGCTTGCACTTCTTTATCTTACATTTCCCGAATATACCAAGATAATCTCTTATCCCTTCTCCAAAGTATCAATGCAAATTCTATCAAAATATCCTACTTCTTTCCATATGGCCAAAGATGGCACTGTGGGAAGGTTAGTTAAGGTATTTAGAAGATACCAGGGATGTAACTTTGGCGCTGACAAAGCAAAAGAGCTAATAGCTGTTGCAAAAGACAGTTTTTATTCAGGTAAGGCTGCCAGATCAAGAGGAATGTCAATATGTATGCAGATTGAAGAGATAGCTTCACTGTCTTTAAAGATTCAGGAGATAGAGAGTGAAATAAAGTCCATTTTAAATCCTGATGACCCAAAAGATGGCCTCCACCAAGACTTTGACATTTTAAACTCGATAAAAGGTGTGGGCATTGGTACAATTGCTGCTTTTATTGCCGCAGTTGGTGATGTGAATCGCTTTTCAAGCTCAGATAAGCTTGTCTCCTTTATCGGGTTTTACCCGAAGATATTTGAGTCCGGAAAGTACAAGAAGAAAAACCCGACAATTGTTAAGGCCGGCCCCAAAGATCTAAGGTATATGCTTTATATGTCAAGTGTGGCAGCCGTAAAACATAACACCCATTTAAAGAAGTATTACTATGATATGGTATCAGCTGGAATGCCTGTTAAAAAAGCTCTAATTAAGGTAGCTGTAAAGATAACCAGGATGATGTATTCAATGTTAAAGCACAAACAATATTATGATCCTTGCCGGGTATTTTTACAGCAAGCTCCTGCTGTTGCTGCTTAACTTATTTAGTTTTCAAAGAGCAAAATATTAAATATATTTTTATCTCTAATTGTTCTTTGACAATTTAATATTTTTAACTTTTCTTTTTATAGAATGTCTTTATTATTCAGTATTATTAAATTTATTGTTAATAAAAGAACAGTTATTTAACCCAAACAGGTTCTCTTTTAACTGATGATTCCAATATTGCAAATAATACTTTATTCACATAAACACTTTCTTCAAAACTAACAATAAATTTTTCATCCATATATAATCTTTCAACAAAATCATTCATAGATTCATACGCAAAACCTTTTGGTCTGCCATGCACAAAATTAGTTACAAAAAAGTCTGGTTGTTTTATATGATTTTCATCAAATACCTGATAACAGCTGCTGCTACTTAGGTCAATGTTTATCATCCCTTTATTGCCGACCATTGAAAATTTAAAATCATTTACAGATGGTGTTGAATCAGGAGTAACCCAACCATTTTCCATTTGTGCAATGTAACCTTTTTCAAATTCCACTGTTGATAAATATGTATCTACGGCATTAATATTTATATTTTTTAACATTCCACTTTTAGCAACAGAGTAAACTCTTTTTATTTTATCATTGAACATCCACATTAAAGTATCGGCAGTATGGCTTCCCAGAAACCAAATAATGGAACTTTTTTCTGACCATTTTAAGTATGTTTTCGGTACAAATATTTTATCATTTAATCTCATATAACCATTAGATGGTTCTCCAATAACTCCATCTAAAACTTGCTGTTTTGCAGTTGCAAAAAAAGGATTCCAACGGTTATGATAATCGACCATAATTCTTATGTCTGGTTTTTTACTTAAAGCCTCTAAAATTCTATCAAGTTCGTCTTTGTCAGTTGTGAGAGGTTTTTCACATAGAATATGCTTATTTCTTCCAATTGCTGCAATTAAAGGATCCCCGTGAGCAAAGTCAGGAGTAGCAATTCCAACTGCATCAATATTTTCCTTATCAAACATTTCATTAAAATCAGTGTAGTAATTTACTGAAAACTTTTGCGCAAGATTTTTTGCTGTCTCAACATTTAAATCACAAACTGCCACTAGATTTGAATAAGGGCTTTGATTATAGATTAAAGCATGCGATTTACCCCATTCACCACATCCGATAACAGCAAAATTAATTTTCTCTTTCATAACATTTAACCTTTCAAAATCATTTATTTTATTAATATTTATCAAAACTTAAAATTACCAGATAGAAAATCCGCCATCTATAAAAATTATACTACCGGTCATATAATTACAAACATCTGATGCTAAGAATACTGCAACACCTCCCATTTCTTCTACATCTCCAAATTTTCCTAAAGGAATACTATCAAGTAATTTTGTAGCAAATTCTTTATTGTCAGTAAAATATTTATAATTAGCAGGGGTGTTATAAAATCCCGGTGCAATAGCATTAACAGTTATATTGTATTTTGCCCATTCAGACGCCAGCACCCTTGTTAGTCCAATAATTGCAGATTTAGAAACATCATATGAGCCTCCATGAGTTTCTTTTATTACATAGGACCCACATAAAGATGCCAGGTTTATTATTTTTCCTCTTTTCTGCTTAATCATAACTTTACCAACTTCTTTACAAGTTAAAAATACACCGTTAACATTTGTATTCATTACATAATTCCAGCTTTCTAAAGAAGTTTCTTCAGGTGGAATGTTAACCCTTTCTGTTGCAGCATTGTTAACTAGAATATCTATTTTACCATATTCTTTTAATGTCTTTTCAACTAACATTTTTATATCTTTTTCATTTGACAGATCTCCTTCTACAGCAAGAACTTTTCTGCCCATTCCCTTAATTGAATCAACAACTTCTTTTAATTCTTCTCCATGCCTACTATTAACAACTAAGTCTGCACCTGCGCTTGCAAGAGTTTCTGCGTATGATTTCCCCAGACCTTTGCTGCTGCCTGTAACTATAGCTACCTTATCTTTCAGACTGATTAAAGAGTAGATATCCATTAATAATCCTTTCTAAAAAATATTTTTAGAGTTAATAATCTTTTGCAATTTTAGATAAATCACCACTTATAGTAATGCCGCCATCGGCTACTATAGTTGCTCCATTAATAAAGGAGGCTTCCTTAGATGCTAGAAAAACAGCAATATTACCGATCTCTTCTGGATCACCATATCTTCTAATCGGACTTCTTAGATTTAGAAATCTTTCTTCATCAAAATCATCATTACCTGTATCGCTTGAAGTTAACATTGGCGTCTTAATAGCAGCAGGTGCAATACAATTAATGCGAATATTTTTTGAACCATATTCAACTGCCATTGAACGTGTTAATGCTACTGTTGCTCCTTTAGATGCAGAATAGGCATCGCAATCAGGAATTCCAATTAATCCACAACTCGAAGATGTGTTTATAATTGATCCTTTTCCTAATTTTATCATATGTGGAATTACAAATTTACAAAATAAATATATGCTTTTTAAATTAACTGCAATAATCTTATCCCAGACTTCTTCTTCAATTTCAACAATTTTTCCATCTTTTTTCGGAAGAAAGATAGAAGCATTATTATATAAAACATCGATTCTCTTATATTTATCGATAATGTCCTCTACTGCATTTTTAGCATCTTTCATATTTGATACATCTGCATAAAAAAATTCTGCTTTTCCGCCTTTTCCTTTTATTTCAGCAACAGTTTGTTCACCTAATTCTTTATTTATATCAATGATAGCTAATTGGGCTCCTTCTTCTGCAAATTTTAATGCAGCAGCTTTCCCGATACCTTGTCCGCCCCCTGTTATAACAACAACTTCACTGTAAAACTTATCCATTTGTTCTGCTCCATTAAGTAACTAAAACTATTATAAAATTTAATAAAAAAAATTAATTTTTATATCTGCCGATTATTGAACAATGAACTTCATGATCTTCATTAAAAACAAACCCATCAGGTGTTTTCTCAAGACAAATATTTTCCCTAATAGGACAATAAGGAAAATAAACACATGAACCTGTCTCACCTGATAAATCCCCTATACTTGAATTTGCTCTTACCAATATTCCTTCTATTCGTTTTCCTGATTTACTAGTTTTTATTTCAGGAACAGCAGATAATAAACGCTTAGTGTAAGGATGTAATGGGTTATTGAATAATTCATCATTATTAGCAATCTCAACAATTTTACCTAAATACATAATTACTATGCGGGTGCTGATATATTTAATTACTCCAATATTATGAGAAATAAAAATATAACTCATCTCTAATTGTTGTTTAAAGTCTTTTAAAAGATTTAAAATTTGTGCTTGCACAGATACATCTAAACCAGAAGTAGGTTCATCAAATACAATAAAAAAAGGTTTTGAAATAATTGCACGAGCTATCGCTACTCTTTGTCTCTGACCACCACTAAATTCATGAGGATACCTAAACATCTGTTCATCTGATAAACCAACCGAATTTAATGTTTTCAATATTGTTTCCCTATAGTCAATACTTTTTTTAAAATTATTATTCGCAACTAAAGATTCTTTTACAATATCAAAAATAGTCATTCTTGGATCAAGAGATGAAAAGGGATCCTGGAAAACAACACTTAAGTTTATTTTATTTTTATTATGTTTGTTATCATTAGCATTGTTCCCATTACTATAAAAATCAATTGTCCCATCCGTAGGTTTATGTAGGCCAAGAATCATTTTTGCTAATGTGGTTTTACCACTTCCGGACTCTCCTACAATTCCGACAACTTCACTTTTTTTTATTTCCAAGCTAACGTCATCAATCGCTTTATTCCATCTTTTCTTACTAAACAATGTTTTACTTTCTACAGGAAAATATTTTTTTAAATTTTTAATTGAAATTATGTTATCCATAATACCCCTATTATTATTTTAAAATAAATGACACCATACCTGATGCTCTTCTTCCATTTCATAAACTTTTGGAAAAACCATATCACATTTCCCTTCAATCTTATTAACACAACGGGTATGAAAACGACACCCTTGGGGTGGATTTATTAAGCTGGGAACAAAACCATCTATGCTTTTTAACTTTTCTTTTTTAGATGAAATTGTAGGGATAGCATCCAAAAGCAATTTTGTATATGGGTGTAAAGGGTTTTCAAATAATTTATTTACTTTTCCTTTTTCCATAATCTGTCCTGCGTACATTATTATAACATCATCACAAGATTCACTAATTAATGCAAGGTCATGAGTTATAAATAAAATAGACATATTTGCTTCTTTTTGAAGATCCATTACCAATTTAAGTATTTCTTGCTGTATTGTAACGTCTAAGCTTGTAGTAAATTCGTCTGCAATAAGTAAGCTTGGCCGACAAGCAAGAGCAATAGCAATACATACTCTTTGCTGCATTCCTCCGCTTAATTCATGAGGATATTGTGAAAAACGTATTTCAGGTTGCGGTATTCTAACTTTTCTAAGCATTTCAATAGCAATTTTTTTTGCTTCTTTACCCTTTATGTTTTGATGTACTTTTATACTTTCAATTATGTTATATCCTATTTTTTTTGAAGGATTTAATGCAGACTGAGGCTCCTGAAATACAATAGAAATCACTCCACCTCTTAAGTTTTGTAATTCTTTTCTTAATTTTTTTAATATATCTTCACCCTCAAAAATAATTTCGCCACTATTAATTATTGCAGCCTCAGGCAATAACTTAAGCAATGAAAAAGCAGTAACCGTTTTACCGCAACCGCTTTCACCTGCTAATCCGACCCATTTGTTTTTTTCAATGCTAAAATTAATATTATCAAGAACTTTAGCTATTCCTAGGTAACTCTCAAAAGAAACTGATAAGTTTCTTACATTAATTATGCTATTTCCCATTATTTTAGTTAACTCCCTCTACTTTCCCAATAACTTACTGAAATTCCCTAACCAAGTAAGTCTCATTGGCTTAAACGCCTTTAGTCTTCTAAGACGAGGATCTAGTGCATCTCTAATAGAGTCACCAATTAAATTAAATGCCAGCACAGAAATAAATATCGCAATTCCAGGAAATACAGCAGTCCACCATGACAACATCATATATTTACGAGAAAAAGCAAGCATTGCGCCCCAATCAGCAGCCGGAGGTTGTGCACCTAATCCAACAAAGCTTAATGCAGCAAAAAACAACATCGCATCACCGAAATCAAGTGTTGACTGAACAATGAGAACAGACGAACAGTTTGGAAAAATATGACGCAACCTTATTGTGTTATTATTTAATTTTAAAACTTCCGCAAATTTAATATAATCATTTTCTCTAATTGATAAAGTTTGCCCATAAATTAGTCTGGCATATTTAGGCCAATAAACTATGGAAATAGCTATCATTGAATTAAAAAAACTAGGCCCCAGAGTTGAAGCAAGTGCTATAGCTAATAGCATAGTCGGAAAAGACAAAAAAATATCTGTGAAACGCATTATTATTTCACCTTTGCGTCCTCCAGGATAAGCTGCTAAAAGACCAATAATGCTGCCAATAAGAGCCCCGATGCCAACAACAATAGTCCCAGCTGCAAGTGAATATCTTGTTCCATAAATAATTCTACTAAAAATATCTCTTCCAACAATATCAGTACCAAACCAATTTTCTGAATTTGGCGGATGTAATTTATTTGGAACATCAACTAGATAAGGATCATGGGGAGCTAAAAAAGGTGCAAATATAGCACATATAAGTAGAATAATAATTATAATAGTTCCTGCTATGCCAGCAGGGGTACTTAAAACTAGCCTTATAGTTCGCTTAAGTTCTGTTAAACGAAGTTTCCAAGTTTCTTTCATTTTACCTCAACAAAAATATTTATAATAAAATATTAATGGGGTATTCAGTTCACTCCAGTTAATACTACATCTTGTTGTGTTTTGGTCTACACCCATGACCCTAATATACTACATCTTGGGTGTACTGGAGTTATATGCATACCCCCCAAAATATTATTTTAAAAATTATTATTGCTCAAACTTAATTCTTGGATCTATAAAACGGTATAATATATCTATAATCAAATTTACTGCACTATATAGTATTACAATTACTAAAACTGTTCCCAAAATTGCTGGATGATCGCTTTTCAAAATTGAAGTATAAGCAAAATTTCCTAGTCCTGGCCATGCAAAAACAACTTCAATAACTATGACTCCTCCTAAATATGCTCCATATAAAACGCCAAGCGTTGTTAATACAGGTGTTAAAGAATTTCTTAAAGCATGTCCCGTTATAACTTTAAACTGTGAAAGTCCTCTTGCTTGTGCAGCTTTAACATAATCTTTACCTAAAATGTCAATCATGGAAGACCTCATCATTCGTGTAACAACACCCATCCCAAAAACACCTAATGCTATGGATGGTAACATAATATGTTTCAGACTATCAACAAATGATCTCCAGTTTCCTGCAAGCAAACTATCAAGAAGATACAAACCGGTTATTCTTGCAGGCTCGTATGCTGCAGACGTTATTCTACCCGGTCCCACACCACCTAACAGATAATAAACAACCAGAATAAGGATTAAACCCAACCAAAAGTTTGGCAGGGAAACACCTATTAGGGAAAAAAATCGCGTTAACTGGTCCGGCCATTTATTTCTTTTTATTGCTGAAATAATACCGAGAGGTACTCCGATTATAAATGAAATAATTATACTTGTAGTTGCTAACTCAAAAGTTGCTGGAAAAAAGTTTTTTATTTCTGTTGAAACCGGTCTTTCAGTCCTTATAGATGTGCCCAAGTCGCCTTTAGATAAATAAACATAAAATTCAGTATATCTTTTCCACATCGGCCTATCTAGTCCCCAACGTTCATTAAATTTCTGTAACTGTTCAGGGGTAGCTTGGGAACCAGACATGGCAAGAGCAGGGTTTCTTGGGACAACTGCAAAAATAATAAAAGTAAGCGTGGTAATACCCCAAACAACAAATACTAATAAAAATATCCTTTTTATTAACCATTTCACCATAATGATTAAATCTTTAATCTTTTTTAATATTGTATATTATTCCCGAGATGATTTCTCATCTCGGGAATAATAACCACTTATTTATTTCTGTCGATATAAAACAGCATAGTCAAATGCAAATGCATTTGGATTTCCGTCAAATCCCATAACATCTTTTGAAAATACATTTAATCCTATTTCCTGTCCTATGAAAGCTTCAGGACCGTCTAGAGCAAATTCTTCACTTAGTTCTCTGTATAACTTATATCTAACTGTAGGATCAGTTGCAACCATAGCTTCATCTGCTAATTGTTCAATCTTATCATTCTTCCAGCCGGTGATTACTACATGGTGGCTTGAAGGTCTTCCAAACATACTTAAGTGTCCTTCTGCATCGCCATAGAAAACACCAAACCAGTTTTGTTGAGACTGATAATTGCCGTTTAACAGTTTTTCATCCATTGTTGACCATTCATACTGTTCCAATGTTACTTTAATACCGATTTTGGCAAGATCTGATTGAATCTGTAAACCAATTGATTCCCAGTCTGCGCCTAAACCAATACCAGTACCAATACAATGAACTACATCAAAACCATTTGGATAGCCTGATTCCGCCATTAATTGTTTTGCTTTTTCAAGATCATAACCGTATATAAGTTCTTCATCAGTACCAATTGCTGGTTTCATTATAGGTCTGTCCATTGGTATTGCTGACATAATGTCATTTGTCAAAACAGGATAATTAAGTGCATATTTTATAGCTTGTCTAACCTTGACATCCTGGAAAGGTTTATACTGTAAATTCATTAAAAAAGATGATGCTATAAATCTTTTATACTCATCTACCCTTACAGCTGGATCACTTTTCATTTGGTCGATGATATCTTTTGGAAGCTCTTTACTTAAATCAAGATCGCCTCCGCTTAACATCATTTGTTGTGTTGCAATTTCAGGTACATTTAAGTCAATAAAATATGTATATTGTGGTACTCTATGATAATTTACATCGATTCCCCAATATGTAGGATTCTTTTCAAGAACAACTCTTTCATTTCTTTTCCATTCCTTTAAGAACATTGGACCTGTACCTATTGAATTATCATTTAAGAATGCAACGCCCTGTGGGTCCTCAGCGGTAATATTTGCTTCCAGTGTCTTCTTATCCAATATTCCACCATGTGCTAATGACATCATATCTGCCCAACCAGCAAAACCTTTATAAAGTGTCATCTTAACAGTATAATCGTCTACTTTTACGATGTCTTCAGCTTTAACAAACCTGCCAAATGGCGGATAAGTTGGAGCATTTATTTCAAGACCTCTTTGAAGTGAATATACAACATCATCAGCAGTCATTTCATTGCCAGTAGTAAACTTAACGCCTTTTCTTAAATGAAAAGTCCATACTGTAGCATCATCACTTACTTCCCAGCTTTCAGCTAATGCCGGAAGAGGTTCTGCTGGTGCATCTTTATTGTAGGCAGTCAATGCATCATAAATTGTATTTATAAGTGAAGTTTCCTGGCTACTAATCAATTGAGCAGGATCCATGCCTCTAAAATTATGAGATTCACCAATTATTATTGATTCTTCTCTTGGCATATCACCCGTAACAGCATCAGCCGTAGTTTCAGTTGCACCTTCTTCAGCAGCAGCCGTAGTTTCAGTTGCTGCAGTCCTAGAGCAAGCATTTAAAGAAAAAGACGCTACTAAAGATATAGCTATCGTTAGAACTAATAACCATAATGTTACCTTTTTCATTGTCTCTCCTTTCAAATTAATTTACTTTCTTACAATCTTGTAATAAAATCCTTTTGAGATTTGTTTAGCAAATCCTAAGCGGGATTATTAATTTAAACTAAACAAATCTCATTTTCTTTTTTCCATCACACCTCCGATCTCTTTTTCTTTTTTTATTTATTACTTTTTTATCATTATCACCTCCCATCTTACTGCCTCTCTCCTTTCAAGATTCTCTTACATTGCTTTTACATATATTTTATTTATTTCACTAATTTAGAATTATTCTTTCCCTCTTTAGAGACCTCTTCTTCTTTTATTCTATAAGGAAAATATTCAGTCAATAATTTATCAACTGCAAAAAAAGAAGCTCCTATTATGCCTCCATCCTCTCTCAACAAAGACAACTTAATCTCAGGCAACTTAAAAGGTACTACTCTTTTAGCAATATTTTTAAGTGGATCTATAAACAAATTATTTACTTCTGGTAAGGCACAAATATCTCCGCCAATTACTATAATTTGGGGATTAAGAATCAAGGTTAAATTTATAACTATAATAGCTAAATGTTCAATGACCTTCTTGATAATTTCATTTGCTAAAGAATCACCAAGGCTTGCAGCTTTACATATAATAGAAGAGTTTATCTTAGCTAAGTCACCTGAAACGATTTCCTTTATTAAGGTTTTATTACCACCTTTTATAGCTTTTACTACTTCTTTCTCAATACTTCCAGGTGAAGCAACTCCCTCCATATATCCTTTGTTTTTATAAGTAAAATATAGATTCTCTGCTCCAGATACAATAAACCCAACCTCACCTGCTGAACTATAGGAGCCTCTAAATATCTGATTATCAATAATTATCCCTGCTCCAATTCCTTCACTTACGTCTAAAAACACTATGTCACTAAATCTCTTTCCTTCACCACAATAATTTTCTCCCATTGCTGATATATTTGTACTATTTTCAATATATATTGGTAAATCAAACTTCTCGGTTAAAATTTCCTTTAATTTCAAACCCTCCCAACCTTCAAATAGAGCTGCGCTTTTAATTTCTCCTGTATCAATATCTATATCCGCAGGTACTCCCAAACATATTGCTTTTAGTGGAATCTTTATTTTCTTCTTACCATCATTTAAATTAGACTTATCAATAAATAATTCAATTTCTTTTATTATTTTATTTAGAAGTTCTTTGTCCCTATAAAAAATCTTAAACCCAACATGTTTTTCTAATATATTCCCGTCAAAATCGCACCGGGCTATTCTCACTTTATCTTTTCCTAAATCTACTCCTATAACACACCCAATATCTGAATTAAACTTAAGTTGTATTGGTCTTTTTCCACCAGTTGATTCGTCTTTTCCTATTTCAGTTAAATAACATTCTCTAATAAGTCCATCAACAATCTTTGAAACTGTTGGAGCACTTATTTTAAGATCTCTTGTTACTTTAGCACGCGAAATAGATTTATTTTCTCTTAAGTAATTAAAAACAATAGATTTATTTATTTCGTTCTGCATCTTTGAACTTATAGTATTGTAAAATTTTAACTTTTTAGTAGTCATTTCCTTCTCTTTTTAGTATACAATGTGTCCAAGGGAGTGGGCTCACTCCAATACTTAATTAATTAATTTAATTTAAACTTGTTTAACTATATTAACTTTGTTAAAATAATGCTAACATTTATTTTTTCTGTTGTCAATCACTCAATTTGACACCACTTAATTTGAAAAAAATTTTAGTTACTTGAATTAATTATATAATAGGAGGAATGATGAGAAATAGAAGTAAGGTTGCCCCAGGCTGGTGGGATTATACAACTTTAAACGAAGATATTTTAAATGAAGTCGAAAAACTAACTTTTAAAGATGTGGTTGAATTATCAAGAACAGGATTCGAAATAAAAATATATGATACACTAGAATCCTTTTATATGGCTGAAGCACTTGAGTATGTAAGTACCTGGGAAAAATCTACAATTGATAATCCTAAGGGAATATGTGGACCAATAGGTCCTACTGAACAACTACCTTTGATTGCTCAAATTGTTAACGGCTTAGATATTAATATAAAAGATGGGCATTTTTGGGCAATGGACGAATGGTTTATAAATAATCAGGAGGTACCAATATCTCATCCATTAAGCTTTGCAAGAACAAATATGGATCTTTGTTTTAATAGAATTAGAAAAGAACTTAGAATGCCTAGCGAAAACTTGCGTTTTTTAAGACCCGATAATATTAAAGAATATTCAAGATCTTTTGATGAGATTAATTGCTTAATTATGCAAGGAGGTCAAGGCGAAGCAAAGCATTGGGCTTTCAATGATCCAGTAAAAAGAGAAGGAATATATAAAGAAAATCCACCAAGTCCTGAAGAATATAAAAAACTTGGCACAAGAGTGGTGGATCTCCATCCTATAACTATTATTCAAAATGCAAGAACTTCTGGGGGCGGAGCTGTCTATAATATACCTTTGCAAGCTATAACAGTGGGCCCTATTGAAACCTGGAAAGCAAGTAAAATATCAATATGGCATGCAGGCAATCATGATAATCCTTTTGGAATGAGACTTACAGCTTTTATGATATCAAAAAAGATACCAGATTCTTCAGTGCCAATGTCACTACTTGCTGATCATCCCAATGTTGTTTTTAATTTTTATCGACCAGCTTTAGAGATTTTTCAAACTGATTTGCATTAAATATTAAATAAGTTGATTAAAAGTAACCATAGGAATAAGTCTGAAAGAAATGCTTTCATTAAAGTTTTGTGCCTTGAGCGAAGCGAAAGGAATGGTTATAAAAATGAAAAAAACTATCTCCTTGGCATCGATATAGGAACAACATCAACAATAACCATACTAATAGATGAAAATGGGAATTTATTGGCTTCTAGTACTAGTGACTATGAGCTAATAACTCTAAAACCTGGCTGGGTTGAACAAAATCCAGATGATTGGTGGACTGCCACAGTTAAGACCATAAAAGATGTTATAGAAAAAACAAACATTTCACCTAGGGATATTGCCTGCATAGGCCTATCAGGACAGATGCATGGAAGCGTTTTTTTAGATAACAAGGGAAAAATAATAAGACCAGCAATACTCTGGTGTGACCAGAGAACTTACAGCCAGTGTGAAAAAATATACAAAATATTTGGACAGGATAGTTTTATAAAACTATCCTACAACAAGGCTCTTCTAGGATTTACAGCTCCGATGGCGTCACATTTGAAGCTATTGAAGAAGCAGACCTTGAAGCTTTTCTTTTACGGATTAGAAGTGAACTGGTCCACCGCACGTACTTGTCCTATGCGGAACCGAAGAAAGGAAATTTCTAAAGGAGATGGTAAAGTAAGAGTTCTTGGAATTCCATCTATCAGGGACCGTGTGGTTCAGGGTGCACTTAAGCTTATAGCCGAACCAATCTTTGAAGCCGACTTCCAAGAGGGGTCGTATGGCTACCGACCCAAGCGGACAGCTCATGCAGCAGTAAACCGTGTAGCAGAAGCAGTTGTACGGGGTAAAACGCAAGTCATCGATGTAGACCTAAAGGCTTACTTTGATAATGTAGGTCATGATATTCTCTTAAGCAAAGTGGCAAAAAGGGTCGATGATGATGATATAATGAGGCTGCTTAAGCTGATACTAAAGGCTAATGGAAAAAGAGGAGTTCCGCAGGGCAGTCCACTTTCTCCACTGTTTTCAAACATCGTCTTAGATGACCTGGATAAGGAACTTGAGAGGCGAGGACACAGATTCTGCAGGTACGCAGATGACTGTAATATCTACCTAAAATCTAGGAGAGCAGCAGAGAGGACATATAGTAGCATAAGAAAATTTATTGAAAAGAAACTAAAACTTAAGGTAAACATATCTAAAAGTGCAGCTGATATAGTATGGAGAAGAAAGTTTCTAGGATTTAGCTACTATACTTCCTCAAAAGGAGAAATAAGCCTAAGGCTTGCTCCTGGTGTAGCAAAAAGGCAGAGAGATAAAATCAGAGAGATTACCAAAAGAAACAGAGGAAAGTCAATAGATAGTATAATAGCAGAAATAAATGTAAAAATGATAGGATTTATAAATTACTTTAAAATTGCTGACATGAAAGATTTTCTTGTAAAGCTAGAAAGTTGGATAAGAAGAAAGCTGAGAGTAATTGTCTGGAAACACTGGAAGAAAATGCGCACCAAATTTAGAAAACTTCTAGGTATGGGACTTACACTGGAACAGACAAAGATTATAGTCTACTCTAGAAAGAAGTATTGGAGACTATCTATGACCCCTCAACTGAATACAGTAATGGGAATTGCTTTCTTCAGGGATAAGGGTCTTTTGAATCTAGTAGAAAGATACAGTTTAATTCGTTAAGTTATTCAACCGCCGTATACCGAACGGTACGTACGGTGGTGTGGGAGGTCGGGAGCCTATAATCGCCTCCTCCTACCCAATCGAAAAGTGATATGTGAATGAGGAGAAATAAGACAGGATGAATGGTTATGAAAGATTTATGAAAGCTTTAAAAGGACAAGAACCGGATACAGTCCCAATATGGGACTTAATCATAGATAAGTCAATTATAGAGGGACTTTATGGAGAAATATCTTTTTTAGATTTTATAGAGAAAGAAAATCTTGATGGCCTTACTGTATCTGAAGATTGGATTAAGGTTTTAAAAAAGATAGATGGAAGTAACACATATATAGATAAATGGCGTATAAAATGGAAGATGATGGCTAATGGAATTTTATACCCGATTGATGGGCCAATTAAAAATTATAAAGATTTGAAAAATTATACATTGCCAGATGCAAATTCAGAATATTGGTATCAAAGTATTAAGGAAGCAGTAAAAAGATTTAAAGGGGAGAAAGCAATTATATTTATGGCTCATGATGCATTTGAGTATTCCCATTATTTATTTGGTGGTATGGATAAGCTTTTTATGAACTATATTCTTGCTCCAGATCTTGTAAAAGAAGTATCTGAGATAGTTTGGTGTTATAAAAGTAAATCAATTAGAAATGCAATAGAGATTGGGGCTGATGCGATTATTTTGGGAGATGATTATGCTGGAAGAACCGGAACATTAATGTCGCCAGATCACTTCAGGGAATTTGTTTTACCTTATCTTAAAAAAGCTGTAAATATAGCTCATAAAAATGGATCATGTCTGATAAAACATACAGATGGCAACATATGGAAAATAATAGATGATATTATTGACGCAGGAATTAATGCGATTAATCCACTGGAACCAATTGCTGATATGGACATAGGTAAAGTTAAGAAAAAATACGGAGAAAGAGTTTGCTTGATAGGTAATATCGATTGTGCAATGTTATTACCTATGGGTACGAGAATAGAAGTTGAGGAAGCTGTAAAGGAAACAATAGCTAAGGCAGCACCAGGAGGAGGATACATAATGGCCTCAAGTAACTCTATACATTCAGGGGTAAAACCTGAAAATTACAGGACTATGGTTAAAGCTACAAGGAAATACGGTAGGTATCCCATAGATGAAAATTTAGTAAAAGGATATAAAAATAAGAATTACATGTGGAAATTCGTGTAACAAGACTACTTGTTGACTAGTTATTTATTTTTTAGCTTGGTTTAGATAAATATGATTTTTGTGTATATTAAAAACTTTCGAAAAAAATAATAAATATTTTATTTTCTACTGTTTTGATAAATAAATTTGTCTTTCTGCTTAGCTTTGTTTAGATAAATTTTATAACAATAGTTACCAATAAGAAAAATTAACTTATTATATATGGAGATTTATATGAAATCAGTTAAAGTAATAATACTGGGGGCAGGAGATAGAGGTAATGCCTATGCGGAATATTCTCTTTACCGCGGGTATGAAATGGAAGTAGTTGGGATTGCAGAACCTAGAGAATATTATAGAAGTGAATTTTCAAAAAATTATTCCATAGAGAATAATTACATTTTCAATACTTGGGAAGAAGCATTGGAAGTAAAAAAATTTGCTGATGCGGTAATTATAGCTACTCCTGATAGAATGCATTACTTACCTGTAATTAAATCTTTAAGTCAAGGATATCATGTATTGGTAGAGAAACCGATAGCTTTAAGCGAAAGGGAATGCAAGGAAATAGTGGAAGTTTCCAAAAGAAGTAAAAAAATTGTTGGGGTATGTCATGTATTAAGGCACACTCCTTATTACAAGAAAATGAAAAACATAATAGATGAGGGCATTATAGGTAAAATTATATCTATAGAGCACATAGAGCCAGTTGGCTATTGGCATCAGGCACACAGTTATATTAGAGGCAATTGGAGAAATTCAAAGACTTCAAGCCCTATGCTACTTGCAAAATCATGTAATGATTTAGATATTTTAAGTTGGCTTATTAATAAACCTTTTAAGAAAATATGTTCTTTTGGTTCTCTGACACATCTTAAAAAAGAAAATGCTCCAAAAGGAAGTTCTAATAGATGTATAAATAATTACAGAATTGAAGAGGATTGTCCGTATTCTGCTCTGAAATTATATTTAGATCTTCAAGTAACTGGTTGGCCAGTAGATGTTATTACGTCTGATTTAACACACAAAGGAAGAATCAAAGCCCTAAAAGAAGGGCCATATGGAAAATGTGTGTATCATTGTGACAATGATGTTGTAGATCATCAAGTAGTTTGTATTGAATTTGAAGAAGGTGTAACAGCTTCATTTACAATGACTGCGTTTGCTGGGGGAAGTAGAAGAACTAGAGTTATGGGTCCATTTGGGGAAATAGTAGGAGATTCTCGTTTCATAGAAGTTACTTTATTTAAGAATGAGCAGAAAATAATATATGACACATTAGATAAGAATAATTATATGGTTAGTAATCATGCAGGTTTCGGTCATAATGGCGGGGATTTTAAAATTATGTCTAATTTTATAAATGCAATACAAAATAATGATTTATCTATTTTTTCATCAGCAGTAGAAGAGACACTTGAAAGCCATTTAATGGCTTTCTATGCTGAAGAAAGTAGACAAAAAAACAAAGTTATTACAAGAGAATAAAACGGTGGTATTTCTTAGCTTCATTTCTATTTTATTATTTAATTAAAAAAGTAAGATAACAATTTCTAGCGGTATGGTAAATATTTTGTTTAAAAAATATAAAGGAGGAATCACTCAAGGAAACTGAAAACGAAAGAATCAAATTGTTTGCTAAGAATTTATCCAAAGACTATAAGAAATTTACGAATAAATATGAATAAGATTGTAGAAAATCAGAAAAAGAAAGGATAATAATTGTGAGAGAAAACAAATTATTAACAATGAAATTAAAAAGACCACTTCCTCTTGATGAAGATTTTTATCCTGCTGTTTTATGGAACCATGCTTTTCTTGACAACGTTTCCAGTTCAAAGAAAAGCGTTCCCTTATCAATTGCTATTGAAAAAGAGGATAATTCTATTTTAGTCTACAGGACTCAGATTTTTTCAGATGAATCTGACTTTGCTTTTTCTAATTATTTTTATGTAGAACAATTAGTAAAAACGCTCCTGTGGATTTATGGTGGATATAAGGTAATTATAAGTGGTTCAAAACAAGTTGGTGAATATATTAAAAAAATATATTCTAAGGAAGGCAAGCGTTCTTTTGATGCAAACTTTATGTCTGGTATATATGAGAAACCTTTTACGGTAGAGATTACCGATACCGAAAAAATCTCTACTGCCAGAGAAAAGTCAATTCCGTTAGGTGGTCATCTAGAGGGGTGCCGTATTGGGTTTGATCTTGGGGCAAGTGATAGGAAAGTGAGTGCAGTTATAGATGGTAAAGCAGTTTTTAGTGAGGAAGTAGTATGGAACCCGGGTGCACAAAACGATCCCTCTTATCATTATCATGAAATTATGTCTATGCTGCATCGTGCTGCAGCCCATATGTCACGTGTTGATGCTATAGGGGGAAGCTCTGCAGGAATATATATAAATAATAGGGTAATGAGTGCTTCAATATTCCGTGGAATTCCTGCAGAACTATTTAATAAAAAAGTAAAAAATATTTTTTTAGATATTCAAAAAGTGTGGAGTGTTCCTTTCAAGGTGATAAATGATGGTGAGGTAACAGCTCTGGCTGGTTCTATGTCATTGAAAACAAATGCAGTACTGGGTATTGCTATGGGATCCAGTGAAGCGGGGGGTTATATAAATAGAAAAGGAAATATTAATCCCTGGTTAAATGAGCTGGCTTTTGTGCCTGTTGATTTAAATAGCGAAGCACCTGTTGACGAGTGGTCAGGTGACCGGGGGTGTGGAGTCCAATATTTCTCACAGGTAGCAGCTATACGGCTTGCCGAAGGAGCAGGGATTATTCTTTATGAGAAACAAACTCCTGCCGGGAAATTAAAATCTATTCAGGAACTGGTGATCAACGGAGATGACCGGGCAAGAAAGGTCTTTGAAACAATTGGTTACTATTTAGGTTATGGTGTTGCTCATTATGCTCAATTTTATGAAATAGAAACTGTTTTGATCTTAGGCCGGGTTACCTCCGGGGAAGGTGGTAAAATAATTCTACAAAAAGCAAACCAGGTACTAAGCGAAGAATTTTCAGAGCTTTCCAGTAAGATTACTCTTAATCTTCCCGATGAATCCAGCAGGAGAGTAGGTCAATCCATTGCTGCGGCCAGTCTGCCTTTATTGGATGAATAAGGGCATAAAATATAATAAATTTGTTAAATTATTTAAATAAAAAGGGGATTGATGAAATGAATGATAAGAATAAAAAAACTATTATTTCGAATGGTACCATAATTACCCCTTTCCAGTTACTTGAAGGTAAAGTTATTTTTATCCAGAAAGGAAAAATTATAGCTATTGAAAATAAGGAAAATATAGCTGCACCGGTAGAGACAGAGGTTATTGATGCCGGGGATGGGTTTGTAGTACCGGGTTTCATTGATATACATGTACATGGCGGCGGTGGATCTGATATTATGGATGGCAAATATGAAGCTGTAAAGCAGGTAGCTGCGACCCATTCCCGTTTTGGTACCACAGCCTTTCTTCCCACTACTATGACTATGAGTAAAGATAAAATTATTGGGAGTCTTAAAAGTATTCAGGAGGCGTTTATAAAAGGAACTGGAGCTGCTGAAATTCTAGGGATTAATTTGGAAGGTCCTTATATTAATCCAGAAAAAAAAGGAGCTCAAAAAGAAAAAGATATTAAAAGACCTTCTATTGAGGAGTTTTTAGAATTTAATCAGGCTTCCGGCAACTTAATTCGCTTGATAACTATAGCACCGGAAATGCCAGGAGCAATAGATCTTATCCGCTGGTTGCATAAAAATGGGATTATTGCTTCGGTAGGGCATTCCAATGCAACTTACAAGCAAGTACAGGAAGGTATCAAAGCCGGACTGACCCATGTTACCCATACTTTTAATGCTATGAGAGGATTTAATCATCGAGAGCCGGGCGTAGTAGGAGCAGCATTATCTTCACCAAAACTAATATTGGAGATGATTGCTGATGGAATACATCTACACACTGTGGCTATGAAGATACTGATTAAGATTAAAGAAATAGGAAAAATAGTCCTTATTACAGATGCTATGAGAGCGGCAAGCAAACCGGAAGGTACTTATAATCTGGGAGGTCAAGAGGTTACAGTAGCCAGGGGACAAGCCCGGTTAAAAGACGGGACTTTAGCCGG
>Ga0114918_10001152_pt1 | contig 23511 bp, 46 predicted proteins | sample LantaG_FD_87015 | JGI IMG/M metagenome (GOLD analysis project Ga0114918, IMG submission 87015) | Deep subsurface microbial communities from Baltic Sea to uncover new lineages of life (NeLLi) - Landsort_02402 metaG | ecosystem: Environmental > Aquatic > Marine > Oceanic > Sediment | place...
AGGGGCTTTCTTCCCAAATAGGCGTACCGCGTCCTCGCGTAACAACTCTATTAGAGCCGACACATCAATCCTCCTGTTTGTTACACCCGCCAAGTGCCGTCGCGTCAATATATTCTGCAAGCGATTGCAAAAGAAATATGCGACAAACCTGGTCTACGGTGCCAGCCTTGAACCCGACTCTCATGGTCGAGAACATCTTGTCAAACATACCAACATGCCCTTCCCACTGAGCAATGTCCCTCGTTTCCATCATCACAAGGTAACCGCATGCCCGTACATCTGGGTCAGTAAAAATGAGCATCGGCTTCTTGTTCCACTGCATCGCCGTCTCACGCAGTTCTGTCCACCACGCAACGATTGACCTCACCTTGCCATTCCCTCTTCCGGTAATGAATTCATGGAGGTTCCAGCCGCGCCTGTACTTCACATCGACCATGAATCCATTGATGAATTCCGTGGCCGCCGCAATTTGCTCCTGGGACACCCCTAATTTAGCAGGATTCGAGTGCAGGCTCATATCTCCGTATCTGACCTCGATCTGCCGTCCCTGGAGAGGCATTCGAGTGATTAGCGACTTGTGGCCTGTCCACCATTCGGACAGGATCTTTGCGACCTTGCGTTCCTGTTCTTTCCACTCTTGGCTCGGTGCTGACATTCTCTCTCCTATGCCGCGTTCGCCTTCTTGACGATTTCGCACATTGCGATGTCGTTGAAGCACTCGTCACAATAGTCGCACCACATGCCGAATTTACCTGTGATTCGGTCTTCACAGATGCGATCTGGAGCCTCCCACGCCCCACCAACTGGCTCTTGTTTCTCGATCTGGGTCTTTACGGCCTCTACCTTCTTGATCTTGCTTACGCATAACGTAATGATCTCAGGCCGCCTTGGGACCAAAAACTCTTTCGGTTTCTGGCTCTCGCCTCTGTCGATGAAGATGAGAAGGCCCTCTTCCTCCCATCCCTCTAGCTCCATGTAAAGTTGTAACTGGAATATATATGCTTCGGAAGCCTCTTTTAGTTTTGCGAATAACTTTGGACCAGTAGTTTTCAGGTCGATGAGATACCTCTTCCCGTTCGCTACGATTTGAAGAATGCCGTCGTAGTGACCGACGATCAAAAGGTTTGTGCCTGGGATCTTGTAATGTACCCGCTTCTCAACGAATTCCCAGCGAGCCCAGTCCTTGCCGCATTTGCAACGCTCGGTGGGCATCGGCATCATTTCATCGGAGGTGCTGCCGCAAGCGAGACACTTCCATTGCCCCAAAAGCACCCCCATTGGGCCAAGATAATGATTTTGCCACCACCAGTGCAGGGCTGTCCCGATATTCATCTTGTCAAGTGACTTAGAAGTCCAGATATCTTCTCGTGGTAGAAAATGCTTTAGGAACTCTTTACGGGGGCATAGGCCATACAGCCCGGAAGCGCGATACACATTTGCTGGAGTCTTCGGACCATTCTCCTTTAGCGATGGCAGTGACTGCCATACGAGATCCGAAACTATTGTATCTGGATCCTTCTTTACAGACGAAACCACGTCAGCGAAACTCATAAGTTCCCCCTAATTACACTATATTCATCTTCTTATACTGAAAAAATCCTTCTTGTCACAGATTAGTATTCCAGTTTACCAGTAAGCCAGCCCTTATACCTCCAGTGTTCCAAGGCCAGCCCTATTGCGATTCGGTGGATCTTCTCGTGATTCGGCTTCATCGGAACCGGCGGCGTCTTCTCCCCCGACTTGTACTCTTCATATAAGGAATCAATGTAAGCCATCTCACCGCTGGCTGTCCCAACCAGATCCTCGTATTTCATGGAACCATGCCTTATAGCGAACAATTCGTCAGCGTCAGGCCGCCTTGTCCTCACAATGCCTTCGACCATGATTTCGCGGCCCATACGCAGGAGACGCATGAGGTGCATCGCATGCTTAGTGTCATACCCATACTTGGTCTCAAGTTCTTTCCTGGCAGGATTTCGCTCATTCAACCATTGTTGGTAGTTCGCCCAGTCATGCCTGGCCTTCTGATAGGCTTCTTTGTCGTAGATTTTCGTGCCCTTAGCGAGCAATCCCATCTCGACCTCGTTCCGAGGCTCCCGGTAAAAATCGGCCTGCTCAGGCTGCGTGGCCGGGGGATTCGTAATCCACCTGTACTTGGACTGAATCCGCTTCAACTGGGACATAGCATAACCCGTGAAGGTATGCTTTGCCTTCAATGACAGAAACGACTCGCGTATAGCCATGAGAGCCTCGCCCACCTTGGTGCATTCGAGGATGTCTGACGGATCTACGAAGAGCAACTCGATAATGTTCGGATTGCAGGCTACCGCTAGTATGATGAACTTCCGCAGGTCAAAACGCACCTGATCGTCGTCGAAGCCCTCGAACTGCTCGAACGCCTTCAGCCCCATGTAGTATTCCGGCCCCACGCAGACGACGCCACGAAGGTCTTCATCCGATAACGGGTTGTGTATGCCGTAGGCCCTCGACCCGCCCCGGACAAGCAAGACGGTATTGTCAAGAATGTATTGTTTGTCCATTTTTCTCCTTTATGACCAGCAATTCGGTCGTGAATTCGCTGAATCGACCCCATAGATCATCGGAACTGCCTGGTTTTTTGAGAACGATGTCCTTGCTCGGACGCTTCACCCTCAAGTACTTCCAGGCGAACGGGAACCGCTCAACGACAGTCCCCTTGGGGGCATTGGCTCGAATGACCGTGTAGATGGCCTTAGACCCGCTCACGTTAATGCTGTGGATCACTACATGCTTTGGAATACGATCCGGGTGATCCCATAGCCAGTTAGCGACATCTTCGCCGTTTCCAGCCTCTTCCCTATCTCGCCCAAAGTCAGATAGGTCTCGGTCGAGAAACACGATATCCCAGTCCTCGTCTCGGAGTGCCGCTATGCAATCGCTTGCAGTCTCGACATGGGAGTCGAGATGGCCTATGAACTTGCACTTGAAGTCATAATGCCTATGCGGATCATCATCCAATATCAGGATTCTCATTCTTCGCCTACTTCCCATGCCTCTGACACGAACTCCAGGCCACAATTACGGCATCTGCAACACTCCATATCGCCAAGATGCCCTAATACGACTAGCGTTCCGCCACAAATCTCACACATCTACGATCTCCTATTGGCTCATAAGCTCCAGAACCAATTCCTCGGTCAGGATTCCGGCACATCCCTTGACCTGAAGTTGGTAGTGCTCGCCTCTCTTAGATTCAAGTTTAGCGAGAGCATCGTCGCTTGACTTAGCCTTCACTACAACGTGAATGTAGAAAGTCTGGTCATCAACGTGAAGTTCGTAGTAGCACAACCAATTTTTCATGCCGTTACCTTTCAACTGTTATGGTTATACTCTCTAATTCCTTATTGTCAATGAAGACCCAAAAAAATTACTCGATGAGCCTACGTATCTTTCGTAATTCCATGTTACGTCGCTTCTGTTTTACTCTCTCAAGATCCTCGATGAGGAATCCACGAGTAGCGAGGTCTCCACCGATCATTAAGAGTTTCTTGTTCCTCTCTCGGTCCATCTTGTCCATGTGAATCCAGTGCGGGCCTTCATGGGTGATACAGCCGCATTCCTTCTCAAGATCCACGATGGTTCCGTTTTCAAGTTCAGCTTTCATCTCAGCATCCTCACTTATCTTTCATAATGCCCGCGAAGAACGCAGAGTTGTAGCGACCGTCCTCATCTCGATGGTTCTCGGTAGCCTTCTCGCACTTCTCACAAAGGATTGTATGGCGAGTCTCGCCTCCCTTGCTTACCCATATGAATCTCTGCGACTCTCTCTCGTCGTCTGACCTGCACCTGCCACACAAAGTATCAGTGATATTATTTGAAAATTTCATGGTTCCCCAACCTCTTTACTCATGTTTTTCAATAGATTTCCAGTCGGTAAACTTCTTGTTTCCGGCTGCCTTCCGCAACCCGTTGTACGCGGTTTTCGTCATAAAGAAGACCACGCCAAGGTCCAGTTTCCTCCATGGGTTCATAGCCTGCCATTCCATCGGGTCAATCCTGTCGAGAATGCTATTCCCGACGTAGGGCTCATTCACAAAATACTGCTTCAGGAAGAACGGAAGATCGTCGTATTTCACTCCGCAAACGTCAGCCACGGCAAACGGCGTCATCAATGTGAATCTTGCGAATACAGTGGCCTTCCCACCCATCTTATAGCAGGCTGGATGCCAGTTTGGCCTCATCTCTCCAAACGTCTTCCATGATTTCATCAAACAGAACCCGGGATATACATTTCGTTGGTTCGTGCTTGTAAATACATCAAGAATGTTTCCGCTCGCGTTCTTCGACCAGTCAAAAGACCCCCCTGCCACCTGCACTGTGCTTATTAGTTCTCCCTTTCCGATAGCCTCCTCAAGAGCCTTCGCGTTGCCCTCTACGTGCTCTTTGAACCACGCGATCATCTCGTCCTTATTCTTATTGAACTCCTCCTTGGCTGCATTATCGACCACGCAAGCCATGTTATGCCTGGCATGCCACTTGTAATCCTTTTCAAGTTCCGCCCTCGTCCCGAATGCCGTCGGCTCCAACGCGGTCAACTTCTTCACGACGGGATTGCCCCGCCAAGAGAACTCTTGCGCTTCATTGTCCACGGTAAGCAACGGGATTTGATCGTTTCCAATAGGATTCATCTGCTCGGGCGTCACAAGATGCTTGTAGCGATCTTCCATCCACCGATTGTGCCCATTCGGTCTTCTGCCGTAACGACCTTCCCACTGCCCTTCTTTTTCAAGTACGTCCGCGTCGATGTCACCTATAGCGACCTTCGGCATTTCAAGAACATCTCGCCTGATGGCCGGAAGATGGTCAACGCGACTTAGTAGAGCATATGGCTCCTGAATCATCTCTCCGGTAAACGACTGCTCAGGAAGGATCTTGCTATTAGCCCAATACGCCTCACTGATCTTTTCGAGTAGCAAGATAGCCCAAATCACCTGATCTGGCTCCATCTTGCTAAACAAACCAATGCTATCGGCCTTTGACTGATATTTGACGAGACCAGGAGTGCCCTTGAGCCTCGCGTGATCTGAATTGCTCGTGTACTCGGCCCCAATGTATTGATATGGGAAATGATGCTTACCCATTCGCTTTTCAAGGTTACGTCCAGGCTTCCTTGTCATAAATTTGTACTGTGGATGCGCTTCGTCTGCCTTGTCGGTAAGGAGGATCAAATTGCCGCCATTCCTCACCGCGAAGGTAAAATACGAAAACTGTGGAACATCCGGGTCTCGCACCACGCATATCGTCACGCCTGAGACCGGCGAATTTCCAATAGCAGATAGAAGTGAATTCACATTCCAGAACTGCACTATTTTCTCGTTGTACTTAATCGGAACGTCATCACATTCGCCAAATGAAAACTGGTGAGCCCTCATACCCTCAAATGATCGAAGAGCATCCCGTCTAAGCCACGCAAGGGTCATCTTATTGTCGAATGCTTGATCCCACCCTTCGGCGTCAACCTTGTAATGCGCAACGGCATTCTTCATCCACTGAACGAGAGTGTCGATTTCTTTGGTAATCCAGTCCGCTTCAAGGGTTTGAATCAATTTACGGCATGGAGCAACATCCGCTTCAACGCTGGCTGGGTCATTCAAGATTGCATGCAAAGTTACCGCATGATCAAGCACGTAGTCCTCGACCATTGCCCGCAAAAGCATACAGGTAGTCAGCCCAGTTTCATCAAGGGCCTGTGCTTCTTCCAGCTCCCTAAACGACACGCCTGCGGCCCACGACACATTATTTCGATCACTTTCGCCCGGGTCCGCGCCCATAATCGCGACCCACTGGGCAAGCGCATCGTTCACGACATCATGCAATCTCGACCTGCTGGCCTTCTCAATCATCGCATCTCACTTTTCCGGCGTTTTGTCATCGCTCGGTTAATCCGGCTGATATGAGCCTCGATGGCAATGTTCGTTTTGTAGTCAAAGAGGGGAATGCTCTCGCCACGGATCATCCGATGTGCGTAGAACTTCACCTGCCCGAAAGTCAAGGCTTTGGACGGCCCTAACCGTTTTGTCCGTTTTTCGCATCGAATGCACATGTTACACCTCGACGATTCTGCCGTTTACCAACTTCCCCGCCTGCCTCGCCGCAGACCGATGGCTCTTAAACCGGAAGGCTTCCGAGGACATACGTGTCATTTCCGGCCCGCTCTTGTGCGGATCGGTTCCGTCTCGGTAAACCGTACCGTCCTTCCTTCTCGCCCATCCTGAAGGTGCCGCGATGAAGTCGTAGTGTCTCCCCTGTACTATGAACATGATTGCCCCCTCTTTCCTGGTAGCATTTCAGATGGGCCATTGAACACATCAAGAACCTTTTGGGCATCTTCCATCGTAGGAAAGTACCCGGTCTCCCTCGAATAAGGGCCGCAAGTATCACAAAACGTACCAACGTAATATCCGGCAGGCGTGTTCAGAACCTGGAATTCGAGGACTTTATCGCAGCAAGTAGGGTTGGTGCCATTCAAAATCGTTTCGCCTTCAAGCACTTTTCACCTCGATTTTTATGTCACTAAGACAGACCATGAATGACCGCTGATCTACATACTGACCAGTGTTATTCGTGACGGCCCATCCGGTATCGTCGTTGTACCCGACGACCTTTCTGCGACCCCATGCCGTATCGAGGAAAGCCCGGCCTTCTTTTATCGCCTTGAGGTATGGCTCTACCGTCGATTCATCGTTGACTCCACGGAAAAGTTTCGTTTTTTTACTCGCCACGGGATCATTCCTCACTGCTTAGGCTTCGGGGTTAAACTGTTATAGAAAACTGGCGAGCCTGGCTGGAATCGCACCCGCGACAAGAATATGTTCCCAACTGAACTTCATCTTGCTGGTCCTTCATCTCCACCGCTACTGCCTCTTCCTGCGATCCTGTTGGACCAGAACGCAGGGTCTGACTAGGTGGATGGACCCAGGCTCGTAATATTAACGGGCTGTCAGGACTCTCACCTGCCCCTACCAATTGCCAGAATAGTGTTAATCGAGGTGGCCTGCCTCAACCACTTTCCATTCCTTGAATTACAACTGGTTGTTCCCTTCTGGAAGAACTTCAGCCCAAGTTTTTAGGTCAAAAGACCTTCTGTTCCATGTGGCAGGAATCGGACCTGCTCTCCTCCCAAAGTCTCATCGCTTCGGGTGTGCTCTCCTGTTACACCATCACCGGACTCCCTTGCGGGTCTTTGGGCTCGTGTTCCCGGCAAGCACCGGGTCACGTTCCGCTTGAAGCATCTCACTCCCTCGGACCATCGCTCGTTACTGTGTGGCGGGTGGGTGTCTTGGTCTTATCCCCCTGCGTCCCTCGTCCCCTTTCGGGTTCCGGCTATTCGCCGGATGACTGCTCACACAGCACTCACTTTTTTTGCCCAGTCGCCAATATCATTACCCCGTGAGCGAGGCTGGCGCATTCTAAGGCTCGTCGGTATGCTTGTCCCTCCGTGCCTCAAGGCTTCGTCGTCTAAATTGTCAAAGGTCGTTTTGTTGTTCGTTCTATATTTAGTATACGTTATAATTGCTATTTGTCAAGAACATTCTTTATTTTTTTTTAACCGTAACCTACTAAATTGTCAAAGAGGCCCTGTTACCTTTGTTGCATATGGTTGTATATGGCTTCCGCCTTCAAAGTTGCTTCGAGCATCGTAAGGCTCGTGTCTTGCCGGAGGACTCCAAGGGCTATCGCCCGGATAGCATATTTCCTGTTGAAATCGTTTGCGTCTCTGTCGAACTGGCTCATAGTATGCTCCCTTAATAACTCGTTTTGTCTATGTGTATTATACCTTGTTTTTCTCTTTTTGTCAACGTCTTTTTTTATACGTCGTCGTTTTTCTCAATTTTTGCCAGTTCCGTAAGGTAGTCTTCGACCTGCTGGCCTGATACTGTCGGGAGAAGATCACTGCCGTCAACAACCTTGACACCAATGACCGCTGGGAAATAACTGTCTATACCGTTGTCATCTGTCCCGTCGAAGTCCCATTCGTAGGTGACTTCAACTTCACATGAATCCTCATCACCATCGACTTCCATCTTGATTGTGCTAACAAGGTCCGTATTGAACAAGTCGTGAAGGTCGATCATCGCTGTCTCCTCGTTCATGGCCGCGTTAGATTTCTCATTGCTCATACTTACATTATATATGTTAAATTCTTTTTGTCAAGTTCTTCTGAAAAAAGATTTAGCCTTTCTTCGGGTATAGAATGAAGTCATGCCTGCATACGGGACAATCAGCATGGGCGAAAGTACCACCTTCACGCTGATCTGTGATGATTTTCAATTTTCCAGCTACTTCTTCCATCACTGACTTGCATCTATGGCAGATCCCGCGATATATATTTTCCTTTGGGTCAATGCCCCTTGTGATGATTTCCATTTTGTACCCTCCTACTTGCCAGACAGTCGCACCGCCTCTGCCCTCGTTTGATGCCAAGCCTTTCCCTTCTCTCCCTGCTGCACTCTGATAGTCAAGCCAGAATTACCGCCCATGTCCGGGGAAAGACAATGGGTCCGGCTAACGTCCTCCCTAAGCATGTCTTGAATGCACTTCTTCAGCGACAGAACCTCTTCGCTTAATTCTGCCCGCTTCTGGTCTTCCTTTAATAGTTCATTTTCAGCCTTGAGTGAGGAGTTCTCCTCCAGCAAATCTATAATTCCCTGGAATATGCTCTTTCGTATGCTCTTCCCCAAAGGGACACTCAAAAGATTAGCGACTTTTTGAGGTTCCCATTCGGCTTCTATTTTCAACTGAGACGCTTTCCACCCCCGCAATTGCTCATTCTCGCTGTTAAGGTTCGCGATCTTGTGACGAAGGGAAGAAATCTGATCTTGTTTATTTGCTATCTCTTCAGCGAGCATCTCTAATGTGAAACCTTCGCTCATTTCACGTCCTCGTTGGTCAGTTCCTGCCACACACTCCGTGGAACGATGTAGAAGTCCCTCTCGATATGAGGCGGAATGTTCTCAAATGAGATGACCATGACCGGAAGTTGACCGTGCCTACGGGCCTCAACGTCGATCTTGATGAGTTCATCGAGGCTCACCGCCCTTGACTGGTGCTTAGTGGTCTTGGCCTCGTACCGGAACCTCTCACCGGAAACGTCAGACTTGTGGCCCGCGAACGAGCCGGAGCCGGGAACCTTGAAGGCGTTTTCATCCTTCGCTATCCGCGTCTCCTGCTTGTCCGACCTCGACCTCGTCGTCTCCAGATTCTCCAGACCGAATGGCTTCGGCCTCGATGGTTCCTCGTCCCAGAATTTTGGTCTTGGTTTGTCCATCATCTTTTCCTATGGGGATGTCCCTTGTTACACCGTCCTTGCTGACCAGCGTCAATTTTCTTTGTGGAATTTCTATCCCAGGGTCGGTTCCAGGCGCAGCGACGATCTGGCTGACGCCCGCGTTCTCTGCCATTGCCTGTTTCAGCATGTTCTGGAACACGATATAGACCTGGCACTCCGAGATTCGGAATTCCTTGAACGTCTTCTGCTGTCGCAGAATGTGGACAAGAACGTCGTGACACCACGCTTCAAGGTTCAGCCCGGGATTCGCATCTGCGAGCATGGTCATCATGGCGGCTTCATCACCATCAAAGGCAAGTTTCATGGTCCTGATCGACGGAGACTTGGCAACCTTCGATTTCTTCTTCTTTTTGCTCACTTCTTCCTACCCTCCAGACTTTTTTCGTTCCAGGCGTGAAACCATGACCTCGAACAGGCCGACCGTTAGAGCCTCTACGAATTTCGCGAGAGGCAGCCCGGCAGCGATGGCGAGCATAATGGTTAGAAATAGAGTTACGTCCACCTACTCCTCCTTGTCTTTATTCTTGTACTGCAATTCGTACTTTCTGATAAAAATTCCAGCGAAGCAAGCCGCACAGACGATGATCGTAACCGTGAGGTTTGTCCCTATTTCGAATTCCATGGCTACCCCTTCATCGTTGAAACAAGTTTGCGCTTCAGGGACTCGAATTTGGTCGAGTCAGCCATGAGTTTCTCGATTACCGCGCCTTGCGTCTTGTGCGTGATTTCGCCGTCGTTGTAGGTCCAATTTGACCCGTCCTTGGCAATCATGTCGTACTTCTTAGCAAGCGCAAGAACCATCTTCGAGTCGTCAATATCCCCAGCCTTCCGGCCCTCCTCTTCACTGTTGTTCAGCCAAAGGTCGAATCCGCCCTCCATCCTGGCCGGACAGATACGGCTCTTGGTCACCTTGAAGGCGAACATGGCATACATCGGGCGATCTTCCGGCCCCTTCTGCTTCTCCAGACCACTCTCGAACTTATACTTGCTCTTCGTCATCCGTAGCTCAAGGGAAGCGGCGAATTCCTGGCCTTTTCCTCCAGGCTTGGTCTCAGGGTTTCCGAACAAGACCCCGATCTTCTCGCGGATCTGGTTGATAAGGATGATGGTTGGCCTGCGGATAGCAAGACATCCTGTAGCGTTAAGGCTTGACACTAATTTCCGGCATGCCTTGTTGACCAGCCTGGCAGCAAGCCCCATCTGCCAGTCATCCACCGAAGATTCGATTTCTTCCTTGGGCGTTAGGGCCGCAATGGAGTCAATGACCAGCAAGTCCATCTGACCGGACCTGAGCATTGCGTCCGCGATGTTGATAGCCTGTTCCGCGTATTCGGTCCTGATGATGTAGAGCCAGTCGATCCAAACCCCCATCTTCTGGGACCAGTCGTTTGCCCATGAACCTTCAGCGTCCATCCAGACGGCCTGAAAGCCAAGAGTTTCCTTCTGGCACTCTTCGCACCACCACACCCGCCTCTCTGAATAGAGAACCTCGCCAGTGTCTTCGTTGACATCCTCGTTCAGTGGCCTGTCCGCGCTTTCCTTCTCGTCAACAATTGCCCCTATCTCTTCCTTGTTCGTGCTATGCTCGACGTAAATACGAGGGAAACCAGCGTGACTAAGGCAGTCCTTGCACATTCGCTGTGCGCCTTTCACCGCTTTCAAGGCCAATCCTGTCTTAAACGATGAGAATGGCCCAAAAAACATGGAGATTCGCCCAATGGGTATTCCACCCCACGAAGCGAGATCCACTGCAAAGATTCCAGTTGGAATGCGAGGGATAGTCTGGAGCACTCTCGCCTTATCTGCGCGAAGAATCGAGCCCTTACCGTACTTCTTCTCGATCTTTGCCATCATCTCTTCCATACCAAGGGTATGTAGAGGTTTTTCCTTCTTCTCTTCGGCCACGGAGGGCTCTCCTATGTGACGAGTCGGTTATTTAATGTCGAATCGGACCTTCTGGACGCTTTCGAGTTTGACGGCAAGAGTTTTCTTGACCTGAATAACGGCCACATCTTTCCCGTCAAGATCCTTCGCATTCTCCCGAATCCACTTGAAGGCTGCCGACGTGTCAACGATGTCGTGTTCCCTGAAGTCAGCAAGGACGTGATACTTGGGAAGGGGAGCAGGATCTCCGTCCTTCACCACCTCCTGCACTATTTCGACCACCGCGAACCCACCCTTTTGCACATTCCGGGTCTTCTTCCCCATGTTTTCCTCCAATGCAAGCGATTGCAAAAAATAGAACAATGAGGCAGGTTATCCCACCCCATTGTTATACTTAGGAATTACGTTTTGTCAAATGCGTTTGGGGTTTTAAGCAATAACCTCTTCTTTCGACCGCGCCTTGGCAATCCGGCCAAGCCGAACCATTGCCCCACCGATTTCTTCCAGTTCCAGGGCCTTGTCCGGGTTTTTCTCTCGTACGCTGTGAGCAGCGTTTGTTACCGCTCGCTGTACATCGAAGAGTGTGTCAATCTGGCCTACAGGAGCGTAAGCCGCAAGAATGTCGTCGCGCAAATCCTCATCAAGACCGTTCAGTTTGACCACCGAATCGACCGCATCGGTGATGCTATCGACCGTGATCTTCTTGAGATCGAGGAATTTCACGATGTTATTGACGAATTCAGCATGATCGAAAACTGCCCGCACCGAATCACCGATTTTCCCGAAAACCACCGCATTCATCTTCTTGATGGTCTCGGGGGAGTCGATGTCAGACACCTCAAGCGTTCTGCCAAGGTGAACCTGAGCGAAGTCGTGTCCGACCCATGCCGTGTTGTCGCAGATGGCCTCGTAGAAGCCCCCCATAACGAGCAGGTTGCCCCAGCCCGTCTCTGAGTTACGGATACGCGCCGAAGGAGCCACGAACGGTCCATCGCTGTCGTAGCCGTCCACCTTGGGCTTCAGCCAGTTGTGGTCGCCAGCGATCCACGCCTGTTCGTCGAAGGCCCCGGGCAGGATTCCGCGTTCGGGATGAGACAAGTCCATCACCATTGAAGGGTTCACGAAGCACATGTTCATGTGCTGTTGAGTGAGTGACCAGTCGAAGACCCTCGCGCCACGGGCATAAGGTTTCTCGGTCCCGTGCATGCCATCGCCGCCCGTAATGACCTGCACTGCCGTAGTAAGCACATCGAGGTTGTCGATAATGCGGAAACGGTCAGAAAGGAGGGCTCTGATGTCACCATCTTCGAACCGGACGAGACGCTTGATTGAAGCATCTCGCTCGAACCAGTAGTTCAAGTTCTGGGCGAGAAGATCAGGAGCCTCTCTTTTGCAACGGTTGTAGTAATGTCCACCCTTTTTGAAGAGTTTAGCCGCGAATTGGCTGTGTGCGGACTCTTTAATCCCGAATAGGGAAGATCCGTCTTCACCGTTGATTCTGACGAGAACATTGGGAGTGACCTTTGAAGGAGGTCCGACCTGTGCTTCGACGACCGCTTCCATCTTTCCCTGCGGCACGAGTTTGTCGTAATGAAGAGTTCGGAGATGGCGTAGCCTTTCAACCAGTTGAGGGATGTCTCGTAGAATTCTCTTCTTTGCCATCGGTCTTCCTTTCAAGTCTTGAGTTGGGTATTTTTTCACTTTAGTTACACCGAGAAAACCTCTCACGTCAACGGACACTACGGTTTTATTGTGGTTTCTCGTTCGGGGGATTCGCGGGAAATTGACGTAATTACTATTCTACGAAAGCACTTTACGTCAGTTCTACGTGAACACAAAAAAAGCCGGACTCACAAGAGGGTTATACCCACTCCTGTAAGTCCGGCTTAACGAGCCAGTGAATTGCGATGTGGAATCGAACCACAGTCTCCCAGCCTACAGGGTCTCGAATCCTGCTTAAACTGGGCGCATGTCCACGGGAACTTCCCGGGAAGCCCCGACGCCTATGCTGCCGCACTTCACGGACTACTTCTTTTTCTTCACCTCGTTCAGTTCAGCTCCAACGACATCGTCGAGCCAGTCTTTGCACAGATTCCACGCATCGTTGAAAAGAGGCATGAGTTCCTTCAACTCGCTTGCCGGAATGACAGGGAATGTAGCCCAGCCGTCCACTCGAACGCTCTCGAAGTTGCCCATATTGATAGTCATGCCCTTGGACTGTCCGACCATTCCAATCGGGTTCACGCCCGGGGGGAGAATGATTGGGATTTCCTTGCTGTCTGCCTTCACTGGAATCTCCTTCCTGTCGCGACCTGTCCCTATGACCTTCACAACGGTCACTCCGACTTCTGCCGCGTGTTTTGGCGCACCGCGCTCCATACCTACCTCGCTTTCTCGCCTATTCAGCCGGACGCTCCACCGCGCCCGATTCGAGGGCCTCTTTATATTCGCTGACGACCTTGTTATTGAAGGTGTCCAGTTCCCATTCCTCGCCCCTGAATCGTTCGATGATACTGTCGAACCATGCCATGAATTTTTCGGAGTACCACCTACGCCCATTGGCGTCCACGGCTGTCGCCATGGGAAGGACACCAAGGGTTTCCCAGTTTTTGAGGGTCGCAATGGTGTAGCCGATCCTGTCGGCAAATTCACCGATGGAATGGACTACCACGTCTTCGCCGTCGATCTGGACAGCCTTGGGCCTCAAGTATCGTTTATCCTTCTTCAGGCCCTTCTCGCGCCCGCCCTTCCGCAATTCGTCACGCCATCTGGCCCTGGCTCGCTCCTTTATCGCTTCACGATAACTTGGATCGCTCAGATACCGCTCACGCTTCTTGGCAAGGATCTGTTCCTTGTTCTCCCTGTAGTAGCGAGCCCAGTAACCTTCTCCGACCGTAGAGGTCGATGGTGCCGCCCTTGGTTCCTTTTTCGCTGTCACTTTCCTTCTCCTTTATTGGTAGTTTCATAATCTGCAATTCTTATACCCTTGAAATTCCTCTTTGTCAAAATATCGGTAAATTTTTTTTTGCCAAGGATCAATAAAAGACAGACCAGTCTGTTTCTGACTGGTAGAAAACAGTCTTTAGATCGTCCTTCTGCGCTACTGGAACTTTCCTCGCGAAATTGAGATTCGAGAAGAGATAACAATTCCAGTCCATCGTGACGACGCACATTAGATGGCCGCCGCCGCCCTTCTTTTGTGTGTGCAGGAATTCGATCTTCTTGGCGTGATACTTGAAGATCGCGGCCCAAAGATGTGCCCAGTCATCGCAGTCACCCTTATGACGAGCACATGTGACCCACGGTTTTTGGTGGAAGTTTAGTTTTCCATCCCATGGATCTTTCGTCCATTCAAAGCCATGTGATGTCATCTGGCCAGCGATGGCATCCGCGTCTGGTGCAAGGTCTCTGAAATACGCCAGGATCGAACGACCACTCTTCGAGTCGTACTTAAATGACTGGATGTACGACGGTAGCCAATTCCAGATGGGATAGCAGTACCTATACCAAAACCGTGCAAGTGCTTGCATTATTCCATTGCCCAAAATAGCAGAAAGGCCAAGACCCTCGCCTTCCAGCCAGACGCTATGATGCAGAGTTGCGGAAGGTGACCTCTCTGGTAATTACAATGCGCGAAATGATCCGGCCAAGTCCATCTGCCCTCGATATGGGCCGGAAGTTCGCCACCATGTTCAGCGACGTTGACATTCTCATAAGGACCGTAGACCATTGGCTTCGTCTTCATTAACATGTAGCCCTCCACTTTCCTTGTCGCCCATCTTCCCCCTTGGCCTTGTGCCTCTTGGCTGCTGCGCTGACCTTACGCTTATTATGCTCGCTTTCAACCGTAACGCGAACCTTATTGTCATGCCATGCGCGGCAACATAGGCTATCAATTTCAAGAACGAAAGGCGCACATTCACTGATCGTCGTAAACACGAATGTCTTGGAAAAGTGCATCTTACCCCTTATTTGATGCGTCGTACTTATCCTTCAATCTCTGAAGGTAAGCCGTTGCAGCGACTGTGTCCATACGGGCAATGACGTTCTTGCCGATGCTGCCCCTAAAGGTTCCGTCGGGCGTCTCGTACTTAACAGAGGTTTCACCCTCCGTCTTAGTAGCCATCGGCCAATGGACTTTCAAAAGGCCACTGAATTCAATGATCTCCATGGCCTACTCCTTTTTCTCAAGTTTGAGATGAACGATGAATGCCCCGTCGCAATGTGGGCAACGGTCCTCTTCTTCCATGAGGAGGTCAAGTTCCCTCTTGCAATGCGGGCACATCACCGGAATGTCTTCAATATCAATCGACGCCATCTTCGTAGAAATCTCCTTCTTCAGTAATGCCGCCTGGCACAACCTCGCTGTCCTTCAATAAGAAAAATCGAAGCCACTTCTCCATCTTAGCGTTTGCTTCCAGCGGAGTCGCCCTCTTGATGAATTCGTCACTAAATCCTATCTGCGGCTTCCCCCCCGGGTGTCTCACCACCACCGTCATCCTCGGATGATTTTCCGATATCTCCCACCCCGGGAAGACCGACAGTGCCAGTTCCTTGAATTTGTTCAAGTCCATCATTGCCTTCCAAAGAGGCTTCAAACTCCTCTAGAAACGACGGTACGTTAAGGATCGTACGAGCGAATTCCAATGCCTTTTTCGCCCTATTTCTTATGAGCGGGTTACTCCTGGCACTCTTCTTAGTTGCGAGTTCCTTCAGGTTCTCAACGGCGGTCTCTGGTTTCTTATGCCACCTCTGATTCACGAATTCCCCCGCCTTGTCCTTAGCGAGGAGACTCCTGCAAGCGATTGCAGAGAAAACCGTGAACAAGTCAGAGACTTCATTGTGAAAGGCGTCCAACATCCCAAGAATCTGATCCCTTTCCTTAATGTACATATCGTCCATATTGATGTTTTCGAGGGCCTTGGCAACCTCGATTGCAGTGTCCCTCAAGTCTATTTCATACTCATGGATGTCGTGGTTTTCGAAAAACGCCTTGGTCCCTTCGTACCACTTCTTCCACTTCTGAACCTTATCGTCCTTCTTGACGGCTTCTTTTATTCCGTCGCGAAGCATTTCTTTAGCACCCTTGTATGATGCCCTCATTAGAGCTGCGAGAAGAATGTCGTCGGTAATAGGATCATTCTTCCGCACTGCGTGTCTGACGATGGCAAGCGAGTCACCGTTCGGTCGCATCCATCCGGCCCCCTCGGGCAATTCCTCTTCCTTGATCACATCTGTCGGAGCGACGAACCAGAACTCGTGAAAACACTCTTTGGCCCATTTGTTTTTCTCAGGATTCAAGAGCTCCCTTGTGAAATCGCTGCGAGAGATTTTTAACTCGAATGCCATTCTCGTGAGACCCTTGGAGGGCCATAGGTTGAATACAGCCATGTCTACTCGACCTGCCCGGGCGTATCCAGTGCCACATGACACCTCTTCGAGGACCACAAACTGTCCGTTGTCGTCAAATCTGCGCCTAATTAGTCCCCGCAGATCCTTCGAACTCAGTGCTTTCTTTTTTGCCATGTTTCTTGAACTCCGCGTCAACGATGTCACCGATGATCGCCTCTCCCGTCTTTACGATAGGTTCAGCAGCACCGAAAATTACTTCCATCCTGTTCGTGATACTTGCAAGTGGTGGCATCCCATTGATGGTCGAGATTACAGTGCGCTCGAACGCCAAATCAGGATTCTTCCTCGCATCGTGCTTTGGGGGTAACGACGCTAATTCACTGGGCGTTAGGCGTTTATTGACCTTTTTCCGCTGAACATACGTACCACGCTTAAAGAACGATGGGTAGTCGTTCCAGTTGATCCCCTTTGCGTGAAGCATGTCCTGAAGGTCTTTCCCATTCTTCTTGTGACACTCGTTATGCGAGAAGACGGCCCTGGCTGCCATCTGGATGCTGTTCCTGGTTGCATCCTGCTCGCGCCAGATAAGATAGTTTATCGCCTCGCCTGGAAGCGGAACCTGCCAAGCACGGCAATCAAACATCGCTGGCATGGACTGCACGGCCTTCTCTGGCATTGTGATAGCGAGCCAACCGTTGAAGTACACCGTGGTCATGGCCGCGATGATCGAGACCATCTTCTGAATACGTCCGTCGAAGAAGACCTGCGAATTCATTCGCTCGGAGAAGATGATAAGGCTTATCTCGTCACTTTGCGTGTAGCCGACAATCGCATTCGTCTGTTCGACAAGGGAGGCAGCGGTCTTGACCATCGTCTCTCTGAATCTTGCATCGAATGGGACATCAAGACCCTTGCAAAACGAATGGAAGGCCCTACCGTCAACCCTAACGATTATAGGGAGCAACGGCATGAATCGCCGTCCGGCTTCCGCGCCCTCGTACGCCTTCATGCGGTCAGAGAAATTAGACATTTACTCCTCTTTCCATTCGTCATCTGGAATTAGATCACCAATCTCTCGAACGAAAATGATCACTTCTCTCGATCCTAAATCAAATCGCCTTGCAGTGACGAGATAGACGTAACTCCCTCCTTGAGGTCTTTCCTTGCCGGACAAAAAGTCTCCGATAACAGGCACTAGATCACCGACGTTAATATTGTCGATGGCTACTTTCTTTGTGGGGCTATCAGCGTGTCTAATCTTTACCTTCATCTTCTAACTCCTTCACCAGACGACATCACCTCGGCAGTGGCTTGATAATCATCGGGCGATAGTCCTGCCAATCTGGATTCTATATCCTTTTTTACTTCCTCGATCCATTCTTCTCGCGTCATTTTCCCCTCTCTCTTCTTGATGGCGAGAACCAACGAAACGATCACACCTAATCGTCATTGGTTGGCCTACACTCCCACAACGTGAATAACACCGCTCACAGTTTCGTGCTGGTATGATTTTCGGTGTAACGTCACTCATGTATGCCCTCGCTTATCATCGCTGTATCTATTAAACCTCCGGAAGATCCTTCGCTCCAGCCCCATCAGGCCGATGCCAAGTGGTCCTTGCACCTACGACATGATCAAAGACTTTAAGGCAATCGCACAAGTAATCCCGCAGGATATAATCCGGCGTATCGCTCTCGCTCTCCTTGCTATGCCGATTCAAAAGATTACAAAGATCGCTCTCGAAGTCAGGAGAATCGACCACGCCTGGCATGTCGATTTTTGACGCTTCTTCGGATTTAAGAATTAACTTTTCCGAATCCCAGTCGCTCTGGAGTTTAATCCGGATGGAGTGATCTTCTGCGTCGTCGATATAGTGGTCCCCCGGTTCTGCACAGAACTCCGCAGCGCAAACTGCTACGATCTTGCCATTTTTCTCTCTTATTCTCATAGCCATGGGTTAAATCCTTTCGTCCGCTAAACGCGAAGACGTTAAATCTCTTCGCAAATCGAGTAGTTCTCCTGCGTTACGACACGCTGTCAGCGAATCTCACCGCCGCCAACCGCGCATCAGCCAGGGTCACGACGGGTTTCGATCCGTGGCGTGAGAAATGGGTGTTATCGTCACCGAAATTTTCCTCGTAGATCATATCTCCAGCCTTGTATCCGAAGATGGCCCGGTGGCTCCAGCCGTACCATTTGCCGTCCTTGTGCGAATAGCCGACGGAACACACGGAGTCGCCCATGTCGGCCTTCTCAGGCATGATTCCGCGCTTCACGAGGAGCATGTGAGCTATCTTGGGTTCACCGATGTAGTCCCCGTAGATGTTGTAGGCGTTCCGCATCTCCATCGGCTCTTCTTTCGGGTCGCCAGGAGACTCGACCAATTCCGTCCTCACCTCGTACCCGGCCTTGTACGTCCGTACGTTTTTGACTTCGATCACAATCATCCGAAAACTCCTAAATACGTCAGCGTCAGGTGCTTACTGCACCAAGACTCATAAGAATCCCGTCGATTCCACCTTCAAGCCCTTTGAAACGAAGATTATTATAGAAAGAACCACGAGGGATCATGTCTATGGTGATTTCCGCCACGTATCCTCCTGCTTCTTTCGTAATCATGGATTTGCCACTAACCGCTCTCTGCCAGCGACTCACCGTCTCTTTCCTCGATGTATTTTCTGAGTCGCTTGACCATTATCACGGACATTCGTTCGTGTCCGTTCTCGATATTGGACAAGTAAGTAGGATCTACCCCGATGTCATCAGCGAACTCATGCTGGGTCTTCCCAGCCTTTTTACGCATGCCCTTTAGGACTTCTGCTCCCTCTTTCCGCATGGTGGCTTTGCAACCCTCGAATAGCCAGCATGAGTAATACCAGTCCTTTATGGACTGTTCTGCGTCTTTGTTTTTGTCAGACATATTCACCTACGGCGTACAATTGCAACAACCACGCTTTACAAGGTCCATTGCTTCCATTTTTGCCCACATGTCCTCAGTTTCCTTGCAGAGGCCGACCGGGATCCCAGCGTCCTGCATAATCCTTGCAATCATTGCATACGCTTCAGACCTTACTTCGAACTTCACCCGGCCACGATTGTCAGCTCCGTCCTTGTCAAGGGCCATCTCGAAAATCTCTTTGTTTGCGAAGAATGAGTTGAGCCCCGGGAGCCATCGCAGAGAGCCAAGAGTGACCCTCTCAGGCCCTATTGACGCCACATCCTTAGCAACGCAAGAGTAGAGGCTATTCCAGTCGTCTACGGGCAAAAATGGGTCTATCCGCGCCCTTATGCGCCATCCCCACGCCTTGGCCGCTTTCATTGCCTTCAGCCGGTTCGACACGATAGGCGAACCATGCTCATATTCATCGGCAACTTCATGGGCGTTGATTGACCAAGAGAGAATTACGTTCTCAGATGGTTGTTCGCCGCAAAGAACTCCGATGTCATCGCACTTGGTCAAGAACACCAGGGAATGCCCATAGGGATTCCGATTCTTGTCCGCAAAAGATGCGATGATCTGCTTGATGAATGGCCTTTCTCTTTCCCACGCGAAGGTTTCGCTCAATTCTCCGGCGTTGAGAACCTTCGTCTCGCGTGACTTGAGAAGCCACTTCTCGATGTCCTTCACCATCTTGTCCACATTGGTGAACAACTCAGGCTTTGGCGACCTGCGAAGCGTCTTTCTGAGGTAACAGTAGTCACAGGCATAGGGACAGCCAAGGGCATGCCCAAGAACGAAAAAATGTGGGCACACTATCCCGTTTGGAGTCTGGGTGAACTCCTTAATGAAATTAGTTGCCCTATCCCTGAACACCGCCCGCGACGTTTCGTATCTTTCCACGCTTTACCATCACTTCCCCGTCGTCACTAACGACGGTATTAAGAGGCGTCGTTCGCCTTGAATGATCGAATAGGAATAACTGCGAGACCTTCTCGCTGATAGGATCATAGATCGGCTTCCTGCCAGTATTCTCCCACTCGCTCTTGTCAGAAAACGAGAGACAGATAAGGTTGCCACCGGAGTCCTCCTCGAAATCGTCAAGTCCTCCTTGTCCACGACCGCACTCCTCGTTGCCCTTGAAATGGACGCATTCATTACAGTCTTCCCAGGTCCAATTGACACTGCCAACGCATCCATTACACATAAAGATTTCTCCACTACAACTTGCTTATACCGAGATTTTGCTTTTTGTCAGCGGGGAATTGAAGTGTATTCGTTCGGCGGGAATGTCAATAGAAGGTTTGATCTTGCTCAACGATCTCAACTAAGACCTTCGCAGACTTCCGATACCATCGTCTCTTTGGAAGTTTTTGCCTTCCGACGACTCTCACATGAACGCGCCCAGTGTCGGTGAAAAACGTGAAATGGGTACGACTATCAAGTACCGTGGGGCCAGTATTCAATGAATAGATCACATATGGGTGTTCGTAATAGTCATCGACCATATAACGCCTCGAATCAACTGTTACGCAGGTCCATGGCGATCACTTCATCGACGAAAACCATGAGTGCTTCCTTGGGGCATTCTCTGAAATCGTCACCCTTAATGATATGAGTGACATGGAAATCATATCCAGGTTCAGAGGAACAACTGCCGAATGAAGTCTCTCCACCGCATGCCCACTTGCCATTGTCATCATAGATCAAGGAAGGATCAAACCCGATACTGGCAAGATCGTTGAGCATGACAGATAAGTCGAGTTTATCGTTGGACTTGATGTTCTGAAGAACGCGAGCCGACCGCTCTTTATATTGATCGTCAGTTTCTTCTGGCATTGTTTCTTCTTTCAAAACCGTAGGGCAAGTATTCATCGTCCTGACTTTTTTTTCCGATTTGACGCATCGCACATATCTTCAGGCGAGTCGGAATTCCTTGAACAATCCTTGCAGGGAGAGTCCGTTCCCTTGTCCTTGACGTACCGACAAATCCTTCCATCCTCAGCGCGACAATTGGCATACAATGGCTTGAGAATCTGTTTTACTGTCATCATTTTCGCTGCGGCTTCTTTTGGCACTGGAGGGAGATTTTCTACTACCCGTTGCTTCTCCTCTAGTGACTGGTCTGTTTCGTCCAATGTTATCATCTCGATGGAATGCTTAACTCGTTTCATACCTAATCATCCCTTAATCTTGCTACGTTCTTATACCGAATTAAAGGGATTTGTCAATTCTGGTAGGCCGGGAAGGACTCGAACCGACACCTTGTCCGGGGTTATTTCTTTTTGGCAGTTGATTCGTGCGCTTCCGAACATTTCCTTCTTCTCGCAGTCTTCCTGCGGTGACAGTTTGCACAACGGACCTCGCACTTGGCGATTTCAGAGAGAAGGGACTTTATGCCTACGGTTCTCCCTGATGCCCTTCCAATCGAAAAGTTCTTTACGCCACGAACGTGGTCGAAATCGAGGACAACGGGGTCAGACTCTCCGCAATCGACGCATGGGTGTGATGATAGGTGTGAGGAGATAACAAGGCGAATCTTGACCCTTTGCCGCTTTCTCCAGTCTGAAATCGCAGCCTTCGTACTACTTCCCGTCTCGTGATATTTCTTGTTGTCGTACTCTCGCTTACACTCCCTGCACCACGCATTCAAACCGCCCCGTCCGGGATCGCCTTCATGCCCTCGAGACAGTCGATGTTATAGACGCGGCCGGTTTCGTAATCTCCGATCTTCATGGCCGGGCCTCTTTCGTGTTCGGAGGTTCGGGGTATTCCAAGGGCATATACCATGGCTCCTCAACCTCGCTGGCGTAGAGAAATGACCCTTCGGAGATACGCATTGGGTTGTTATTTGCATCAAGCCTTACGGTCATGCGCAAGAACTCCGGCTTGGCAATCTTGCTGAAGTTTCTTTCCTTGCCGTAGCGATAGCCGTAGAACCAATAGTCCCCCGGTTTTATTGGCAGTCCCTTTGTCCATTCGATTGCCTCTTCTCGTGTCATCTCGCTCGGTCCTCCTCTTGGGTATTCAATGGCTTCGACGATGGTTTTGCGGGACGTCGCCTCCTTGCTCCCCTCGATCCAAACAAAGGCAATCGAGATAACGAGCACCAAGCAAACTAAATAAAATACTGTTAGTGGAAACGCCATCTATTCTCCCTCCCCTCTCCCCTCAATTGGAACTTCTACGTCAACTCCGCAGTCTTTACATTTCGTCATCTCGCTCGGTCCTCCTCTTTGACTAAAGTCCGTGGCCCGGCTTCATTATTATTGGCTGCAAAGTACCGGGATCAGGCGGCAGGGCCATCCAGTGGGTCACCGAGCAATTTGCAATCGGGCTAGGCAGCCACCACACTTTATGAGTAAAACTGGCAACAGCATGGCTGCTCTTATAGCCGCCAGTATACTTAACGAGAACGTCAACTCCGTCATCTGGCAATTTGTCCTCTACTTTGATCCATTTATTCATGATACACCTCCTTAAATCTATCGTGCTTTGGTCGTGGAGCATTCAATAAGGTAGTACACCTTTCCCTCTTCGGGGTGTTCGACTTCGTAAATTGGCATATCTGAACCTCCACTTCTGATGGACTGGGAAGGATTCGAACCCTCGTCGCCACGACGCACTGTGCCACAATGCAATCGTGGGATTCTGCCCTTGAACTACCAGTCCACGCGCCAGTCGCGCTTCTCCCCCGTTGCTGGCAAGGCCCTATAGATGACCTACCAACGCAAAAGCCCGCTTTACTGGCTCTGGTGCGAGGGGCAGGACTTGAACCTGCACGTCTAACCTATGGGAGCCGGAAACGCGCAAGGCGTCCACTAAACTCTGCAATACCCTAAGCCAGACTACTATTGCGATAGCGTCTATCTATTCCGCCACCCTCGCTTATATAAGCCCGTCTCTCCGGGCGTGTCACGCCTAGTTACGCGGTCCGTTGGGCTTGCGGCGTTCCATCCCTAGTCCGCCCGCGCTGCGGTTTGGCCGTCCATCGAGTATCCAGCCAACG
>Ga0114918_10001153_pt1 | contig 23508 bp, 27 predicted proteins | sample LantaG_FD_87015 | JGI IMG/M metagenome (GOLD analysis project Ga0114918, IMG submission 87015) | Deep subsurface microbial communities from Baltic Sea to uncover new lineages of life (NeLLi) - Landsort_02402 metaG | ecosystem: Environmental > Aquatic > Marine > Oceanic > Sediment | place...
CTCTTTGTGGCACATCAGGTACAATATACCCATACATATTAATGTCAAAGCTAGACTTAACTACTCTTTCACTACCTTCACTTAATTCTACTGCAGTAGTAAACGAATCAATTCCGGCTTTAAACTTAAATCTTTCAGGGTTACCCCAGTACGAATCAGCAGCATAGTTTATTGCTTCTACTATCTTATTCATCTGTTCAACATAATATGTGTATATTACGCAACTATAGGTTATATTAACATAGTCAGGTACAGTTATACCATAGAGTTGTTTTTCTGGAATTCGGTTGTTTAGTAAGTTGAATTTATCGTAAGCATTTCTAGTAGTGTATTTACTTTGAAAGTAGTAGTAGTTAAGTGGGTGGTTAGCATCTAATTTGTTAGTAAGTTTAACACGACTTATACTATCTCTTTTAAACATTAAGATAGGAGCCATGATTTTACCATTTTTATCTCTGTAAAATCCATCTTTTTGGACTGACTTCCATCTTTCAGAATTTCCATAAATTATAGGTACATTAATACGTTGACCATTTTGTATTACATAAGGTTTTATAACCTCATTGAAGTAATACATAATAGACTCATCAACATCTTTAATACTTACTGTTAAGGGTTTTGTAGTATCATCTCTAAAAGAAGTTTTCTTACCTCTATTTAATTCTTCAGTAGTATTTGGGTTACCTCTTGAAGCATCATAGGGATCAATAAGAGAATTACTTATCTCTTTTTGTGTTTTTGGTATTGGTTTTCTTCCTTTAGTTGCCATTATAATCTTTCTTTAGTTATTCCAACTTTATCTGCTGGTATTACGTGAGTGTTACATATAATTGATACACTATATCCAAATTGATCTAATCCTGGGTTTAATGGGTTAGTTTCATAAGGATAATCAGGATTCTTACCTACAAAGTATTGGTTAGCATTTGTATCATGAACTTCATAGTATGAGTCATAGTACATAATAATATCTCCTACCTCAGGTACTACACTAGCATCTACTAAGTCATCTCTTAAAAACATAAAAGTAGTATTCCAAGCAAAGTCAGGACCAAAGTCAGTTTGTGGTTGGGTTTGATTATCTCTTTCTACTCTACAATTTAAAAGTACAGGCTCAGCAAACATATAACCTTCAGGAGACTCTCCATAGAGATTAGTGAAGGTTTCTTGAATTTTAATTTTATAATACGCAATTTGTTGGGTAACAATACCCCCTAACAACTCTCGGTTGATGTGTCTAAAAACACTAATATCTCTTTGTCCTCCAAAAAGACTCATAATTTTTCTTCTTTAAATTTCCAATTAAAACCTCCTGCTGATTTAACTTTACCATGACAGCAACTATTTATATTAGTAGATTGTCCTATATAAATTCTCCCATTAGGGTTTGTTATTTTGTAAATTCCTATCATATTATCCTACATAAATTGGGTAAGGTACTTTAGCTAACTCCTTTTGCACGTTGTCTCCTTCATTTGCTCTCTTTTCTAAAAGTTTACTTCTAGAAGTTTCATCTAAGTATCCTCTTAATCTTTCTAATAAAGCTGCTTTTTCAGTTCTTGCATCTGAAATTAAATCAGCATGGTTAAGAGTTATATCAGCATTAGGAATAGGTACTGTGGTGTATTTACCTCTAACATATCCTAACATTTCCTTACTTAAAGCTAATGTGTACTCAAATATCCACTGTCTACCAATAGAATTAATTAATGCATATGTTGGGTTATTGTAAGGAATATTAGAAACATTAGTTGCAACTCCATTATACACACTTCCACTAGCAAATGGGTTATTTCTATCTGACTTTAAAATATAATCAAAGTATAAAGTGTAATTTTTAGTTGGAATTGGGAAAATTCTTAACTGGTTATTTATAAGTTCAAATGAGTAATTTGATTTTCTAATAGTATCATTAAACTCAATGGCTTGAATTTTCTGTAAATCATAATTAATTGGCATTAGTAAGAAATTAATACCAGGGGAGTAACTACCAAATCCAAATGAATCCATTAATCCTTGAGCATCAGTACCTGTACCTGCATATGGATCGAAGTATCTTACAATAGGTGGATCTTCTCTGTAGAATACTCTTCTAACTTCTAAATCTCCAGAAGCAATACTTTGAGAAGTAGCCCATGCATTTAAATCATAAGTTTGAGTATTAACAGACATAGAAATTTCTCCTCTTCTCCAAGTAACATTTCCCCCAACACCTGCTTCTGTCCCATACTCTTGAGACATTCTTATAATAGTACTTAAATTAGGTCTAATAAGTTGGTTGTTCACAGCTGAACCTGTGTCCATACCCTCTAGAGTTAAGTAATTTTCTGAGAGTTGGAAAGCATAAACTTCATTTCCATATGTAGTGATAGCTTCTTCAAATGCTGTGTAGAAGTTTATATCTTGTAATTCAATCTCCATTAGAGGATATCCTAATCTTCTAGCACAGAAGACAGATACCTTACCAGCATCATTCTGAAATTGAGCATCATAATCATAGAAACCGAAAGGAGTTTCTCCTGGTTCAAATGAGGAAGATCCGGGCCAAATAGGTACGTTCATAGTTTGTTATTAAGTAGTAGCAATAAAATATTCAACTTTAGCAGAACTTCCTGATGGTTCAAGTTTTAAATCTACAATATTATCATATCCTATTAAAGGATTAGCTCCTACACTTCCAGTTATCTCACTAGTAGAAAGCATAAAAGATCCACCAGCTGCTATTGAGAAGTTCATATTTTCAGTTGAAGAAGATACTCGTAAATTAACAGGAACTGAGGTAGAATGATTTGTAATTCTAGCATATTTTAAACTACTTGTTACAAATTGACCTGCCCCATTAGTATCCCCTAATGAAAATATTGTAATTTCTGATCCAGAGGGGATATTAAATATCCTATTATCAGAATAAATTATATCTGAAATTGTTAAATTATAGTCGGTTCCTCTTTCTGTACCTTCAAGGTTTACTCTTTCTCTAATAAGAAGTGTGAAGTCTGCCATGGCTATGTTTTATTATAAATATTAAATCATTCATAACCTTTCAACAACTCAAAAATCTCATTTAAAGCTTCATGTCTGTGATTTTCTCTTAAAATAATTTTATTAACAAACTGTGATTTATCTAACTTTGCTACTTCATGAATAGCAGAGTTATTTTTATATTTTAAGTCAATTTGTTGGCTATCTCCTGTAAAGATCATAAATGAACCTTTCCCTAATCTTCCTAAACACATTTGAAGTTGCTGTTTAGTTAGGTTTTGAAACTCATCTACAATACAAATAGCATTTTCAAATGTCCTACCCCTAAAGTGAGTTAAGGAAACCAACTCAATGTTTTCTTCACTCTCCATTTTAGTTAGAATATCAGGTTTATTATACACTTTACGCATATTAGATCTGATAGGTACTAGCCATGGTTCTAACTTTTCTTCTAATGAACCTGGTAAGAAACCATTGTCTTCATTGGAAACTGTTGGGCGTGTTATGACAATTTTGTTGATTTGCCTTTTAAAAAACATATCAAGGGCAACTTGTACCGCCAATAATGTTTTACCACTTCCCGCCTTTCCTATCACAAAGTTGAATGGTCTTTGATAGATTAGCTCTTTTGCTAATTTTTGTTCCCCATTCAACGTTATTGAAAACTTAATATTTCCCTTTGGCGGAACTTTCTCAATATTCTGCTTAGTCATAAAACTACGTTTGTTTATAAATATTAACGAAAGTTAATTTTCACAAGCTTATCCAATCCAGCCTCAACATGCATTTCATCATCTAGTAATACTTCAAAGTCAAATCTTGGATCTAGTGGTAATACTAAGTCTACTTGAGAACCCCATCTTATTAAACTAAACCTTTCATTTTGACACATTGGTTCTTTCTGGAAGTTAACAAAGTGGGCTATAACATTTACATCTTCATCTGCGATTTGGACTAGATGGTACTTATAATCTAACTTAGCAGAGTATATAGTATTTCTCATTCTTTGATTATACTTAAGATACTCCATATTGTTAGGATTAATAGCCATATCTAGAATGTCTTTTTCCGTTGCTAACATTGGTCTATTCATAGACTCTATAGGATCTAACGGTTTATATGAAAGAGTACCTGCATATGGTATACGGTTTATATGAACGTCATAAAATGACATAAATATACCAATTACTAGAGATGGTTGATTGTATTCTTTATCCTGTAGTACATCTTGTAAAGTGTAGTTTACACCTTTGATTTCAATAATAGGATCATTTGCATCTTCTACAAACTTTTGATAGAGAATAGTTCCATCTGCTGGGGAGTAGAAGTGTTGATAATCTATAAAGTTAGGACGAATAGGATCTCTAAAGAAGAAAGTATTTGATAACTCACCTACAGGTAATTTAGCTAACTCTTCTACATCTGATTCTAGCCAATCTTCTAATGTTTTAGCCATTACAGTAAAGTTTTATTTTGATCAACATAATTAAGATGCATTACCATACAAGATAGAAGAGCACCTGACTTCATATACTCTGAGAGATTAAAGATTACAGGTTCTAAACCTTCATTAGAGCAAATTTTTTCTAGAGTATTAATTTTATTTCTTTCTAAATCATAATTTTCATCTTTTATAGAAAGTTCAGATATATTAGAAGCACATAAAATCATGTTACCCATTCTTACAGAGTTAGTAATACCTCCAAAAGCATCACCTTCATTTATATCTATAACCCCAGTATGTTTTTCTATTTCAGCTATCTCTGAAGGGTCGAACATTTCGGTGCAAACTAGAGTTTTGTTTTTAGTTAACGGGAAAATTGAACAATCTAAGTGGTAGAGATAGTCTTCAACCATTTCTACTTTAATAATATTCATGTCAAAATTTTCTTCCATCCACTCATATGCTTCATACTCTGAGCGAATACCATACCCACCAATGTAAACATTATCATGTAAGTATTTAAGATCTGCTTCTCCTTCCCATTTATGAGGACACATATGAGTCTCATAATTCATCATTTGGAAAAATGGTTTTCCTACTTTTTCCTCACCTCTTCTAGGTTCTGAGGTGAAGTTAGATAAGATAATATTATTTGAGTCTTTAATGTGAGGTAAGTAGATTCCTAAGTTAGCTACATAAACCAAATCTTGATACTCACCATAAGAAGGTAAAGTATACACTAATGAATCTCCTGCCATGAAATTATAGAGATCCATAAACTGTCTGTAAGCTTTAGGTTTGTTAACTTTTAAATCTTCTTCTGATAACTCTTCCATCCATACATTATTTGGATTAGAAGTATCCAGCGAGAAAGGAAAATTCATTACAAAAGCTGGAAAAGGTAACTGTGATGGGGTTTCTTTCATTTTTATTTAGTTATTTATTTAAACAACTATAAATATACTAGTCCCTACTAGGAATAAAAAAGAGCCTAGATTTCTCTAGGCTCTCTTTCTAAGACATTATCTCTCTATTAAAGAGTATCAAGTCCTGCTACGTAAATCTTACCGTAGAATTCTGGTCTTAACATCTTCTTAGCGTAACGAGTTAAGAGACCTTTTCTTGGAGTGAAGGTATCTGGATCGTATACAAGAGGAGTCATGATAAGAGGAATGTACGGAGCAAATGCAGCACCAGCTTCAAGGTATTGTGTACCTTTAAGACCCATTAAGATTGTATTACCATTCATGTATGGGTTTTTGTAAACTTGATATCTGCTGTTAAGCTGACCTACTTTCTGAACACCGAATGCATAAGACATCTCAGCGGCATCACCATTATTAGCTGAAGCAAATCCTGGGATTGACTCAAGGATAGTTGCAACAGTTGGAGAACATACTAAGAAGTTAGCACCACCTCTAAGAGTTTTCTGGTGAATGATGTTAGATACTTTTTGGATTTTAGTACCTAAAGTTTGGAACCACTGACCTTGTGAGTTGTAGAAACCTAAGTCAGTAGCTACACCTGAAGAATTTAGAGATTGGTTGTTCTGAGCTGACCATCTTTCAGTTGTTAAAGCATCATTGATTAACATATCAAGAATTTCTAAATCAACTTCCATTGAAATGTACTCACTCATGATTGAAGTTAATTCTGCTTCAGCATCTAAGTTTTGGTAAGCATTAAGGTCTTGTGCGAACTCAGGAGTCCATACTGCCTTAAGCTTTTTAGTTTTAGCTACGATAGCTTCTGACTTAAGCTTAACGTTAATTTCTGGGATTGAAATTGTAGAGTTATTAGCATTAAGAGAAGTATTACCATCTTCAAAATCACCTCTTGCATTATCTACAGGAGCTAACTGGAATGAAGCAGTAACATTTGAATAAGAACCCTGTTCAGCACCTAATGAACCTGTTAAAACAAAAGTCACAGTGTTACCACTTACTGAGGTAAATTCAGGTAAATTATTAGCTTCATTGAAATCAGAACCTGAAGCGATTAAGAAACCTCTAGCAGCTTTTAAATCAGCATTTGTTCCAGTAAAGTCAATAGCAAGGGTTTTGTATGAATTAGCTGCTGCTGAAGCTGAGTAATTTGAGTCAAAGTTAAAATTAGCCCATGATGCAGTTGCTACTGTAGCAGTAAAGTAAGATGAGGTGTTTTGAGTAGAGTAAGTAAATCTACCAGCTCCATATAAACCATCAGTTGGGTTACCTGTAGCATTAGTTACACCATAAGTAGATCCTGATCCAAATACATCACCACCTACAGGGAATGGAGTGTTAACACCTCCTCTAGCCTTATCAGTACCATATTGGTAATCAAGGAAGAATACAAGACCTGAAGGAAGAGACATTGGTTGAACTGAAACGAAGTCTTTCGCTGCAATTTGACCAAATACCTTTCTTACAAGTGGAAGAGCTACACCAGCCCAATTCTCACCAGTTCCTACTGTAAATGAAGCACCTGCTGTACCACCACCAGTTTGTGATGATTCTACTACTAATTGTTTTGCTTGATTTTCAAGCATCAGAGCCATATTGGATCTGTCGTTTTTGTTTAATCCTTCTAAGAGACCTGTCTTTTCCCACTTTTTCGCAAGTCTAACAGCATCAGACTGTACGTTTTTCCACTGGGCAGAGCTCTCAAGGAGAGTTTGTAATTGATTTGCCATTTTTGTTAATTTAATTATTTAATAATTCCTGCTAATTTTTGCATTCTTGTAAATGCTTCATTTGACTCAACAATCTGACGCTTAGGAGCGACACCTGCAGCTTTAGAAGCCATACCTAATGATTCTTTAATTGGAGTAGCAGTTTTTGCTTTTAGTGACTCACTTAAAGTTTCATATACAAGTTTAACTTCTTTTACTGTTTCTGCTTTATCAAATGTAGATAAAACTTTTACTTTTTGTGATTCAGTTAAGTTTTTACTTCTGAAGATTTTGTTGGTATAAAGAAGTTTAGAATTTAAAAGATTACCTTCTTGAAGTTCAGACTTAAGAGTAGCTACAGCTTCATAAGCTTCTTCTAATTCTTTGTCTTTTTTCTTCATTTCAGCTTTCATCTTTTTAGCTTCTTCCATTTCTTTCTTGTAGCCTTCTTCTACTTCAGCTTCATCATCTAAAGACTCCATTTCAGCTAAAAGCTCATCAATAGAAATTTCTTCTTCATCTTCCATTTCTTCACCAGCTTCATCATCTTCAATATCAAGGTCGATTTCTTCATCTTCCATATTATCTCCGAATTTTTCACCAGCTTCAAGTTCTCCAGCTGCAACCATATCTTCGATCACATCTTCAATAAGATCTTTTAATTGTTCTTCAGTCATGTCTTCAAGTTCAACATCACCAAAATCCATTTCAAAATCTTCTTCTTCTTTTAAAGAATCTTTATCTTTAGCTTCATCCATTTCGTCTTTAGCTTCAGACATTTCTTCTTTTTCTAACTCAGCTAAGATCTCATCTAGATCCATTTCATCCATCTTGTCTTTTCCATACCCTTCTTCCATTTCTGCCATAGAGTCGTCATAAGCTTCTTCCATTTTGTCTTCAGCTTCTTCAACATCCATTTCTTGAAGTTTTTGAGAGAGCATAGATTTGAGATGAGGGGTGAAAGCTTCTTCTAGAGCTGCCTTAGCGTTTGCAATAGCCATTTCCTTAACAGCTTTTGCATCGGCAATAGCCTCTGTCAATAAATCTCTGTTCATTTGTCCTAAAATTTTGTTTGGGAAATACGTTTATTAAGAAACGTAATAAGAATTAATTATTTGAGAAACACCATATAGATGATGGTGTATTGGGTCGGGGGATACATATATGAAAAATTTGAAAAACGCAAAAAAAAACCCTCCTTTTTAAAGGGAGGGCTTTAAATTAAATATTTTTAAGATTTCAAAATATAGGACATTGTCCTTGAGCACATAAAATTTCCGTTACAATTGAATTTACTTTAGCATACTTATTTTGAGATTGGAAAACTTGTTTTCCTTCTCTAAGAACATTCATATAAGAGCCTGGGTTTGAAGGAGTTGAAACAAAATCCCAACATAATAATTCAAAATCATCTTGAACTTCTAATACTTCTCCTACTTGCTGCAATGAACCCATACCTCTAGAAGACACACCTACTGTAATATTATTTTTTAGAAGTTCTTTTAATATATTTCCTGATGGGGTAGGTAGGATCTCAATCATACCCATAATATTATCTCCTTCCCAAAATACTTTTCTAATATTATGGGATACATTTTTTAAATTAATAATAGTTGAGTCAGGGTGGTCAAGTTCTCCTAATGCTCTATTTTCTTTGACACAAGGTAAATAATTATTTATTTCTCTCTGCCATAATTCTCTAGAATAATACCTACCGTTACCATTTTTAACCTCAACAGTGGCTAATATACCTTCAACTAAAGGATTCCCCTTATCACTAAGTTTTCCTTCAGAAAGTGTTACTCTATTAGGAGTAAAGAGTTGGGTTTCTATAAGTAATTCTTTATTCATAATTGTCTTCCATTTTCAAATGAAATTATAGTCATATCATCATCATACCAATCTGATATTTTGTAAGAACCATCAGGTAATTCATTTACATGTTGAACTACTCCTTGTTTTTTAGATATTTCTTGAGCATATTTTACAGCTTCATTATAAGATTCAATATAATCAGAAGTACCATATTCATTCAATCCTTGTTCTTGATTTTTTCTATTTGATGTATGATCTTCATTTAACTCTTCTTTAATTATACTTCTGATAGCTTTTCTAAGTTTAGATTCATTTTGTTCCTTTATCATAGATGCTCTTTTTTCAATCTCATCTAATCTCATTTCTAATTTACCTCTCTTAGTGATTAACTTTTGAATTTGATCATCAATCTTATTTAATTTATCACCATACTCATCAGCAATTGGACCACCTTCTGGCTCAGCCTCTTGTTCCATATCGATTAGCAACTGATCTCTATCAGAGTATAGATTCTCTAGATCTTGGCTAATTTGCCATATATCATCTTCAACCTTTTGTCTTTGTTTACCATAAAGTGGTCTACGTTTTGGTTTTGCAAGTTCTTTTTCACGCTCCATTTTAGCAGCTCGTGCTTTTACTAAAATAGGATCATTATAATCTAAAGCCTCTTTTAAATCACCATACCCTGAAGATTTATACTTACCTGTAATTTCTTTAGGAGTTAAACCAGGTGCTTCATCTGTGTATCCTATACTATCTACTTTAAAAGCAGCATTTTTAGTATAATAGATTGGATCTGAGGCTAAGTTTTTGGCTACAATTTCTCGAGCTTTTTCCATAGTTAATTCAGGATCCTTTTTTAACTCTACATATAGACCATTAAGGTATTGATCAAATATTTGATTGTCTAAATTTTTCTTATCAGCATTATCATACCCATGGGCATTAATGTCTTCTACTTCTTTTTCAGGTTTAGTATTTTCTTCAAATACTTTAATCCAATCTTTTTTAGACTCATCTTTTAAACTACCAAGAGCAGGAATTCCTACTATATTTTCAGAAATTACCCCTTTGTTTTTTAAAATAGTTTCTGTCTCTTTAAAGTTTGAAGAGTTAGTAAGTAGATTAGGATAAAGACGTTTTGCTTCTTTAAGAAAAACACTTTTTTCACCTTTACCTTCTGATATTAGGTTATATTGATTCTGTAATGATTTCATGGTTTTAATACTTTTATAATATCTTTAAAATAATCTTTAATTAAGTCTGTAGGATATAGAATAGCTTTATTAGGTTTAATTTCATACTTTTCTATAGTATCTGTTTTAGCAGCTTTTAACATATTCTGTACTTGAATGAGTTGTTTTTGAATATCATCAAACGCCTTAATTCTATCATTAATAAATTTTTGAGTGTCAGGATCAATCTTCTCTTTTTTAGGAGCATCTTGAATCTCTTCATCTTCTTCTGTTAAAAGTTCAATGAAGAGTTTTTTAAGCATTGATTTTTTATTATTTTTCATCTTCAAATAAGTCTATATAGTCAATACCTTTAGATTGCTTACGTAATTTATCTTTATCAACTAACTCATATCCCATTTTTAGATATTGGGGAATAGGAGGTTTAGTATCTTTTTTTCTAAAAGCATATTTAGTTAAATAATCTCCTCCAGCTGCAGTAGTTGAAATTTCTTTAACTTTATTTCTAATTAATTCTCTTAAATTAGCCTCATTTATTGATCCTCCTCTTTTGATTCTTTCATAATCATTAGGGTATTTTTTTCTGAGGTGGGTTCTATATTTGTTAAATATATTATTTAAGTCATTGGCTATTTGATCTAGAACTTTGTCTTGGGATATGAGAGCTTGCATAGAAGGTTCACTAACACCTTTTCCACTAGCTACTTCATCCATAGCATCTCTAGCTTTTTCTAGGTTATCATACACTAAATCAAAGTCAGGTAAATAAATTACCTCTGACTCTGAAGATCCAATTTCTGGGTTTAATTCTGTATCTCTAAATTCAAATCTAGCCATTTGCTTTATCAATTTCTTCTATTAAAGCATAATATTGAAGTAAGTTTACAATATCATCATTTTTAATAAAAGTACCTTTAGGAATTTCTTTAATTAAATTTACAATCTCAGTAACCTTAATACGAGTTGCTTTATCTCTAACTTTTCTAGATCTTTTAGTCAACTCTTCTTTAATTTCTACTACTTTTTCATTGTGAAAGTCTTTTAATTTAGCAGTAGAGTCTACTGAGTTTATGTAGACTTGAAGAACTTTCTTTTGACTCTCATTTAAATTAGCATACTTACCATTAAATTTATCCATCATAATACGGTAAGTAAGAATTTTAGTGTCTCTGTCTTCTTTAGAAAACTCCTCCATCAATTTATCTTTAACTTCTGCTTTGTCAGGAGTTTTATTAGATATAATTTCTAGAAGAGTAAATTTATTATTGATGATTTCATCAGTGTCTAGTAATTTTTCTTCATTACTGTAGGCCTCTATTAGAGTATAGAGAGCAGCATACCCTTTGTAATTTGCTATCTTGGTTTTAAAGAAATCATCTAAATCATAATGACTTTTAATTTCATTAATTAAGTTATACTTTTCCCTTTTTAGTTTACTTCTGCTAAGTTTTTTAGATGACTCTAAAATAGTATTAAGTAAAATATCAGCTTTAGTTTCTGAGAGAGTAGTGTTTTTGAATACAGTCTCATAGAGTTTATATTCTTTACCCAACTCAGTGTTAGTAAAAGATGATTTTAAGATTCCAATAGCCTGTGATTTCCCTCCAGACAATGTCTCAGCAGTAATTTTACGGACTAAAAGTTCAAAAATTAATCCGGTATTTTTATACTTTGAGTGTTTAATTTTCATTTTACAATAAGGGTATATTCATAAATATTACAAAACTTCTACTCCTTAATTTGATTTTCATCTAATAAGGACTCTTTACCTTTATCTGATTCAAACACAAGCTGTTTTTTATTAACAGGTAATTTATCTAGAAACTTTTTATGTTTAAGATATTCAAGTTTTGCATTTATACTAGGTTGTTTAGACTCCTCTGTAGTGTCTTTCATTCTACTAACACCTAATCTATCTCTTCCTAATGGGTCATTTTGAGTGTTTATAAATGAAGCTTTTTCTTTTGGTCTACCTAATTTCTTTTCATCATACCCTTCTGGCACTTCTGGCTCAGAGTAATATCTACCTTTACCATACTGAGATGCTAAGTCATGAGGTGTTCCATAACTTACACCTGATTCACTTGGATCATTTCCTTCACTTCCAATTTGAGATAATCTAAACTTACGTTTAGCATCTTCTCTAATTAAGTCTCTATACTCAATATACTCATCTTCACTAAAGTCAAACAGTTGATCATAAACCCAATCTGAAGGGAGTAAATTATTATCTAGAATAGTAGTAGCTAAGTCTACTTTTTCTTTAAGTAAGGCTACTTTTTCTTGTTCGAAGATAATTGATGGGTTAGTTAAGTCAATTTCAAAGTTTGTTAAACTTTCACCCTCATATCCTTGTGTGTATAAATGAACTAAAGCTATTTTATATAACTCAGACAATATAATCTTTTGTATTCTTTCTACGGTTCTAGCAAATCTAATATCTTGTGCTGCTAATGTAGCTTTACCTTCTAAGTTTTCATCATAACCCATGAAAGCTTTAGGTACTTTAAGTGCAGCAAATAATTTGTCTCTTAGATACTCAACATCTTGAATCCCATCCCACTGTAAACCACTTAAATTATCAATTTTAGTTGCAGAGTCATTACCTCTAATAGGAATGTAAAAATCCTCAAGTAAATTCTGCATGTTGTATTTTAGGTTGTAGTCTCCTGTATTTTGATCAATGTAAGGGGTACGCTTCATAGTAGATATAGTCTTTTGAATGAAGTTATCTACTTCTGAAGGTGGGATTGAACCAATGTTTATATAGAAAATACGTTTTTCTGGGGCTCGAACAATTCTATGAACTAACATAGCATCTTCCATCAGAACGTATTGTTTAAATAGTTTACGAGCTGGTTCTATGTAAGAACGCCCGTAAGGTAAATAATTAACATCTGAAATTAAGCGGAAATGAGCAATTTCATAATTATCAAAGATAATTTTACGTCCAGTATCAATAGTTTGAGAGGAAGTAATTAATCCTCCATAATATCCTCCATACTGACCACTACCTGCTAAACCATCAGGATCAAATATAAATCTTACCTCATTTGGATTTTCATGGTTAAATCCTTCTTCTCTAACAATATTGTATGCGGTGTAAGGAATGACATTGTAAACACCAAATTTTTCAGCAATTTCTAATTTTAAGAAGAAGTCACCATACTTACACATTTGACGAATCCAAGACCATAAATTAAACTCAATATTCAATACATCATAAAATAAGTTATAAAGTATCTTTTGAATATTTTCATCTGTGGATTTAATTTGTAAAACTTCTCCTTGTTCATTTTTTAGAGTAGCTTCATCTGATACAATATCTAAAGCAGATGCTATAATTGCATCTGTATCCATTGCTTCATAGTCAGAGTAAAGTTGAGTTCTTAATACTTGGTAGTTAAGTCCTGGGTTGTATATAGGGGCTACATTTGTAGTATTTAGTCTACTATATCTGTCAATTAAAGAGTTAGTTTGGATTTGTCCTGCTCTTTGTACTTGGTTAGAATCAACTAATTTAAGTTGATTACCTCCCACATTTCTAATGATTACATCAGTAGAAAATAAACGTTTTAGTCTTGAGAATACGTCTTTATTTACGCTTGCCATTATATTTTATTATAAATATTAAATGAGCCAACTAAAATCCTCAGTTCCTCCTTTTCCATTATCCATATGATAAGGATTGTCTGAACCTTGGGAGAATGGTGATGCTGATCTAGCACCTATTCTATTAGCGGTCATATTACTTAATGCTTTTCTTGTTAAATCTACGCCCTGTTCTTTAAATCTCAAAGCTGTATCTCTAATATACATACCTTGAGCGAAACTCATTACTAAGTCATCATTGTATCCTGACTGAGCTTCTGCTCTTCCATTTTTCCATATAAAAACTCTCATTTCCTCAATCAGTCTTTTTGATTTGATAGTAACTCCTCTGTCACCTATGTACTCTACAAATTTAGATATTACCATAGGTCTAGTTCTAGAAGACATAGTAAATCCAGGAGTCATATTTTTTGTACTATCATACCCTCCATTAAGATAAGAATCAACTGTGAAGGAGTCACTCTTAGGTGAGTAGTATAAATTTTTATATTCTCTGTCTATTGCGGTTTGTATAGATGCCCAACCAATGTTTGCATTTTCTATAACTAGTAAAGCATTATTATACTCTGTAGCTATACCAACTAATAAATTACCAAAGTCTTTAGTTGAAATTTGACCTTTATACTCAGCCACTTGAGTATTACTTTCTAAATCCATTACATGAAAAGCAGAAAAGTCTTTACTGTCCCCTCTAGCTACGTCAGCAGTTACCATATAACTTCTTGAGTAGTCAGGTGACTCCCAAACCCATAAATTTTTGTCTACTCCTCTTCTTTCTAGAGGATCACAAACATAAGTTTTATTGTAAAATTCTAAGTACTCATTGTAGAATACTATATCGCCTGATGTGGAAAAATCACAATCACACTCTTGAGCTGCAATTCTAGGATCACCTAGTAAAGTATCTTGCTTATTTCTCCATGCTTGATCTCTTTCAGGATGGACATACCAAGGTAGTTTAATAGGTAAGAAGTCATTTATTTGTTCTTCAGCTTCAACCCATGTTTTATGGAACCAATTACCTGTACCATAAGGAGTACTTAATACAATTGAACCACCACCAGTGGCTAGGGTTTGTTGAGATGAAGCCCATATCTCATTAATACCTTCAATAAAAGCTGCCTCATCAATTAATAGCAAAGACACTGCTTCTGATCTACCTGCATCAGAAGAGGCTGAAGATGCTTTAATTTGAGATCCATTTTTTAGTCTTAGAGATAATTTGTTATTTTCTTCAAAATCTACTCTTAACCAAGAGGGTAAACTGTCGTACATGAACTTTACTTTAGTTACCATGTTTCGAGCAGTTTCTTGTTTAGTTGCTATACATAAAACATTTTTGTCTTTATGAAATAACATTAACCATAAGGAGTATCCTGCAACTAGAGTAGAAATACCTAACTGTCTAGATTTATTAATTATACAGTAGCCATTATTTTGAAATAAACTTAAAACTTTTTCTTGAAAAGGATAGAGTTGGAAATGTATTCTACCTCTTTGGGGGTGTTGTATCTGGCAGTATTTCTTCATGAAGTGTATAGGATCTGTAGCACATCTTAAATACTCCTTTTTAATTATATCCTTTATAGTTTTTTCTTGATTCATATAAGTAATATTGCTATTATTACTAAAATAGCTCCCCCCAATCCTAACTTCTTTCCTCTAACATGACGTTCAATCTCTTCATCTTTTTCTTGAATTTGTTTAATATAAAGAGAGTCTACTTGTTGGTAGGTTTTAATCTGGGTTTGGTAGATTGTTTCTTTTTCTTGATAAGAAGAAATTAGAGTATCTTTATATTGGATATTCTCTTCAAGTAGTAAAATGTTATTTTCTAATACTTGATTTTCTTTTTCACATGCTTTTCCTTCTTCTAAATCAATGATTATTTCTTTGGCTACTTTTATAGGCAGACATATTAATGTATCATTGTTGGATGTTATACTCACTTGCGAAATACAAGTAAACGTCATTAGAAGTAAAACTGTTGATATCGTCAATTGTTTTATCAAGATCATCTTTTATGGTTGATATCCTTTTATTATTATCTTCAATTCTACTTGAAACTTGTATGAGTGAGTCTTGAACACTAACTATATTGGTGTTAATAGTTACTAAAGTTTCATTACTCAATTTAATTGACTGCTTCAGTGAATCTATTTCAGCTTGAGTTTTAGAATATATATCACTTTTATTAGAGAAATTAATATAGCCTCCTAGGTACAGAGAAAGAAATCCTAAAATTAGGATAGCTAAATATAAATAATCTCGCTTCATTTTTCTAATTGAAACCTAAGAGTTTCTAACTCTTTAATTTGTTTTTTTATATTATTAATCTTAACACTTAAATCATCTGCTTCTTCTTTTTTACTTTCATCAGTCATTATTTTAGATAACTGATTTTGGTTTGATTTAAGTTCTTTTCTAAGTCTAACTAATTCTTTTATTGTAAAGTCTAATTTCTCCTCAGAGTTTTTTTTTTTAGATTCATCAAGAGTTTTATAATCTGTGGGTTTAGCTATAGGTTGTAATTTATATCTAAAAAGAAAACCTTCAAATTGATCATACCATTTATCACTTTTGTTAGTAGGTACATAAATTACTTTAAAAGGATTAACTTTATTAGTAGGATCCATTTCGTATTTTATCCCTAATTGATCCAATTGGATTTGAATAGCCTTAACGTGATTATTTATATTAAATTTAGGTTTTTGGTTTTCATCAGTTCTGCTTAAAGCTTTAAGTTTTTGAGAACGTTTTTTAAGTTCTGTTTTGGATTGGTGTATAACCCTATCTAACCTAAGAATTTCATCATCATTACTTTTTTGAAATTCTTTTTCTCTTTGTTTAATAAGTTCTTGAAGAAAACCTATTAATTCATTATTAGAATAACCTTGAAACCTATCTACATTAAATTTAGAGTTTTTATTTTCTTTAGTTAAACCTAATTCATCAGATAGTTCTTTAGTTTTTTCAAGTTCTTTATTAAGTTCTTTAGCAGACTCAACATCTTCTTTAGATACTTCTTGGAGAATTATTTCTTTGATATACTCTTTAAGGTCTTTTTTAGTCATTTGATATGGTTTTGGTATAAATATTGCATATCTGTAACTTCTTTAATTTGTTGAATTCTTTCTTCAGTAGTTCCTTTAATTGTATGATAAGTAGGAACATATTTAAATAAAAGCCTTTGAATAGTACTGTCAATTTCATCTCGATAAGAAGAGTTAGTTTCTCTTACCCCATTATCTTCAATAGCTACTCCTTCAGGAGAAACATAAAAGATGTAATCATATTTTTTAATAAAACGTTTAGCATACTCTGCAAAAGCATCATTGTCAATGTAACTTACTTTTTGAGCACATTGGGTAAATGACATCACATCTATAATTGTTCTATCAGTTATTATATTGTCCTGCATTAACTCTGTAACACGTTCTGCCAAAAATATAGTTTGACCTTCTATAGTGGTTTGATGATTGAGAGGAATACCTAATGAGTTTAGATATTTACTTCTTTCACAAGCTATTTTATAATTTTTAAATTCAGGAAGTTTAGCTAATTCTTTAACTAGAGTAGTTTTTCCTACAGAAACTGTTCCACAAAAACCTATTTTCATATTTCTTTATATTAATGTTCAGAACAATAAAGAATAAAGTCATCAATAATGGCTTTACCTTCATCATTAAGTTTAGATTTATAATTTTCTAAAGTTAAGAAAGGATTTGTAGACTCCAAAATTAATGGTTTGCAATTTTGTAAGATGCTTTCACTTAATTTTATTTGTTCTGGGGATTCATCTCCAAAAGCAAACATATCATCTAGGTAGTTTTCTATAAGGTTTAAGTATTTCATATAATATAGATGTTAATTTAGTTGTAATTTCTTTGATTTGATTTTTAAGCCATTGTTTTTGTTGGCCAATTCTTTTACCTTTCATAGGTATTTCATAATTTCCAAGTTCTGGAATAATGTATTGGTTATAAGCATTTCCTGCTAGAATTATAAATTTGTCTTTTTCTAAATTATGACCTTTACTTTTAAGTTGTGATACTACTTTAGAAGCCCATTCTTTTCTTTCATCTGCTTTCATATCTTTTAGAGTCATATCATAAGGTTCTATCTTTTTATTCATAGGTAAAAGATGATGTTTAGCTGATAAGATATACATAGCAGATGGGGATAAACTTTCCCCATAAGCTAGTGATTTTTTAAATAAATCAGATTGATATAAGTCTTTAGCAGGTGCTGCTTTATCTAACTTTTGAGCCACACAACTCAAAAGAACTATTGTTTTAGCCATACTACGGTTTTATAATAAATATGACTAATCTTTAAACTCAATATTTTTGATCGGTGATGATTTAAATATAAGTTCATTCAGTCGTTTAATTACAAGTAATTTAATTACTTCTTTTTCCTCAGGAAACATTTCTAACATTTTATTGAAGAATGGAATAAATTTTTCACCCCAACTATATTTTGTGTAAGGAAATGTCTCCAACAGCATTAGATGATTTTTTGTTCCAGAGTATGATTTCTTTCCAATTTTAGTTTTATATTTATTAAATAAAAATAGAAGGTAAATCTTACTTTTTTCCAAATCCCAATTAGCCATAGTTTCAATAGCTAATTTATGATTTTCTTCATCTGTACTTAATAGAATTTCATCTAAGGAGTCATAAATATCTTCATCAATTACACTACCTTCAAAAATTTGAGAATTAAATACTTCATCAAAAATAAGATTTGGTCTTTCCTCATTAAAGAATGTAATCCATTTTTTAATTTTATCCTCTAAAGTTTTATTTCCATGAGAACCATTACAAACTAAAATTCGTTCTGGGGTAAGGGGAGTAAGAAGATGTTTAACTTCTTGGGGTAATTTGTCTTCTTTAAGAATCCAAGCTGGGAGTAGGAATGTAGTATTAGAAGTATTAGAAGTATTAGTTGAGATTATATCTAAACTATTCCAGTTACTAGATTTGAAATAAGGTTGTAAAGGTAGATAATCAAAAACAAAATACTCTTCATAATTGATAGGATTGAAGAGATAGTTTGAAATTTGTTGATGGTTTAAGAGATAATAATCAGTTTTTCGAGGAGTGTAAGTAATAGATACTTGTGGACCATCACCATCATTAAACATCTCAATTTTATTTTTTTCTAGAGTTGAGAGGGTTGTTGGGTAAATATTACAATCTTTAGTAATTTTATTTGACTGTTGTTTGTCAAAGTAAGTTTTAAAACCCTCTATGTCAGATTGGCGAATGAATATATTAGAGAAGTAGTTTTTATTTGCCCACTCATTAGCATATATACTAAATCCATTGTAGGTTCCGTAACTTAATACAATAACATTCTTTTGAATCATAACTTTTTTCTTTTACATGATAAAGATAAGAAGACTTGACCCGAAAGCCAAGCCTTCTTTATCATAACACACACACAATCTCCAATTACTTGGTGATAAATTTAATTACATCTTTATTCAAAGTCAACATCTGGAATTTGGTTGGGTTTCCATTGTAAATCTTTTTCACAATATTATATTTTAAGTCATTTGTGAAGAGATTAGATGTTGTAAGTTTGATAATTCGGTTAATATACTCTTTACTAATCTTATTTTCTTTAGAGTAATTCAATGAGTAGTTAATAATTCGAGTTGAAAGTGTTGAGGCAATGTCTGCTCGGTATTTATCATCTTCTCCAATTGAAGACTTCAAAGCACCCATCACATAATCCTCATTTTTATCCAACATAATCTTCTCAGGTGAGAGTAGTTTGTCAAGTTTATTATTAATAAACATATTAAACATTGAGGCAAATTCTGCTCCTACACTACCTTCCCCAATCATTTGAATTAGACTAAGTTCTTTTTCAAACATAGGAATTGATGAAATTGAATTAAAGAATGTGGTAATACTTCGTGAGTTAGTATCTTTACTTACCAACTCCTTATTCATCAGTAGAAAGTTAATACATCGGCTGTCAATTCCATTTTCTTCAGCCCACTCACCCCAACAATTGATATCAAATTTTAGATTAACATTAATAAATCTTGTTTTCTGGGCGTTATCAATACTATTTACAATATAATCTCCATTGTCAGGATTACTTGTAAGAATAATATGCCAATCTTTAGGTAAGGACCAACTAATATATTGTTGACGATCAATTAGCTCCATAATAGCTTGAATAAATCTAAGATCAGCTCTATTCCAATCATCTAAAAGTAAAATTCCACCTTTTCCTTTTCCACTAATCCACTCAGGTGGGCAATAACTCATTTGATTTTTCCCAGTTGATTTATAACCAAGTTCTTTATACTCAGAAATATGATTTTCATCAACCATTTTAATATCATTTCCCTTTACCATTTCAAATTGACGGATTGGAAAACCTACCAAATCACCTAACTCCTCAATTTGAGCAAGATTCAATTTAACAAAATTTAAATCTAACTCTTGAGCTAGTTGAATAATAGAACTAGTTTTACCAATACCTGAATCTCCTACTACTTCTACTGCAACAGGTGTTTTACCTTGTTCTTGTAAAACTCTATTATTTGAAATAATATGGTTAAGGAATGATTTAACATCTTTAATACTAATTTGTGATTGTTGCATAACTATTTGTGTTTTTTATTTATGATTTAAAGATAACATCATTAAACTATGAAGTCAAACCTAAAATGGAAAAGATTCTTGATGTCCTTTTTCATAAGAATATAAGGAAAATTGAGATATACTACCTACTTTATCTATGTAGTTTTTCTCTCCCATAACACCTTTGATTATATCATAGTAATGTTTTCTATGTTCCTTCATTTGAGGATCAAATGCTAGTCTAGCTTTGTGAGATAGAGTAGTAGGTGGGTAAGTTACTTTACAAGGAATTACTGTACCATCACTAAATTTAACATCTAAAAGAAGAATTTCTTTTTTAGATAAACCACCTTTAGTAAAAATATCTATTTTGTAAACTTTATCATTTGGGTTCCAATTATCTTCTTTAGATTTAGGATATTTTTTAAACTGAATGAGGAGTGGGTTTTCAAGGGCTTTTTTAGCTGACCATATTTCTTTGGCTTTTTCTTCTTTTTGTTTAAGATTATACCCATGCATTCCTAAAGAAGGAGTTAATTCAAAAAAGTCTTTAAAAATTAAAACTTCATCTTCAGTTAGAGACTCAGTTAAGTTAAAGTCTAAGTCTCCTACTTCTCTTTCTTCAAATAACCCACATAACTTCAAACCTAAAGTGCCAGTAATAATAAGTTTAGGTTGAATGTTAAGAGCAGTTTTTAGAAAATTTTCATAGTAAGGATCAATTTTAGGTAAATCTACTTGGTATCTATTATGATCTTTGTATTTGTCTATCATTTTGTTCCAATATTTTTTGTAAAAATAAAAAATTCAAAAAATTTAGAAGTATTTAAATCTTTAAATTCTCCCTCTATATTATAGAGAATTTCTAAAGCTAAAAGATAATCTTCTTTACTTGATCGAAGCATTAATTGTATGTTATCAGCTTCATCTTTAGTAAAGTAATTTTTCATTTATGTTGCATTTGAATTACTAAACCAGGTAACTCCTCATTTTTATACCTTCCAGAAGCCAATAACCATAAAATAGGTTTTTTAGGGTGTTCTGGGGCTTGAGCTTCTCCATCAGTTAGATAAACTAATGAGTCATACTTTCTTGAATTTTCTTTGTAAAAATCAATTACAGGATGAAATGAAGTTCCTCCTCGCCCATGAATTGTAATGTCTTTTTTAGGATCATAATCATAGACTTTATGAATTTTAGTATCACATTCTATAATAGTGATTGCTACACCTGATTTATGCATGTGTTTAATTTCTGCAAAAAACTCTTGTAAGTCTCTATCACTAACTGAGCCTGAAGTATCAATGGCTGCTAGGATGTTTTGTTTTTGTTTGATTTTTATACCAGGATTTTCATAGTAACGTTTATTGAGTTTTCTACGAGACTTTCTAGTATAAATCTTATTTGAGTTAGAAACAAAACGTCTAAAGTAACCTTTCCAATCAATTACAGGTGGAGTTTCTTCATAAAGCTTTTCAATAATACCTTTCAACTCACCCGGTATATTACCTGGCTCTTTACCTACATTATTTTCATAAACTTCTTTAAGTTGATACTCTACTTGTTTTTTAATCAACTCTTTTTCAGCCTCAGATAACCCATCAAATTCCTTCCAAGAACTATGATCAAATGGATGACCTGATCCTTGCTCAGTCATTTGTTTATGAAGATTATCTAAAGCTTCACTCTTTCCTGTTCCTAAGCCTTTTTGAAGAAGTTTGTAATAAGTTCTAGACCCAGCTTTAAGTGGAAGATTTAATTCTGGGAATGAAGAGGGTAGGAGAGCATCTTCAGTAGGTAACCAACTTTTCTCAATATATTGATTGATTTCAACATCACAAGCAATATTTAAGAGAACTTTATCTTCATACTCTTCTCCCATAGTAAGATGTTCAAATGCTACATGAAGTAATTCATGTTTAAGCAAACCCATCTTCTTCTCAGGAGTATCTAATGAATCCCAAAACTCAGGATTAATCATCAAATCAACATTAATTCCATTTTTACCTACAGCTCCAGTAGGAACTTCTTTAGTAATACGTTTGTTAAGTTGACTTAAAAAATATCCATAAAATGGTTCAACAAGAATAAGTTTTTTTCCTATTTTACCAAGATCTTCATTGTAATCTATCATAATGTTATTTATAATTTAAAGATAACAATAAAAGGCCCGAAGGCCAAATATTATGATTTTTCTTTTACAGATGGATTTTTATACCAAGGCAACCCTGTTCTATTACTTTTTACCTCATTCCAACCATCTTCAGTATATTGGATACCGTAAAGGTAATACTCTCTTTGTCTATTATTACCCTCTGGAATAAGAGCGGGCCCATCCCAATTATGAAGTTTACCATCCCAAATGTGGCGAATTGTTCCATCTGGTGATTTGTAACGTTTTGATTGTGGGAATTTTTCTCGATTTTGCATAACTGATTATTTTTTGTATGTGTTAATTATTTATATTATAAAGATAAGAAAAGGTCTGACCAAAGCCAAACCTTTCTTGAAAAAGAGATTCTTTTTGATTTAAAATTCAATATTATCTCCAAATGAGTCAAAAGCTAATTCTTTCTCATAGTTTTTAATAATATTTTCAGCCACATAAGTTCCTTGTGCTCCACTTACAGTTATACCTCTAGCTGACAAAGCATCACCTACAAAGTGTACGTTTGGATATTTTGTGAGTGATAGGTTATCATAATTTACAAGTGGTTCTGGGGAAAGATATTTTACTTCAGGAATATAAATTCCCCAATCATCCTTTAATGTTGGGAATACTTTTTTCAAATCATTAATAAAATCTTCAATATATTGAAAATAACCCTGAAATGCTTCTTTTACTTCCTCCAATTGAGAACAATCAATAGATACAGCACTTACAGTACCACCTTCAGAAGTGTTTGAGGGTTGACGAGAGGGACTATAATACAAACCAGTAGCATCTTTTTGAACCTTTGAAACCAACTCACGTGACCATTTGAATGGTTCTTCAATACCTTGAATTTCCATTAAAATACCAAAGTTGGTCATATCATTACGATATGCTTCATCTTTTTTAGCGTGGCCATTGTAACTGTGGTCACCATATGTTTCTTCTACTGCAACATATGCTGCGTTATTATTTGTACAGAATGAACGTAACGAAACCCCTTCATTATCAAATTTACGATATAATTTAAAATCATATGAAATATC
>Ga0114918_10001154_pt1 | contig 23501 bp, 13 predicted proteins | sample LantaG_FD_87015 | JGI IMG/M metagenome (GOLD analysis project Ga0114918, IMG submission 87015) | Deep subsurface microbial communities from Baltic Sea to uncover new lineages of life (NeLLi) - Landsort_02402 metaG | ecosystem: Environmental > Aquatic > Marine > Oceanic > Sediment | place...
ATTGGGTTTGTTTTGCATAAAAGGTGGATTTGATTGATTATGGATTATTGATGATTGATTATTATGTGGAGGCCGTCCGAGAGACGGCGTTGTTTTATGGGGGATTTCGGCTGTGGCCTGGGGGGGCCCTAGTTTTCGGATTAGGGTTAGTCTTTGAAGCTCGGCAATAGTTTTGTAGAGGCTGTTCTCAATTCGGCGTTCGTACATCATGAGGCGGTCGAGGACCCTTGCGTTGGAAAAGTCCTTTATGACGGTGCGGCCAAGCGCGGAGGCTTCGTCTGGGTCAGGCTCGAATTTGCCTGCAACGGAGGCAACCATGGATTTTGTGAGTTTATCCAACGCGCTGAGGGGTTTGGGTGCGAGGAGGGCGTCGATGGTCTCGTTCTGGATGCGGACGGTGCGTTTGAGCCGCCATGAGAGGCTGACGACGCGATCTGCGAGCATGGATTCCATGGGGCCTACAGGGTCGAGTTCTTCGATCATTTCGTAGCGGTATAGCTCAAAATCAGCGAGGTTTTCGCCGGGGATTACGGTTTTTTGGGCTGTTAGGCCGTGTTTTATGGCGTTTTGTGAGACGGTTGCTTTTCCTTCGGTGGTTTTGGGGCCTGTTGATTCCTGGGCGTTAGAGCGGTTTGCGAGGATTTGGGCTTGGGTGGCCATGATTGGTTTCTCCTGATTAAGTGTTTACTGTTGCAATTTTAGTCTCGACACTCGTTTCTGGGCGGTTAGAAAAAGGCGCCCTTCTATAATAGGGTGAACTTGCGTTTTTGATTGATTTTTTGTTTGCCACAGAGAACACAGAGATCGCAGAGAACCCCGATGAGTCGGGATGCAAGCAAAAATGAAGATTGAAAAAGCAAAAGGAAAATAAGTCTTTTGAACCACGAAGGGCACGAAAAGCACGAAGGGAAGAAACAGAAGATAGGTGGAAATTATAAAGGAAAAGAAAAACAAGTCTTTTGAACCACGAAGGACACGAAGATCACGAAGGGAAGAAACAGAAGAGAGGTGAAAATTAGAAAAGCACCGATGAAAGAAAATGAAAATGTTGAAAATACGTTGGGGTGGGATATAATTGTTGGGCGTTAGGTAGATGAGTAAAAGGTAGATTTGGCGACAAGAGTTTTACTACCACGAAGATAAGGAGGAGGTAATATATAAAAGACAAAACGGATGTTTTTGAACCACGAAGGGCACGAAGAAAAGGAAGAAGTTGATAGGTAAAAGATAAACAGATGTTTTGAACCACGAAGATCACGAAGAGCACGAAGAAGAAAGAGGTAGAAAGTAGAAAATTGATCAGCTAAGGGCAGCGACGGAGTTTTTAGTGGAAGGGTTCTAAGTGATGACTGATAAGTGATTATTGATTATTATGCGGAAGCGCCTGCGGCGAGGTTTTTATGGAAAAGGTTTGAGGTTTTTTGAGGTTGAGAGAGAGATGAGAATGACGAAAAAGGTTCCTGACCCCATTAAATCCTGACCCCATTAAATCCCATTAAATCCCCCAGGGATGTTAAGTAAAATAGCCACAATTACTCGAACAGGCGAAGGGAAAAGAACTCGGATATTCGGTTAGAGTCGGAAAAGTTAAGAAACAGGCGGATTTTGCTTGTTTTAACGGCCCTGGTATGTTATTATTGGACGATGTAAGTTATTTTGTATCAGTTTCAGAACGCCGGAATGAGAAAGAAGGCGCAAGGACATGAGAGCAGGCAATTCTTGCAAAAAGAGTTTATCGTTAAGAGAATTCAGTGTGCGAGTGCTATGGGTATTCTTGATGATTGCGTGTTTAGCCGATGCCGCTGGCGCAGTCGATTTTTGGAACATTACCATTGTGGATTCGGTGGGGGGGGACACCAGCTTGGCAATTCTGCCGTCGGGACAACCGGCCATCAGCTATTTCGACGCCACCAACGCCGATCTAAAGTACGCGTGGTACGACGGCAGCACTTGGCACACGACCACTGTGGACAGCATTGGAACCGTCGGGCGGGAGACCAGCTTGGCGATTCTGCCATCGGGCCATCCAGCCATCAGCTACCAAGACTGGACCAATGCTGATTTAAAGTATGCTTGGTACGACGGCAGCGCCTGGCATGCGACCACCGTGGACAGTGCGGGCGATGTTGGCAAGTACAACACCAGTTTGGCGATTTTGCCATCAGGTCAGCCAGCTATTAGCTACTTCGACTACACTAACAAGGATCTGAAGTATGCCTGGTACGATGGCAGCGCCTGGCAGACGAGCATGGTGGACACCACAGGGTTCGTAGGGCACTACAATAGCCTTGCAATTTTGCCGTTGGGTTACCCCGCCATCAGCTACCAGGACTACACTAACAAGGACTTGAAGTATGCCTGGTATGACGGAAGCATTTGGCAGACCAACACCGTGGATAGTATTGGGAGTTATAGCAGGGACACTAGCTTGGCAATTCTGCCATCGGGGCATCCAGCTATCAGCTACCATGGCTCTAACGAGAACCTGAAGTATGCCTGGTATGACGGTAGCGCCTGGCAGACCACGACCGCAGACAGCGGGGGGTCCGTAGGAGAGTTCAGCAGCTTGGCGGTACAGGCGTCGGGTCAACCAGCCATCAGTTATTGCGAGTATCATTACCCACAAGGCTTTGACCTTAATCTGCATGATCTCAAGTATGCTAGGTATGATGGTGGCGCCTGGCAGACCACCGTCGTGGATAGCGCCGACAGCGTGGGGGAGTACGCCAGCTTGGCAATCATGCCATCAGGCCAGCCAGCCATCAGTTATTACGATGAGATTAATGGCGACCTCAAGTTTGCGACTCCAAGCGATATCCCTTGCGCACCGGTTGCCATGGCGTCAAGCTGGACCTCAACCGCGACGACCGACATAGGCGGAACAACTGTAGTAATTGACGGCACAGCATTCAACGAAGGCACAACCGGTGATCTCCCCGGGTGGGCGTCGTCATCAGTCAGTCTCGAAACGACTAATAGCGGACACCTCCGGGGCCTCATTACGCTCACTGGCAGGGATGGTGCCATGAACGACCCGCCGGAGTACCCGACAGTTCCCTGCGAGGGCGCCAATGGAATAGTGACCGGAACAATCGTCCTTGGAACTTCCGAGTCTTACCCTGCTGGCAGCGATCTGGATCTTGACCTACAAGTCCTTGTTGGAGGTGATCCCGGTTACGCTGAAGACTATCACCTTAAGTTCTGGCGCGGCCCGATGTTGATTGCTCAGATCGACCCATCCGCTCCGGATGGTATCGTGGCACCAGTCTTTGCGGGTGAGACTCTCACATTTGAACTGTTTGCCTCGGAAGAGGGCCCACTCCCTCATGGTTACGACCGTAGCTTCGAGTTCCGGCTTATTCTGCAAGGGCCGGCAAACTTCGACGGCATAGGACGTGTTGACTTTCGTGACTATGCCATATTCGGCTTACACTGGCTGGATATAGGCTGCAACGATCCGACTTGGTGCGGCAAAACCGACCTCGATAAGAGCGGTGATGTCAATTTACCCGACCTGAAAATCTTTGCTGGCCACTGGCTGGAGTAAAACCGGCGGAGAGGAGAATTAGGATATTGCCTCATTGGGGTAGTTTAGCTTTACGAAGGAACCGCAGGGCAAAATATCTTTGAGTGTAGATGCTATTTCTTTCCCTCGCTCTTTTCCTGTTGAATCGCTTTGTAAACCCCGTTAGAAAGGGCGGAGCTTTCTTTCTAACGGGGTAAACCTTGCTTAACCACTTATACCAAGTCAACTTAGCAAGTGCGCTTAGTGTAATGGCGGTTAAGGTATTATTCTCACTGGATGTTACGGCAAACTGGATTGCCGCTTTTGCGGGAATGACAATGGGGCACAATAATTAACCTGACTTGGTGTAACCACCCGTGTTTATAAGAAGTTACGAGTTTTTTTCGCGAACAAACACTTTTGACACTGGCATCTTTCAATTTACAGTCACGATGCAAACGGAAGTATTCTCCTCTGTCTCCGGAACATTTCGCCGGTCGCCCCACCAACATAATAACACTCCCCTGCGACAAAAACATTTTCCGGTGAAGTTAACCTCATAAATAACAAACACTTAGCCTCTGCCGTGCAACTTCGACCGCAACATGGCACGCTGCTTGCTCTATTTATGTAGCTAATTATCTATTAAGGATTGTCCTATGAACAACAGTGTACTCGCAGTTGAAAACCTCCTCAGGCCCGCACCAACCCCCAAAACCGCCACATTCGACACCCCAAATCACCCCTTCCCTTCAATAGAAACCGAGCCAAAAACACACGACCAGCCGGCAAAATCACACGATATTACCCCTGACAGTATCAAAAAGCCCGATTCACACCCTGCCAACGACAAAAAAACAGCAAATAACGAGCACCCTTCGACGGACCAGCTCACAACCGTACCACAGTCCGCCGTCAATCCGGAAAGCGTCCCCAAACCCACCGCTGAAGCTGAAGAACCCACTGAAGCCCAGCTCAAAAGCCAAAGCCCCGTTATTAGCACCACGCAGCTTCAACAACAGGCCATGCCTGGGCCATCAGAAGCTAAGGGCGGCCAGCCAGCCCAACCACAGTTGCTGCAAGAAACCGCCGCCTCCCAACCTGAACAAAAGCTTATACAGCAAGAAGTTACCGAAGAAACCGCCAAAGCAGCATCCAGTTCCTCACCTGTTGTCCCGGATGCCAGGCAAGACCCAAAAGAAGCAATGCCCAACGTGCTGACACCTCTAACGAAAGAAACAACCGTCCCTACCGCCACCATAATGCCCACAGTAAAACCGCAGGCGGAGGATAAACAGCCGCAGATAGTGTCCTTCGACGGCGTGAAAAACGCATTAGCCAACGAGCAGACGGTCCAGCAGGGCCAGCCCACCCTTACCGGTAACTCGGCTGGCCGCAATCCGCTTGGCCAGCAGGTGTCGGCTGAACAAACCAAACGCATGCAGAAAGGCAATGCCGAGAATGCTTCCGGACTTGATATTGAGCGATTATTGTCCCAACACGAGGCTCAGCCGCGTTTTACGAGGCCTATTACCACCCCTGCCGCCTCTGCCGGAAAAAGCGCCCAGGCTCCCTCACCGCCCGTACAGTTACCCAGTCCTGCTGAACAGATTATCGAATCTATCCACAGCATGTTGTCACGCGAGTCCGCCACGCGACAGATTATCATACGCCTCAACCCACCCGAACTCGGTAAGATCTCGGTGCAATTCGAGCAGCATGAGGACCATATCACAGGGCTTTTGAAAGTCGCGACGCTGCAAACAAGGCATGAAGTCGAGCAGGCCGCTGCCGGGAATAGTCAAGCATCTCCAAGATGCTGGCATTCAGGTTAAACGGCTTGACGTGGTTCTTAACGACCAGGCCCAACAGCAGGCCTTCAGAGAGCATGCACAGGGTCACAATCCATTCGCCCAGGATGAATTTAGTCGGGGCAGCGGTACAGCAGGTGACAGCCTAAGCCAATGGCTTCGCCCGGACAACATCAACGGTGCCGGTGCTGCATCAGCAATGCTTCTAACCGACCACTCGATAAACATGCTCATATAGCAGCTTTCAACCCAAAGCTTCTTTGCTTTCCTTCGAAGGTTCAATCTTTTCGGCTTTAATCAAAACCAGAAGATTAGCCTCTACTATCGGGGTGTCTTTGTCCTCTCTGCGGCTTACTTTCTGACCGCCTAACAGGATAGTTTGGCCGTCGCCTACCAGGACACGTGTATGCGCTCCGGTTTTTTGAACTACTGGAACCTTGTAAGGATACTTTCCTTTATACATCTGCCTTTGATATCGCGCGATCTTCGAGACTTCATAGTCAACATCGAGGTTAATGTTTCGATCTTCCAGCACCGGCGTTACGGTAAGGGTGGTTCCGGTTTTGACAGAATCTTTCAGTGGCTGCGGCGTACCGGAAGGTTCGCTGGGTTCGATAAAGCCGGCGGCATAAACGATGGATTCTGTCGCAACACTAATGGTCGCATTTTGACCGTCAAGCACAATCACTGCAGGAGCGGTAAGCACCCTGGTTTCTTTCAAGCCGGCTGCCAGCTTCAGCAATTCTCTTACCTGTTTATCATTCAACACATTTGTATAATTGGGGTCATCCTGACCTGAGACAAAAGCAATCTTTTCACGTTCAAAGAAATCATTAAGCTCATTGGCATCAATCGGCACAAGGAGAAAACTTGCCTCAATTCGTATCTGCGCTGGGCCATCTATCCGCACAGGCCGAACCTGCATACCGGTCTTCTCGCCGGGCCACGGCGCAGAACCCAGAGCACCATATCCGCCCAGTCCATTACCATAGCCGCCTTTCCCAACGGCCTCGCCCCAGCCGTCTCCGGTCACCGGTTCTGCATTGCTTCCGGTTCCCGCTGCTTTTCTCAACCGCCACAGAACCGGCTCAGCAAAGCGATGCCCAATTCGGCCTTCTTCCAGGGCGGTTATAATGGGCTCGATGGCTTCTGTAACACCCAGATCAGCCAGAGCCTCGGCGGCAACGTTAACAGGGCTGCCCCGTTTGGTTTCAACCACATTGATCAGGGCCTCGACAACCACCTCGGATGCCACTCCAATCTTGCCCAGCGTCCGCACCGTTGCGCAAATCGTTGTCGTGTTTGTCGATTTCTTCAAAAGATTCACCAGACCAGGCACTGCATCAGATGCATCAGTACCTATCTGGCCCAAACGAGATATAATGTTCAAACTATTTGGACCGATCATCTCGATTAGTCCCGGTACGGCTCTGGCGTCGTTCCATTCGAGCTTAATGTCACCGCATCTTATGTGCTGACCAGCTTGAACCACTATCGGATTGCCGTGGGTGCTATAGGAGTAGTCATGCCGGTAACCAGCCGCCTCCACATGTGGGATATAACCAAATCCCTCAATAAGACCATCGATACGGTACCGTCCCTGACCCAAATCTGTTACGCGCGCATCACACTGAATAGGGCGCCAGGGTTTCCCGTGAATTACCCAGAAAATATTGATGCCTCTTATGCTCGCTCCTTCCACCCCTTGTTCATCCGGATCTATCACCCTAAACTCGGCACTGCCCGTCTGGGTCATTACTATCCTGATAGGATCGATTTTAGGATCCGACAATTCGATTATTCCCGTCCAAACCATACCGCCATGCGAAAAATCATCAGTCAACATGTACGCTGTGATAGAAACATCCTGGTGACCAAAAGCCTGTTCCCCATGAGGACTTCTCACGTACTCTTTGAATCTGCCATCCTTGTCGGTCTTGAGTTGTCGCGTTGTCCTACCGTCATAGAATATGCCTCCCCCCGTCATTCGATTCTTTTGTCTCCAGGCAAAGACCATATTGACGTCCATACCTTCCGGTGCTTTAGAACCGTCGGCCATAATCACTTCGCCATCGAAGGTGGGCGAACTATGCACTTGGAAATCCAAGTCTTTCACATGCTCACCTTTGTTTAATCGTACCGTTTTGTTCCGTTCGCCCAGCTTCCCACCAGGATAATAGCGTTCTTCCGTCCCTTCACATATGACCTGAATCTCTCCCGGCGGGACAAACAAACGATATTGCCCTTTGTCATCCGTATGGATTGTCGGGCGAAGCACGTCCAGCGACATGAAATTCACACCGGCTCCGGCCACCGGCTCACCCGTCGCTTTATCCCGCACCGTCCCGCTCACACTCTGGGGCAACTCCAGATAAAGTTCAACCATTTGTTTATGGCCCGGACTCACTATCAAGGCCTCGAATGCATAACTGCCGCGCGGCTTACCTCGAGTCCCAACTTCAGCAATCCGATAACCCAGCCCAGAATCTCTGTAAAGGTTGGTCTTACCCGACCGCCCCGCATCACTGGCAGCTAAGATTGCCACACCCTCGGTCCATACACCGCCAGGCAAATCGGCTATCCGAAGAATGTGAGGTCCCGGCTCGACATTGTCAAAGCGATAAACACCGTCTTTATCCGTTACTGCAAAGCGACTCTGCCGCGTCCAGTCGGACCACAGCTTGACTTTTGCACCGCCTACCCCTTTACCACCCACCCTATCCAGTACGCGCCCCAACACACAAATCTCTCCGGGGCCATCCTGAGCGACCTGCACCGCCTCAACGACCTCGCTGCTGGCATTTTTTCCCCCAACAGCAGGTTTTTCAACTTCAACCTCCACATCAGTTTTGAAGTTCGGCTTGAGAGAGACATTTTTGAACGTAACCTTTTCAAACTTCTGACTCTGAACCTCAATTGATGCAATCTCATTCACTGATACATCAAATTCTGCAATAAGACTGCCCGCCCAATTCATCGTCTTGCCTCTGGTTGACACGGCTCGACGAATCTTGCCAGCCTTGTCCGTAGCGATAATTCGAATAGTCTCATCAAAGATGCGGTGAGTGACAAAAGCAACGGTTCTGTTTCCTTCCCCGGCCCGGGCATGGAGATCCACTTTGTCCGTATTCATACCAGTACGATTTACAGGTGCTGCAATAGAAGCAAGCTTCTTCCAACAATTTTTGGTCCCAACGGAAATCGGCAAGTCAACCTTTTCCACACCATCTTTCTTTATTGGAATAAAGGCATAGAATGAGTTCTTCGCTGATTCAGACACTCCCTCTGTTTCTCTTTCGATAGGATACGGACCGAACCTGCCTGGGATTATCTCTGTCTTGTCAATTGTACTTTGGGCTCCTTTATGAGGTCGTAATCGATAAACTACCTCAAATAAACGCAGTTTGTTATATGCTTCTCTGTCGTGCAGTCTTTTATATGGTGGACTTCCCAGTACTTCCCCGTCAGGCCGCCACCACTGCTTGCCATCACTCGGATGCTCACAAACACCGATTAGTTCAACCGTTGCGCCGTTAGCCAAACTGGCCGCAAACTTCGGTCCTCCGCCACCAGAAACCTCTGCAGCAGATTCTTTAGGACCGAGAATCTCTATCTCAACCGGATTGCTGATGGCACGGACGCGATCTCCGCCACTGTTGATAGGGGGAACCGACTCAAAGGCAACTCGTACGACATGTCTTCCTTTGTCCAGTTTAAGTTGCGCCCATTGTCGAGTGAACCATCCCCCAGGAAGGGAAACTTCAATATCATGGTGCTTCGCTCCAGGGCCAAACTCTGACCAAGGGTAGTCAGGTCCACCCAGATTCCATCGGTACCAGACTCCATCCACTTGAAGTTCACACATCTGCTGGTTTGGCCATGTGAATAACTCTCGCGATCCTAGATTGCACATATCAAGCTTGAGTTTCGGGAACTCCCCAGCCTTCCAGGTAACCTTCTGCGCCCCAAGTCGAGCCTGCACTCCCTCCACCGGCTCGCCCCAGGCCCCTCTGGCCGCGGTCGGCGCCAGAGTCTCAATCTCAACCGGGTTGCTCAGCACTCGGAGTGTCGATTGCGAACCGCCCGTGTCCGATTTGACGATGAAGGCAGCCTGAACGGTATGTCTGCCGGCGGCCAGGTTCATCGGCGTACCATCGGACTTTCTCTGCCAGCCGCGGAACAACAGAAGATGAATTCCTTCCCGGTCCTTTACAGCGGCTGGGTCTATGTAACTGCGGATGTCAGTGCCTTTGAAGTGGTACCATTGACCGTCAACACACACTTCGAACTCATCGGGTACTTGCGCGATGCCGGAGGGAAGCGTTCGTGCCTGTTCGCTGCGAAGGTCTATCTTGAGTGTCGGCGGCTGGCCTGGTGCAATGGGTGTGCCGGTAACGCGCAACCGGGCGCTTATACCCTCCACTGCTTCGCCCCAGCCTGTCTCACCCACTTTATCCCCGAGAATCTCTATCTCAACCGCATTGCTGACGAAGCGAATGGGTTCTGTCCGATCTTTTGCATAGACGGTGAAGGCGACGCAAATTGTATGTCTGCCCGGCAATAGCGTCAGCGGCTTGCCATCTGTCTTGCTCCGCCAAAAGGACTCACCCAGGTCTGGAATGTGACCGCTGTGTTGGCGACCCGGTTCAAAAAAGAACGACTCAGCGTGCGCTCTGCCAAATTCTTCAGGGATATAGTACCATTGACCATCAACCTGCAATTCAGCAGCGTTGTACTGGTAATTCGGGTAGAGGACGATAACGCGGTTGCCGAGATTCCGCACGTCCACTTCTAATCGCGATGGCGTTTCCCCACTTTGCCAGACTGGCTTTTGTGCCCGTAGCCGACATCCTACGCCCTCGACCGGCTCGCCCCAGGTGGTATCTGCTGCGAGTTTCTTATTCGTATCGGGCAGCTTGAAATTGAACGGCCCAAGGTTGATTTGCGTATCAGGCAAAGCCTGGCGCAGACGCTCTCTGACGGCCAGGGCTTTCTCTCGCAAATCGCTTCCGACAACATCCAGATTATCCGTGCTCAGGGTCAGTTCCTTGAGATTCTTCATAGCACAAAGTTGTTCAAGCTCAGCTTCTGCGATGTACCATCCATTCAGCCAAAGCACCCGCAGTGTCTTAATATCCTTGAGCAAGGCCAATCCGTTCGCCGTATACCCCCCTCTACTACTGCCCCACACATATGTTAGGTCCAGGCGCTCAAGCATCGGCAGCTTGAGGAAGTATTTGAGCGACTCATCGCCAAAATGAGGACCTCTCAACTCAACCATCCTGAGCTGATTTAATCCTGCCACATGGGCAAGACCAGCATTTGTGACATGCCGGCTGGAAAGGTCGAGCTGCTCCAGGTTCGACAATTTTCCGATGTGTTTCATACCCGCATCAGTGACTTCAGTAAACCGCAGCTCCAGCATCCGAAGCTGTTTCATCCTGCCGATTATCTCTGCGGCTGCATCGTCTATCTTAGGGCTTCCCAGAATGAGGTTCTCCAATTTCGGCAGAGCCGTAAGATACTCCAGCCCTTTCGTGCTAAGGTCCGTATGGAGCAGGTCCAGGTTTTTCAGGCTCTTCATCTCGCTAAGCTGCCGTAACCCGGCATCACTAATCTGATTCCATCCGGGATCAAGGCTCTGGAGCTTCGTCAGGGCCTTCAGATACACCAGGCCCGCCTCGGTCACACCCGTGCCTCGAAGGATAAGTTCTTGCAAATTGACCAATTTGCCGACATGGACAAGCCCGGCATCCGTAATCGGCGTTTGGTACAGGCTCAGGTATTCGAGCGACGTCAATTTCTCCAGATAAACCAACCCGTCATCGCTGATCTTTCCCGTTTCGAGGTAGAGCCTTTTGAGCTTTTTCAAGGCCTCCAGAAGAGAAAGCCCATCATCGGTTGCCTTGCTGCCAAAGTATATCTGTGTAATTTGACCATCCGTATCCGATGTCACCCGTGCCCCGGCCTTTTCCAGCGCCTCTTTCTGTGCCGTGTTATCGCCAGCTCCGCTTTGAATTCGCGACCTTACCGCGACAGCCGCCGGCAGTACCGCCGACAGCACGACCAGCACGACCACGGCAGATACCCAGCCGCTGCGTTCCTGTCCCTGTGAACCCTTGCCCACCAAACGCCGAACCCGCTCCAGCAGGCTCCCTCCGCTGGCTGCAACAGCTAATCGTCTGCTCGAACCGCGAATCTCTTCCAGCATCGTCAGAGTTCGTGCGTAGCGCACTTTATCGCCAACAATCCTGACTGCCACGTCATCGCAGCAGTTCTCCCTCTCAATGCGAATCCGGTGCGAAACCCACCACACCGCGGGATGATAAAAGCCAAGTATCTCAATCACCGCCTGAAACATATTCACCAGGTAATCGTAGCGCTTGATATGTGCCAGTTCGTGCGCCAGGACAGCCTCTAATTGTTCACTGCTGAGACCTGTCAGCACACTCGCCGGCAGCAGTATCACCGGCCTGACCCAGCCGACAACCGTCGGCACCTGCACCAGCGCTGATTCCATCAGTTCAACCGCTCGCCGCACCCCGATAAGTTCCGCCAATCTCCTGGCGCCGGCCTGCACGGCAGAGCCAACAGGTTTAACCATCCTTCGCCGCAGCCGGCGCAGTTGTGCCCAGCCTCCCAGGTGCCATACCGAAAGCAGCAGCACCCCGAGAATCCAAACTAAAACGATATGCGGCAGCAGCCGTTCAAGTGAAGCTGTCGCCCGGGCTTTCCAGGAAATGCCCGGCGGCACTGTCGCGGTCTCGGTAAGCTTCGGATTTATTGTACTTGTTGACTCCGGCGTTTTTTCGACGGCTGGCGTTAGGGCAATTGGTCGGCCCGCAGATTCCGCGCTGTCAATGCGCATCGGCAAATCCGGTTGAGTGGGCTTAACCAGATGCATCGTTACCACCGCTGAGAGAACGAACAGAACCATAGCAGAACACGCTGCCAAATAGCGCATATTTGCCGAAGCTTTGCGCAGAAGTCTCAGTGCTGCCGCTAACAATACGGCGATAGCCGCACCCTGCCAGATAAAATGCAGCAGCACCCAGCCGATTGTCTCAACAACCCCGAATGACAGAATATTATCCAACATGATTATCTCCCTTCGAACTTATCAAGCATCTTTCTTATTCTTGAAAGCTCCTTTGCTGAAACCTTTTTTGCCGAGAGCGCACGCATCACAAGTTTCTCGGCTGAGCCTGCGAAGACCTTCTCGATCATATCACCGACCAGCCGCTTCTGTGCCTTTTCCTGCGAGACAGCCGACTCGTATACGTGCCTGTGACATGAGCCGTCTCTTCTAAGCAGGCCCTTGCCCGCCATGATTTGCATAAGTTTAAGAGTAGTCGTGTACCCTGTCACCCTGGCCTTGTTCATTTGCTCATTGACCTGGCGAACCGTACTGGGGCCTCTATCCCAAAGAATACTCAGAATCTCCAACTCTCTGCCCGTTGGCTGCGGTCTCATTTCTTTGCTCATACATGCCTCCTTTCGATTAGCATGATTTCAAAGCAGTTTCCAAGATATACGAATTTCTTCGTAGGTGCAAGCAAAAAAACGAAACTTTTCGTAGTTTCTCAAAAAAACCTTCATAATTGCCCCTCTCGCCTCAAAAAACGCGTAAAAAGCCACAAAAATTTTTCCCGTTCTCTCCTTTTTTCACCGCTGAGACCCCTGCCCGCAGGCAGCAGATTGGTCAGAAGTTTAGCCCGAAAGAAACACTACAGACCAGGGCGGTAAGGAGTTACACCGCGGCAGATGTGTATTGAAAACATTACACTGAAAAACGGCATGGCCGGTGATTGGCGATAGGGGTATTAATGCAACGTGGACTGCAGGGCGGCGTGGTCAGTTGGCAGTACCGACCAGGGCCTCAAGGGCATCGGTTTTATTGGCGACGATGTGGAAGGCTTCATGAATACCAAGCGTGGTGAGAATGCACTTCGTGGCAAAAGCAACATTAATGAGAATCAATTTCCGTCCGCTCGCATTAACCTGATTACGTAACAGAAGCAGGTTGCTCACAGCCGAAGATGTCAGCAGTTCAACCTGTGAGAAGTCGACAATGATGTCGGTGTCACATTGCTTCAGCATCATTGCGTTGATAGCGACAATGTCATTGCAGGCGTCCGGTTCTTGAGTCGGTACTACAAGAAGTACGCTGTCGGATAGCTTTAGAATTGTCACTGTGGTGCTCCGGAGAATTTGCTTTGTTACTTTATTACAGGGTTGATTACTTTGCCTTTGTCAACGCAGAATAGAACCCCACATATAAAGTATAATCCAATACCACCCACAGGCAAACGCATGTATCACATAATCAGTTGCAAACTGCGCAGTTTTAACACCAAGCGTTGGACTGTGACTATTGTAAGGAATATACCGCTTGCCGGGCGGGTGAGGTGAAGATTCTTTATCGACAGACATACGAAGCAGAGGTTTTGATGTTTGTTTTTGCCCGGAAAATTTTTTGATTGGAAAGTGGTTTTATGGGGGTCAATGAGTGGTTTTGATGAGGTTGCCGGATTGCAGGGTTGAATGAAATCGGGTGAATGTTTATAATGAGCAATGTTGGCCGACAGGTCTGTTTGTTTTGGGGGGTTCTGCTTCGGCCAACCCCTTGCAGGGATGATGGGGCGTTGTTTTTTCCCAACGGATTGTTGCAATCATTATAACGTGTTCGATTGGTTCGTTCCGAACAGATGTTATGAACGATATCGGACGTATGGAAATCAGGCTTTATTTGGGGGTATTATAATAAAGTTGGTTGGATGATGATTATGGGGCAGTTTGGGCATGAGTTTTGCTCAAATAGAAAAGAGAGCCCGGCGTTGGAGGAGTTGAAGGGTGAACTGGTGAGTCGTACCTGATCGTAAAGGAACAATGAGATGGATGAAACAAACCTTGAGCAAAAACTGAACGAGTTGGTGAACGAGTTCGGAGGTGTTGCCGATCCTCAGAACAGAAGGTTGACGATGCTTGCAAAGGAGGCTCATTTGAGCCATAATAAGCTTAAGAAGAGCGTTGACTCTCTTCAGGAATCTTTGGATTATCTGCGGATATGCATAAAGTACCAGTTGTTTGACCTTGAAGCAACGCGGCGTGAGAATACTTACCTGCGTAAACTGCTCGAGGACAAGGAGAACTAAGTACGATTTAGGGGGTTGGCTGGTTTTTCGTGCACTGAACAATGATTCAGTATCGGCGGTGCTTTTTGGCAACACTGGGGTAGTTAGACACGACCAATAAGGGGCTGTGTTTGTCAAAAGGGCGGTTTTGGGGCGTTTTAATCTCACTCTATCATAATCCTATCACATCATTCGCGGATTTCCACTGCAAGATTGGCTTCGAATTGCGCCCACGCTATCAGCCGTAGTATTGGCAGTACGTCTTATCCGTCTCCCAAACCGTTACGCAGTAAAGCCGCCCCTGCCCAAATCTCCCAAACAACTTCTCCCACGCAAAACTCGCAAGATTCTCAACCGTCGGATTCTTACGGGCAAATTCCTCAATATCGACATTTAGGTTTTTATGGTCCACTAAGCTCACAAACTCCTCATCCACCACCCGCTCGAACTCGCCGATCCCGAATGAATCCCTGTCCTTCGGAAGCTCCACAGCTACCTCAAGAATGTAGTTATGCCCGTGTCCTGCCGGATTGGCGCACTTTCCGAAAACCTCGAAATTACGCTCAGCCGAGAACCCCTCGTTCCACAATTTGTGCATCGCCGCAAATTCGAACTTCTCAATGAAATAACTCATCCAACTATCCTCACACTTCAAAGTAACCTTCCTGAAAGGATTCAGAGCCAGGCTCAATTCATGCAACTTCGACTGCCCGAACCTATGAGCCAACTGCCCACAAGCTGATTCCAAAAACTCGCAGATACCCGAAATCCCGATATGCCTGGCGTTGCTGAATTCCCTCTTCAAACGCTCGCTAAACACAGGCACAACGCGTTGCCGAACCTCCCTATCTATTTCCTGAACATTAACGATAAAACCGCTGCTCGGTTCAACCTCACCGGCAAGCACGACGGACAACTCGAAGAAGACCGACAACCCTTCGCCCGGCGGTTTTGACGCGTATGAATTGAAACCAACTGATGCATCCGCCAAAAAAGGATTTACCGAAAACCTTATCGCCCTGGCCAACCTATGCATAAACAAAACCTCTCGCTTTAACGTTTTGGAATGTCGGCTGCCGTATAACCCCCTTATTTGTGCATAAGGGTCATAATTTCGCTTCGGCTTCTCGGATCTCTTCTGAAAATCCCCCGAAGGCTCGATGTCACCATCACCGAGCCGGGTTTTTTAATACCTCGAATCGTCATGCAGCTATGCGAGGCCTCCAGGACAACCGCAACACCGCGCGGGTTCAGACCAGACATAATAAACTCGGATATCTGGTCGGTAAGACGCTCCTGAACCTGAAGACGGTGCGCAAAATTATCCACAATCCGCGCAAGCTTGCTCACCCCAAGTACCTTGCCTGCCGGAAGATACGCAACGTGAGCAGAGCCGATGAACGGCATCAGATGATGTTCACAAATACTAAAAAATGGTATGTCACGCAGCAGCACTATCTCATCGTATTTTTCCGCGAAGACCCTATCGAGATGCTGGGTCGGCTGGGCACACATTCCGCTCAGAACTTCAACATACATCTTCGCCACACGCTCCGGTGTCCGCCGCAGACCTTCTCGCTCGGGATCTTCACCGACGGCGAGGATTATTTCCTTAACCGCTTTTTCAATTCTTTCGGTATCCACTTTCGTATTCACTCTATCATCCATTGCCCGAACCTTATGTAAAAATCTGTCATCATTTGCTGCCGGCCATGTTCAGAAGGTAGCTTGTCAGCAGACGAACTCCGAACCCGCTGGAGCCTTCCGACGTGAATTCCGTCGCCTTTTCGAACATCTCAACGCCTGCTATATCAAGGTGTGCCCACTTCTTATCATCCACGAATTGCCGCAGAAACGCCGCCGCCGTGCAGGCACCACCCCATTTGTTACCGATATTCTTCAAATCCGCGATATTGCTCTTCATCTCCTTGGCGTAGTCATCGCCACTGGGCAGGGGCCATACTTCTTCACCGCTCTGCTTCGCCGCGTTCTGCAACTGTTTAATAAGACCATCGTCATTGCCCATCAGCCCGGCCATGTATTGCCCGAGCGCGACCTTGCACGCCCCGGTCAACGTGGCGATATCGATTATTATATCGCATTTCTGCTTCACCGCGTAACTCAAGCCGTCACAAAGTATCATCCTGCCTTCGGCGTCGGTATTCTGCACCTCAACGGTTTTGCCGCCAAAGGTTGTAATGATGTCACCGGGTCGATAGCTGCTGCCGCTTGGAAGATTCTCAGCCGAAGGAATTATACCGTAAACGTTCACGGCAACTCCCAGCTCCGCAACAGCTTTCATTGTGCCGAGCACGGCAATCCCTCCGGATTTATCCAGCTTCATCTCCTCCATCTTTGCCGCCGGTTTTATGCTTATGCCTCCGGAATCAAAAGTTATCGCTTTGCCCACAAGCCCAACAGTCACTGCGCCCGCGCCGCCGCCTTTGTACCTGAGGACTATGAACCTCGGCTTATTTACCGAACCCGAGCCGACTGCCAATATACCGCCCATTCCTTCGGCCAAAAGCTGTTTCTCGTCCATAACGCTGCAGGTCAGGCTCTTCTTACTCCGCGCCAGTGCCCTCGCTGCCGATGCCAGCACTGCAGGGGTAATTACGTTGCCCGGACGATTGGCAAGCGTTCTGGCGTAACTCTGCGCCGAGCCGATTATTGCGCCATCCAGAAGGCCCTTTGTAAGCTTCTTTGTCTTCACCGAATCGCTGTCGATGAACTCCACCTTTAGCGAATCATGCCGACCGTCTTCTTCGACCGTTACGAACTCGTCATAACGATAGCTCCCGAAGTATATCCCCTCAGCCATTGCCCGCGAGACCATTGTAAGGTCGTACTTGCCGCCGAACGCGCCATGAAGCGCTACACTTAGCCGCTTTACCTTAACAGCCACGGCTTTTTTTGCCGCCTGGGCCGCCGCCTTGCGAACCGTGTCAATCGTGGCTTTCTTCTTTTCACCCAAGCCAACTATCAAGACCCTTTTCGCCGCTATCCTGCCGCCCCCATAAACCAGGGCACTTGTCCCGGCCTTGCCTTTGAAATCACCGAGCTTAATAACGTGCTCGATAGCACCTGCCAGTTTGCCGTCGAGCGATTTACATATTCGGTCAAGTCCCCCGACATCCGAAAAATGCCCCACAACCAGCATATCCGTTTTACATTTGCCGAGTTCGACACTGCGAGCCTTCAACTCTACATCGATAATGTCTCTCATGTTAAGTTTCCTTTATTGCTGCTGTTTATTCAGACTCTTTACCCTGTGTCGAAGATAATTCTCAATGAATCCTTCAATGTCGCCGTCGAGTACCGCATCGACATTGCCGACCTGGTAATTCGTGCGGTGGTCCTTGACCATCTGGTATGGCTGAAGCACATAGCTTCGTATCTGGTTGCCCCATGCTATTTCACCCTTGTCACCATAAAGCCTGGCCAATTCGGCGTCCCGTTTCTGCTGTTCGAGCATATAGAGTTTGCCCTTGAGCATTTTCATCGCCTGCGCCTTGTTCTTGTGCTGGCTCCTGTCGTTCTGGCACTGAACAACCACACCGGTAGGCTGATGCGTTATACGCACCGCCGAGCTTACCTTGTTTACATGCTGGCCTCCAGGCCCGCTGGCACGATAGAAATCAATCCTGAGATCGTCATCTTGTATATCAATATCAATATCGCCCTCGAACTCCGGAAGACAGTCCACCGCCGCAAAACTCGTGTGGCGACGCTTGTTGGAGTCGAACGGACTTATTCTAACAAGGCGGTGAACTCCAACTTCGCAGGAAAGCTTACCAAAGGCAAACGCCCCGCTGACTCGAAGTGTCACCGAGCGAACGCCAACCTCTTCACCCGGAGTAATATCAAGCTGCTCGTATCTGAACTTCACCGCTTCGAAGTAGCGGCTGTACATTCGCAGCAGCATGTTGGCCCAGTCGCAACTTTCGGTGCCGCCGGCGCCCGCGTGAATACTGAAAAAACAACTCTTCATATCGTTTGGCCCGGACAAAAGCCCCGTCACTTCCATCTCGCTGCACTTCTTTACAAGACTGGACAAATCCTCAGCCAACTGCGGCAACTCGTCGGGATCCGATTCCACCGCCAACTCGAAAAGCTCCGCCATGTCCTTCACTTCACGCTGAATTTCGCCCACCGGTTCTATTACTGATTTGAGAGCGCTTAGACGCGACACCACCGACTGAGCATGTTCATGGTTGTCCCAAAAGCCAACTTTGGCCATTTCACGCTCAAGATTATGAAGCTGAGTTTTCTTGCCGCCCAAGTCAAAGCCAGTCCCGGATTCTTTCAATCCGGGCCGACAAATCACTTATTGCCTCTTTCAATTCCGTTGGTTCCATAGCGCAGCTCTAAATATGCATTGAATTCAATATCACGTTACCGACGATTCGGCTTTGTTGTTTTATATCAGAACAGAACGTGATATGCAACACCCAAACAGCGGCTTGTTGTAAACAAAGCCTACACTGAAGCCTTCGCTACGGAATCTCGAACAGGTCTATCCCCTTGATACGGTCCTGATAAATAGTGTACTTGTATTTCTGCAGAAGTTCCTTTCTTTGTGCGGCCAGTCTATCTTCTCTTCGTTGTTGCTTGATTGTGTTTTTCACGTCGTGAGCCACGGACTTATCGAAATTCCTCATTGCGCCGGGTTGTTTCTTGATAATCTTGACAACTCGCCACTTTATCTCCCAGTGGACATCGCGACCTTCTCGAACAGCATAAAACCCTTTTATGGGGCCAACGATGTCATTAGGCTCCGCCGCCCAAAGCTCGGTCAGAAATACTCCATCAGTCTCGACTGTAGCCATAACCGGCCTGTCGCGTTTCTTCAGCGAATACTGCTTTTGGGCGGCAGCAAATTCCAGTCCCGCATCCAGTTTCGCCCGCACATTATTGGCCGTATCGAGGTCCTCGCACCAGATTTGGTCTATCCGGAGCGTATCTTTTTTCCTGAAATCATCTTTGTGCTTATCGAAGTATTCCTTAACCTCGGCATCTGTTGGCGCCTCAACCGAGAGGATCGTCTCTCGTTTGACCTCGCTGAGCAGAAATCGGTCTTGACGCTTTCGCGCCTTAGCGACGTACGTTGGGTCCTTATCCAGACCCAGACGTTTGGCCTCGGCAACCCACAGCCGCATGGGGGCTGTCTTGTCCAGCAAATGGTCAACACCCTGCACGGTATTCAGGTCACGGGGACGTTTGTTGGGTGGCATAAGGTGCACTGTATGCAGCCAGTCCTCGACCGTTATAGTTCCACCGTCAAACCTGGCCAGCGGTATATTCTTCTCCTCTTCGGACAACTCCTCTTGTATCTGCCGGCCCTGTATCCAATAGCCGCTTCGTTTTGTACGAGGACTCACAAGCAAACGCTGGTGAATCTTAATCGCCTTGGGATAATTATCCTTTAACTTTTCGAAGTGCCTTTTGACCTTAAGCTCTTCGTAATACTTATCGGCGAGTTTCCTGCCCTTTTCGGCCTGTATAATGCGTTCTGCGCGGGTACGATTCATCTTTGGGTTGCTTTTAATCTTCGCATCTATCTCAGAAGCCGTAATCTTTATCTTAGGCCCAACCTCCTGCATAACCAATGCCGTAACCAGGTCCCTTTCATTGCGGTCCTGGACGGACGTATTAGGCGCCAGAAGGTCCCTGGCACGGCCATCCATCATCATTGCCCTTTCGCCAAGCATTTTGCGCAGCACGGTTTCGGCATCAACGGGGTCGACACGCTTCTGTTTATCGGGGTCGCCACGCAGCGCTTTTATCAAGGCGCTCCTAAGTTCGCCTCGCGTAATGGTATAATCGCCTATTTCACCAACCACCTGGGACTCACCCAGAGGCTCGGCGGAGACTTTGGGCTTTTCCTGCTTTGGTTCTGTCGGCACAGTAGCAGCAGGTTTGGGCTGCTCAGGCTGCGGCTTCAAGGTTATCGCAGGGGGCATTTGCTGTTTCTTCTCGGTTGAGCATGAACTGCAAAAAACAACGAAAACCGCCGTGCACAACAAAACACTGGTGACAAACACTCTCATAACCAATACCTCCCTAACATTAAATACCAGGAAAACTGCCTGCCAACACACTGCCGCAGTAGATCTAATCGGCTGCGCGACCGCAAGCGTTCACAAATAAGCCTATGATTCTACCAAATACGCCCTTTCCTGTCAAAATGTTCAACAGCACACCGCAAAAGCAAATTCCACAACTCGGCGATTAGCGGCGGGATTTTGCCCCTTGCAAAAACTTCGGTGATTTCTTAGAATTCATCGTTTATCATAACCTGATGGTGTACGCTTAAACACCAAAAACAACCATTTTATGGTGGATAGCTGTGTTCGAATCATTAACTGGAAAGCTTAATTCTGTTTTCAAATCGCTCTCAGGCAAAGGCAGAATCACCGAGGCCAACGTCTCCGACGCCATGCGAGACATTCGAAAGGCCCTGCTCGAAGCTGACGTAAATTACCACGTCGTAAAGCAGTTCTGCAAAGACGTCACAAAGACCGCTATCGGGGCCGAGGTCATAAAGAGCCTCCATCCGGGCCAGATGATGGTCAAAATTGTCAATGATGAGCTTACCCGACTGATGGGACCGGTCGATACGAGCATCTATTTTGTCTCGCCGGGACCAACGGTTATCATGCTTGCCGGTCTCCAGGGCGGCGGAAAAACGACCACCGCAGCAAAGCTCGGAAAATATCTCGTCGCAAAGGGCAAAAAACCCCTTCTGGTGGCAGATGACCTCCAGAGACCTGCCGCCATCGACCAGTTAGTCATTCTCGGTGAGCAGTGCGGTATTGATGTTTACCATGAAGATGCCAAAGATGCCGTCAAAGTGGCGAAAAACGGCCTCAAACACGCCAAAAAAGGCGGTTACGACGTTGTCGTTCTCGATACCGCGGGGCGACTCCACATCGACCAGGAAATGATGGCCGAGATGGAAAACGTCGCAAAGGCAGTTACTCCTCACCAGATTTACCTCGTATGCGACTCGATGACAGGCCAGGATGCGGTAAACTCCGCAAAAGAATTCAACGAACGGCTTGAACTCGATGGCGTGATACTTACCAAACTCGACGGAGACGCACGCGGCGGTGCAGCTTTGAGCGTCAAGGCCGTCACTTCGAAGCCGATTAAGTTTATTGGTGTCGGGGAGAAACTGGATAACTTAGAGGAATTTCACCCTGACCGCATGGCCGGCAGGATCCTCGGGATGGGTGATGTCGTCTCACTCGTCGAAAAAGCACAGGAGCAATTCGATACCGAAGAAGCCGTCAAGATGCAGAAAAAGATGGCAAAGGGCAGCTTCGGGTTCGACGATTTCCTCAAGCAGATGCAGGCAGTAAAGAAAATGGGCGGGATGAAGAATCTGATGAAAATGATGCCGGGCATGGGCTCGCAGTTAGGAGATATGGATTTCGACGAGAGCGAGATTGGCAAGATGGAGGCAATTGTCTATTCCATGACGCTGCACGAAAGGCAGCAGCCCGACGTCATCGATTCTTCCAGGCGAAGGCGAATCGCCGCCGGTGCGGGCGTCATGCCGAATGATGTTTCCAGCCTGGTTAAGACCTTCAAAAGAACACGGGATATGATGAAATCGTTGAGCGGTGGGACTTTCGGCGGCTTGAAGAGCCTGTTCTCCGGAGGCCTTGATATGGAAACGCTTGGCGCCGCCATGAATATGAAAAGGAAGATAAAGCAGCGATCGAAAAGAAAAAAAGTTATCAAAAGAAGGGGTAAAGCGAGACGGCGATAAAAAAACGCCCCTCTTACAGGAGTCTTTCATGAACAAACCTATTCGAAACACAAATCTCAGTCGCCGTACTTTCATTCGTCTGGCAGGCGCAACAGTGGCCTCAACAGCCCTGGGCGGATGTTTTTTCGAGCAAGGCCCGACCGCCAGGTCGCCCAAACACAGGCCCAATTTCATAGTCATCTTCTGTGACGACCTCGGTTACGGTGACGTCGGCTGTTTCGGCTCGACCAAACATCGAACGCCGAATATCGACCAAATGGCCGTCGAGGGCATGCGACTTACCAGTTTCTATGTCACCAGCGGCGTGTGCACTCCTTCTCGTTCGAGTCTTATGACCGGCTGCTATCCGCGACGCGTGAATATGCATCAGGACCAGAGGGGAGATTGCGTACTCTTTCCCGTGAGCAGGAAAGGCCTCAATCCCAAAGAAATAACCATTGCCGAAATACTGAAGACACGCGGCTATGCCACCGCTTGCGTGGGAAAGTGGCATCTTGGCGACCAGCCGCAGTTTCTGCCCACACGCCAGGGTTTCGACTACTACTACGGAATCCCATACAGCAATGATATGGGAGCACGCCTGCGCAGTAAGAATCCACCGCTGCCCCTGCTGGAGAATGAAAAGGTAATTGAAGCTCCGGCGAATCAGAACACACTTACGAAGCGCTACACCGAGCAGGTCATAAAATTCATAACCGCCAACAAGGATAAGCCGTTTTTTGTGTATCTGCCCCACACCATGCCGCACAATCCCGTGCACAGCAGCGATGACTTCCGCGGCAAAAGCGCCAACGGCGGTTACGGTGACGCCGTGGAGGAAATCGACTTCTCGGCAGGCCAAATACTGCAAACGCTCAAAAACCTGGGCATCGACAACCGAACATTGGTTGTCTTCACGTCCGACAATGGCGCTTCGGACCGCTTCGGCGGCTCCAACGCACCCCTGGCAGGATTCAAGGGAAGCACCGATGAGGGCGGGATGCGAGAGCCTTGCGTAATTCGCTGGCCTGGAAAAGTGCCGGCGGGGTCGAACTGCGACGAAATCGCCTGCACTATGGATTTGCTGCCGACATTTGCAGGGCTGGCAGGTGCGAAAGTTCCGACTGACCGCATCATCGATGGCCGGGACATCTGGCCGCTGCTCGCGGGCAAGAAAGGGGCAAAGTCGCCTCATGAGGCCTTTTACTATTACCAGATGGACCAACTCCAGGCAGTACGCTCCGGCAAATGGAAACTGCATCTGCCGCTGAAAATAAAGAAACGCAACTGGGGAA
>Ga0114918_10001155_pt1 | contig 23496 bp, 19 predicted proteins | sample LantaG_FD_87015 | JGI IMG/M metagenome (GOLD analysis project Ga0114918, IMG submission 87015) | Deep subsurface microbial communities from Baltic Sea to uncover new lineages of life (NeLLi) - Landsort_02402 metaG | ecosystem: Environmental > Aquatic > Marine > Oceanic > Sediment | place...
CGCCCTCTTCCTCCTCCTCCTTTCCCCCGTCCCTGCCGAACCCCACCTCCTCTCCGGCCGCGACGGCGGCGGCGTGCGCTGCGATCGCGGCGGCAGCGTCCGGCGCCGGGGCCGGCTCGCCGTTGGGGAACAGCCCGGCACAGGAGCTGGCCCAGTGCCCCTTCCCGCCGCACTTCCAGCACCGGTCGCCGTTGGCTCTTCCCCGCCCGAAGCGGGACCGGCCGCCGGCGCCGGCGTCGGCGTCGGCGCCCCCTTCCAGGAAGTCTGCGCCGTCCCCAGCCTGGGGCCTGGCGCGGCCGCCTCCTCCTCCGAAGCGCCCGCTGCCGCTCGCCGACGACGACGAGGCGCCGCCGCCGCTGCGGGAAGCGGCGAACTTCTTCTTCTTCTTGAAGTCGTGGCGGACGTAGTTGCTCCCGAAGGACAGGAGCGCAGACCCTTTCCCGCGCTGGGTGCGCGGGGGTTTCGAGACGCCGCAGAAGGAGGAGGCCGCTGCGGAGGCGGTGGCGGAGGCCGAGGGCTTGCGCTTGCGGGCGGGAGCGGCGGGAGAAGGAGCATCGCTGTTGTCGTTATTCTCGTACTCCTCGTCTTCTTGCCCCTGCTTCTGCTTCCGGCTCGGGGCCTTCCTCTTGCGCCCTCCGGCGGGAGCAGCAGGAGGAGGCGCAGCTTCTTCAACTGCTGCTGCTGCTGCTGCCAACGGAGACTTACCCTGCGCGCGGAGTAGGGCAGCGGCGCGGACCCCGAGCGGGACGTCGGCCTCGTCGTCGGCGGCAGGAGCTTGAGCTTGAGCGGGAGCGGCGGCGGAGGTCGAAGGAGGGGGAGGAGGAGCAGCGACAGGAGGAGGAGGAGCAGCGACAGGAGGAGGAGGAGCAGCGACAGGAGGAGGCTCATCCGCGGCTCTCTGGAAGGCCCTCTTCTTCTGCTGCTGCTTCGGCGGGCGAGGAGCGGGAGCAGCGGGAACGGGAGAAGCAGCCACAGGAGCGGCCTCGGGCGCCGCCTCCCTCGGCCGCGGCTGCGGAGGAAGCGCCGCGAGGCCGACAAATGACGGCGGCGCCTTCTTCGTGCGGCCGCCGCCGCCGCCGCTGACGGTTGTGCTCGATATTGTCGACGTCGTCGCGGCCTGCCTCGGCGGGATTCCGGCCGAGGCGGCGGGAGCAGCAGCAGCAGCAGCAGAAGGAACCCTAGCTGTCGCGCCAGTGGCCCTTCTCGCCGCCGCTGCCGCCGACGCGCCGCCGGCCCCTCGGAGGAAAGGGTTGCTCTTCGAGCTCGTCCCCTCCTCTGCCTCTCCGCCGCCTGCTCTGTTGGTGGCGTCTCGGAGCGGCGGCGGTGCTTTTTCCTCTTCGGTGCGATTGCATGCTGGAGGAAGAGAAGCAGCAGCGATGCAGGCATCATCATCGGCCGATGCTTCCGGGCTCGCGTCGACGACGCTGTTCTCGTTTTCGTTCTCGTTCGGCGACGTCGCCATCGTCGCCGTCGGAGGCGACGCCGGCACGACGGCCACCTCTCTGCTCCCTCCCGTCGACTTCCTGGCCTTGAATTTCACGAGGCCTCGCACTGTTGTGTGGGGTTTGATTGCGGTTTTCGCGAGAGTAACGTGGAGCATTTAGTCAGAATTCGTCCGCCGCTATTTTTCCCCTTTGTCAATCGAAATCGCCAAAAGAGCAGACAGAGTTTTGCCTTCCTCTCTCTCTTCTCTCTGCCTCTCTCTCTCTCGCTCGCTCTCTCCCTCTCTGCTCCTCTCACCGACGTCCTCGGGCATGTCCTCCCTGGTGGGACGCCTCCCGTGCGTCTCCACGAACGCGCGGGACCACGACAGGAGCGTGTCCCTGTCGGCGGCGGCCATCGTGTTTATTTGATTTCTTCGACTCTGCCGACGTTCGCCGAGCGAAGAGTTCTGAGCGAATGTTCACTTCGACTTTTTTCCTCCTTTGCTTTCCTTCCTCTCCCAATCCTGGGCTCATGCGCCCCGCGCCCGCTGCAGCGACGCGCGCCCTGTCCCCGACTCGCTCCTCTCCCTCACGCAGCGCCAGGCCCTCTGCTGCAGAGGTCAGGCCATCCTCCACCATGGCCACCAGCAATGGCGCCACGGGCGGCAGCAACAACCCGCTCTCGACGCCGCCGCCGCCCGTCCGCACGGCGTCGGCGCTGCTCTCGCCCTCTGCGCTCGCCCGCGTGCGGATGGCATCCATCCAGCAGCAGCAGTCGTCGACTCCGCCCTCGGCGACGTTCGCGACGGATGACATCAGGATCACGGCGCCGAACGTGGAGTTTGCTCCCCAGAGCCTGCGCAAGGACTGCGTGCTGTTCTATTACCCGGTGAGGAGACTGAATAGTTGATGCGAGCACTTCGACGGCTGAAACAGACGAAAAAAAACTCGACCTGGACCTCGACCTTTCCTCTGACTGACCGCCCCTTTTTCTCTCTCCCTCGCCCCTCTTTTACCCTCTCCCCACCCACAGGACACCGAGGAGCTCGCGCACAAGATCGTGCAGGCCTCGGGCAACGGCGTCGAGCTCGGAGAGATCAACTGGGCGTGAGTTTCTGTTGAGTCCGCTCCCTTTCATTTTTTCTCTTCGTCCTCTCGACCCCACGGCACGCCCTCTCATTCCCTCTCTCTCTCTCTTCCCTCCCAACCAACCCATTCTCCTCGCAGAAAATTCAACGACGGCTTCCCCAACCTCTTCGTTCGCGACGCCACTCGCATCCGCAACCGCCACGTCGCCTTCCTCGCCTCCTTTCAGAGTCCGGCCTCGATCTTCGAGCAGCTCTCGATCATCTATCAGCTCCCGCGCATGTTCGTGGGCTCCTTCACGCTCGTGCTGCCCTACTTCCCAACGGGCACGGCCGAGCGCGTCGAGGCCGAGGGGGACGTGGCGACGGCGGTGACGCTGGCACGCATCCTCAGCAACATCCCCCTCTCGAGGGGCGGGCCGACCTCGGTCGTCATCTTCGACATCCACGCGCTCCAGGAGCGCTTCTACTTCGGGGACACCGTACTCCCGCTGTTCGAGTCCGGCATCCCGCTGCTGCGGGCGCGTCTGGCTGCCTTGCCGGACAGGGATCAGGTGACCATCGCGTACCCCGACGAGGGGGCGTGGAAGCGCTTCCACTACCAGTTCGGCGACTACCCCGAGATCATCTGCACCAAGGTCCGCGACGGCGCCAAGCGGATCGTGCGGCTCAAGGAGGGGGCGCCCAGGGGGCGACACGTCGTCATCGTCGACGACCTGGTGCAGTCGGGGGGCACCCTGCTCGAGTGCGGCAAGCTGCTGGCGCTGACGGGCGCTTCGGCGGTCTCTGCGTACGCGACGCACGGGGTGTTCCCGCAGCGGTCGTTCGAGAAGTTCACGGCGCCGTCGTCGTCGGGCCGCGTGGGATCTGTGGGGAGCGCCTCGGCGGGCGCCGCGGGGGGACCGGGGGAGCCTTCTCCCTCCGGCGCGTCCGACGCCGCCTCCACGGCCGCGGCCCTCGCGGCCGCGGCGGCCCCCTTCTTCAAGTACTTCTGGATCAGCGACTCGTGCCCGGAGACGGCCGCGGCGGTCAGGGGCGTGAAGCCGTTCGAGGTGCTGTCGCTTGCCGACGCGATCGCCGCGACGCTGAGAATCTGAAAAAAAAAAGTCTTTTTTCTTTCTCTCTTTCAGCCCCCCACTGCGTTTTTCTTTCTCTTCGTTGTTTTTTTGGTTCCCTCTGTGCAAGACATCATTTAAAAACGGAAAAAGAGCGTTCGCGACGAAAAGTCGTTTTTATACGAAAGGGAAGTTTTAAAAATTCATTACAGGTATTTTTTTTTGAGTTTTTCAGTTTTTTTAATTTTTCATTCGTTTCTCGAGAGCAAGTCGTATGTAAAAGGGAAGAAGCAAAAACAAATTAGTCCTCCAGGCACGCCGCGAGCAGCCGCGTCCCGGCCAGCGCCCCGCGGACTGCGTCCAGGCCCACCCTCGGCGCGACGCACCTCGAGGCCCCCCCCCCGCCGCCGCCCTTCCCCGCGGAGGCGCCGGGCCTCGCGCCGCCGCCGCCAAAGCCGCCGCCGGGCCGGCCCCTTAGGCCGCCGGGGAGGGAGCTCGCCTCAACGAGCCCCGCGCCCTCGAGCGCGGCCACCGCGGCCGTGACCTCCACAGCGGGCGGCGGGCGCACTCCCAGGCGCTCGCAGAGGGCCGAGTTGGCCGCGATCACCGCCTCGAGCGGCGCGCCGGCGCGGGCCGCGGCCCTGGAGGCGGCGAGCGCCGAGGCCGAGACGAGCGGCGTCGCCGCGATCGTCGTCGTCGCTCCGCCGCGGTTCAGCGGCCCGCCGATGCCGCCGATGGCCGCGAGCGAGTGCGCGCGCAGCAGCGAGGCCCCGCCGAAGGGGAGGCGCGGCGGGGGAGTGGGAGCGGCGGGCTGCTGGTTTTGGGCCTGGTTCTGGTTCTGGAGGAGGCCGGAGGAGGCGAACAGCGGCCGCCTCGCAGCCGAGTTGAGGAGCGCCGCGCTCGCGCCTCCTCCCCTTCCTCCTCCCCCCCCGAGGAACAGCATCCCCGCGGAAGACGACGGCGAGGGGGAGGGCCCCCTTCCGCCCCCTCCTCTCTGGAGGAGGAGGTTCCCGAATCCCCCCGCCGAGGCCGAGGAGGCCGGGGTCGCCCTCCCGCTCCCGCCGCCGCCGGAGAAGAAGAGCCCCGAGGCCGCCGCCGGCGAGGGCGCCGCCCCCGGGGTCCTCGCGGCGGCGGCGGCAGCCCTGCTCGCCTTCAGCACGGCGACCAGGGCGAACTGCCACGCCGGGGGCAGCTCCCGCACCGCGCGCTCTCCCCACGCGTCCGAGGAGGCGGCCAGGGCCGCGTCGACGAACTGGAGGCCGACGAGCGTCGGGGCAGCGGCGTGCGACGCCGCCGCCCCCGCCCCCGCCCCCGCCCCTGCCGCTGCTCCTCCTCCTCCGGCTCCTCCCCCCGCTGCGGCCGCGGCCGACGCGGCCTTGCGCGGGGAGGTGCGCGTCGCCGCCGCCGTCGCGGTGACGGCGGCGTTGGCCGCCTCGGTCGAGGGGGAGAGCGGGGAGGCCCCCTCCCGGGACGCCGCCGCCGGGCCGAGGGGCCGAGCGCGGGGGGGGGAGGACGAGGACGGGCCGGCGGCGGCCGCCGCCTCGCGCCGCCCCCTCCTCCGCGCCGCGTCCTCCGCGGCCAGCTCCAGCGCGCGCACCGCGGCCTTCACCGCGGCCCGCATGTCCCCGTTCCTCGCCGCCACCTTCAGGCCGATGAGCCGCAGCGCGCGAGGCGCGAAGGCGGGGCCAGGCAGCGGCCGCAGCCTCGCGGCGAGGAGGTCGGCGAGCGCGGTGGGGCCATACGGTTCGAACGCGACCTCTGTGGCCGCCTGCGGGGCCGCGGCAGCGGCGGAAGCGGCACGAGCGAGCACAGCAGCGGAAGAAGACCCGGGAGCCTTCGTTGGAGCCTCTGTAGCAGAGGGCGCGACGTTTTCCTTCCCCCTCGCCGCCGCCGCCGCCACGGTGGCGGCCTTGCCCGCGGCGGCGACGCTCGCGACGGCCCTGGCGCCCCCCAGCCGCAGCGCGACGTCGGCGGCGTTGGCGACGCCGACGAGGACGACACGCACGCCCGCGGAGCGCGTCAGGGCCAGCACGCGGCGCAGGGCGTCCCTGGCCGAGGCCGAGGCCCCCCTGCTCCCCCCGGCGTCGCCGCCGCCCTTCCCGCCGGCGCCGCCGGTGGCGGTGGCCTTCTTCGCCTTGTTGTCCTTGGAGGCCTCCGCCGCCGCCGCGCCCTCGCCGCCGGCCTCGAGCGAGTCTATCTCGTCCAGGACGACGACCACCCCGCCGCGGCCTCCGCGGCCGCTGCCCAGCGGAGCGGAGAGCACGGCGGCGGCCGCGCGGGCGCGCTCGAAGGCCTTGTCCGCCGCCGAAGAGAGCCCGGCGAGGCCGCCGCGCTCGTCTCTGTCCAGGGGCGGCAGCAGCGTCGTCGCCGTCTTCCCTGGGGGGAGCGCGTCGGCGCGGACGACTCCCCCGGGCATCGTGTAGCTCTCGCAAGACTTGGGAGGATCCCTTCGAGAGGCGCTCGAGCCCGGGCTGATGGAGTCGGCGAGCCCGCAGAGGCGCGCGGCCTCCTCGAGCCCGTCGGCCAGACGCGAGATCGCCTCGCCGGGCGAGCGCAGCGCCATGCAGTTGAGCCACACCGCCGCCGGCGAGGGGGGGAAGCAGGAGGAGGAAGAAGAGGCGTCCATCCACTCTGGGACAGGGGCCTCGAAGGCCGCGAGGGCCGCGGCGAGGGAGGCCGCGGACTGGGCGGGGGCGGGCGCGGGAGCTACCTGTGCCTCCGCCGCCCCTCCTGCCGCTGCTGCCGGGGCTCGCTTCCTCTTCGGCGCGCCGGCGGCGCCGGCGGCGATGGCGCCTGCCTTGAGAGTCGAGGCGCGCCTCCTGGGCGCGGCCTTCTTCGGGAAAGCAGCCTCCTTCGCAGCAGCAGAAGAAGAAACAGCAGCGGCAGGAGCGGAAGCAGCAGCAGCGGCAGCGGCCCCGCCTTTCCCCCTCCTCGCCGCCGCCGTCTTCTTCCCCCTCTTCCCCTTCTCCGCCGCCGCCGCCGCCTCCTCAGCTGCCTCCTCCTCCTCCTCCTCATCCCGCCCGCCCATCGCGGCAGCCTCCTCTGCAGCGGCCCTGGCCTTGACGATCTTCGCGGCCAGCGCGCCCTCGAACCCGGGCGCCGCCGTTCTCCACCTCGCCCTCTGCGCCGCGAGCACGGCCGCGACCGTCAGCGACTTGCCCGTGCCGCTCCTCCCCGTCACCCAGACGAGCCCGCCCCTGCCCGCGGCAAGCCTCTGCGCCAGGGCAGCGTCGAGCGCCCTGGCCTCGACGGCGCGGGCCAGCGGGGCGCACCCCGGCGGGGGCGGCGGGGGGGCCCCCTGCAGGGCGCGGCGGGCGAGCGCGACCTTGGCCGCGTCGGCGGGGTCAAACCACGAGAGGTGGTCCCTCTCCGCCTCCCCTCCTCCGCCCGCCGTCGCTCCTCTTCCTCCGAGTCCGGGTCCGGTCGACGCGCTCGGGAGCGGAGGGGGCTGCAGCGGGGAGAGGGGCGGCGGCGGCGGCGGCGGGGCCGCGGCCGGGCTCGGGGCGTCGTCGCTGGCGCGGGCGGAAGCCCCCTCAGGAGGGGCAGCGGCAGGAGGGGAGGCCGAGGCTTCGGTCGCCGCCGCTCTCGGAGGAGGAGCCCCGTGCGGCTTCTTGGACGCCACGGGATCGTAGTTTATGCTGCGCCTCTTGGGATGCGGCGTCGAGGGAGGGGCGCGCCTGGCCGTGGGGACCTTGGGCGTGACGAGGGCGGCAGAAGGCAGAAGAGCCGCTTTCCTCCCCCACGGCGTCGGGGGGTTCGCCGCCGTTTTCGTTTTCTTCGGCGATGGCGCCTGTGCCTCTCTGATGCGGCGCGACAACGATGGAATCGATACGATCCCACCGCTTCTCGGGCGCGCTCTGCCCCCCGCGGGCTTCTTAAATTCCGATCTCAGCGGCGCCGCTGACCTAGCTCGTGCCGACACGGGGCGCGAGGGTGCTGTTGGGTTTTTTGTTTGGGAGGGAGAGAGAGAGAAGGGCGTGAGAAGACCGAAGAGAAAGCGGGCATTGGATTTGTTTTTCGATTCGACCGACGTCGACCCCGGGGCGGGCACTTGGAATGGGCGAGACTCGTTCGACAACTCCCTTTCCAATCGACGCATTGTCCCGCTGCCAATCTCAATCTCGCTAACCTTTCGCGACCTTGCCATCAGGGAAAATTGGAGCCGGGATGGGACCCCGCTTGGTGCCCCTGCGGGCGACGGCTTTCGTCGTCGTCGTCGTCGTCGTCAACGTCGTCGTCGCGATTGCCTCGGCAGCGGCGACGGCGGCGCTTCGCCTCGTCGTCGCTTGCTTCTTCATGACTCTTGCTGCTCTGAATGAGATCACAACGCCACCTCGGGGAGGCGAGCGGCGACTCTGAGAAGAGGCCGAGCCCATAGTCCGCGCCATCTTTTCTGTCTTGCTTTTTGTTTTCTTCGTCTCTTTCGACGTTCGAAAGAAGACAAGAGTGAACGAAATTCAAAAAAAAGGGGCGAGAGAAGAGCCAGAGTAAAAGATCGTTTCGACTAACGTTCAAGCTCTTTCTCTTTTTCTCCCATCGCGCTTCCTCATTCTCACGCCATGAGCTCTTCGGCGTCTTCTGCCGTGCGCAAGCAACTCCTGCGAGCTCTGAGCCTGTTGACAGCGGACGCCAAGGCCGCGAAAGTGCCCCTTCCGGTCCCCTTTCTGAGCTACCACTCTTTCGGCGGAGGAGATCGATCGTCGTCGTGGAGACTGGCCGACGACGACAACTCCTTTTTCTCGACCTCGACTCTTTTTTCCCCGTCTTCTCCCTCCAATCGGCTCCTCCGCGCGGCCCTCGGCGACGACCTTGACGGTGAGAGAATGTGCCCTGTTTTGATCCGCGCGCGCGCGAGAGAGAGAGGAAACTTTCGAAGAGGATCCGTCGACGAGCAAGCTCTTCTTTTTCTCATCTTTGAGAATCATGAGAGAAAAATCAACAAACTCTTCAGCTTCCTTTGCCCGCCTTCGGCGCCTCCGCGAGCAGGTCGAGTTCCTCGCCTCCTCCCCGCCCGACGTCCGCCACAGCCTCTCCCTCTGGCATGACCTCCACGAAGGAGAGCGAGAGCGCGGCGGCGGCGAGGATGGCGAAGGACCCCCGACCGCGGGAGGAAGCGTTCTGCTCTCGTCCGAGGCGCTCGCCTTTGAGCGCGGCGCGCTGCTGCTGCCCTCCGCCGCCCGCCCACCCGAGGGGCTCGAGCTCGGGGGGATTTCGTCCTCTTCTTTTTCTTCCGATGGCGACGACGACGAAGACGGCGGCGACGACGATGGAGACGAAGAGGAGACAATCAGCGCGGAGCGGGTCTCTGCAGCGCTCGACGACGCTGCGCTCGCCGCCAGCGACGCCCTCTCGGCAACCGGCGCCGCGACCCTCGGCTCCTCCTCCGCCGCCGCCGTCCGCGGCCTCGCCCGCCTCCTCTTTGACGGCGACGCCTCCTCCTTCTCCTCCCGCCGCCGCCAGGTCGACGAAGACGGCGGTAGCAGCGGCAGCAGGCTCTTCGTGGTCCCGAGGCTGCGGCCCGCCGCCGTCGAGTGGCTCTACGACGGGCTCGGCCCGCTGTTCCCCGGCGCAGTGCTCCGCCGCGGGCAGAAGCTGGTCCTTCAGAGCAGCAGCAGCAGCAGCAGCAGCAGCAGCAGCAGCAGCAGCAGCAGCAGCAGCAGCAGCGGAAGCCAACGCGTCAGCGTTGGCGTCGGGGCCGGGGCCCCGATAGCGCTCGCCGCCGTCGCCTCGGCGCTCGCCCGCAGGCTCGGCGTGTGGAACGTTCCCGTCCCGGCGGAGGGCGCGGAGCCGAAGGGGAGAGGAGAAGGAAGCGCAGACGGTGTCTCCGCTCTCTCTCTGTCTCCTCTCTCGCAGCACCTCTCTCCTTCCGTCGCGGCGAGGATGGCGGCGCGGACTCCCGCTGCGGCCCCGGAGACCGGGAGCTGGCTCCTCGCGTGCCCGCTGGGACAGTGGGTCTGGGACCCCTCGACGGGAGAGGTGGTCTCAGGCGAGGAGCGCGGCGAGGAGGTCGAGCGGCGGTGGCCCTCGGCGGGCTTCCGCAGGCGCGCCGGCGGCGGCGGCGGCCGGGTCCCCCTCCTCCTCCTCCCGGAGACGAGCGGCGACCCGCGCGTTGGGTGGTCGGCGATGCTCCGGGCCTGCGTGGTGGCGCACACCCGCCGCGGAGACTCGGACGCCGTGGCCGCCGTGCTGCCGCAGCTGCTCGCGCTCGACGGGGACGCGCCGGAGTGGGCGCAGGTGCTGAGGCCGTCGGAGGTGGTCGCGAGGAGATGATGCTTTTTTTCCCCCTTTCTTCTCTCCTGACCTCGTCCACTATCTCGATCTTGTAGCACTGCTCTTTGTATATCTCTTTCTCTCTCTCTTCCTTTCGTTCCGCTCCAGCGCATGGCTTATCGCCGCGCGCTGGCTCGCCTGTTGATCGACGCAGCCATTGAGCTTTCGAAGCAGCAGGAAACACGGAGAACGATGATGGGAAGCTCGAGGTGCTGCGGAGCATTGTCGTCGCTGTCATCGTCGTCTTCGATCTCAGCTTTGATGGCGCCGACAACGCTCGCGCCTTCGCGACATCTCTCGGTGCTTCCTGCCCCGCGTATGCCCGTAGCTTCTCGCCTGGTGTCGCAGAGAAGGCAATTTCACCGATCGGGGCCGTGTGCCGCAGGTGGTAAGTGGTCTGCGAGAGAGGATTCGAAGCTTTTCTTCCCTTTGCCGCCGAAACAAATTCGATGGGCGAACTCAACCGAAAAAAAAAACCTCGTCCAAAAACAAAAATCCCAGTCAAGTCCAAGATGCTCTACCAGTGCTCCTCGTGCGAGGCCACGGCCCCTCAGAAAAAGGGAAAGTGCCCCGAATGCGGCGAATGGGGAACGTTGGAAGCTGTGATGGTGAGGAGCGAATCCAGCTCAGGGCTCGGAGGAGGCAGCAGCAGCGGAGGAGGAGGAGGTGGCGGCGCCGGAGCCGCGGCCGCAGCCGCCGCCGTCTCGTCTCCCTCGCCCTACTCGTCGTCGCAGCCCGGCTCCTCCCCGGTCCCCGCGGCAGCTCGCTCCCTTCGCTCTGCCTGGGTCTCTCCGACCTCCGCCTCGCCTCGCTCGCTCGCGGACCTGAGCCGCGAGAGGGAGGCCGGCGGAGGCGCCGCGGGGAACTACTGGAGGCTGCGCCTCCCCGGCCCCGACGGGGCAGAGGTCGGCCGCGTGCTCGGCGGCGGCGGGGCCGTCCCCGGGTCGCTGACGCTGGTCGGAGGGGACCCGGGCGTGGGGAAATCGACGCTGCTGCTGCAGGTCGCCGCGATGCTGAGCGGGGACACCAGCGGCGACAGCGGCGGAGGGGGCACAGATGGGGGCGGAGAGGGAGGAGGAGACCGGGAACAACACCAGGCTCCCGGGTCGCCTCCTCCCTCCGCTCCCTCGGACTCAAGCCGCGGCCCTTCGCACGCCCGCCCCGTACTCTACGTCTCCGCCGAGGAGTCCGTCGACCAAGTCGCCAACCGCGCCGCGCGCCTCGGCCTCGGCGCGGCGCCCAACGTGCTGCTGCTAGCGGCGACGAGGATCGAGGAGATCCTCCAGCACATCGTCGCGCTCGACCCCGTCGCCGTCGTCGTCGACTCGATCCAGACCGTGTACCTGGACGGCGCGCCGGGCTCGGCCGGGTCGGTCACGCAGGTGCGGGAGTGCGCCGCGGCGCTGCTGCGCGTCGCCAAGGACGTCGGCGGGGGGACCAGGAGGAGGCGGAGGAAAGCAACCGAGAGGCCGAAGAGGAGCAGGAACAGACCCGAAGAGAGCAACGAGAGCGAGTTCGACTTCGACGACGACTACGACGACGGCAGCGGCGGCGGTGACGACGGTGGGGAAGACGTCGTGACGGCCTCCTCCACCTCGGGCCCCGCGATCTTCCTCGTGGGACACGTCACCAAATCGGGAGACGTCGCCGGCCCCCGCGTCCTCGAGCACATCGTCGACGCCGTGCTCTACCTGGAGGGCGAGCGCGGCGGCGAGCTGCGGCTGCTGCGCGCCGTGAAGAACAGGTTCGGCCCGGCCGACGAGGTCGGCGTCTTCCGCATGGGCGAGCTGGGCCTCTCGGCGCTGCCAGACCCCTCGGCGGCGCTGGCGGCGGAGCGCGCGGCGGCCCCCTCGGTGGCCTCCGTGGCCACCGTTGCGGTCGAGGGCACGCGGCCGATGCTGCTCGAGGTCCAGGCCCTGGTCTCGCCCTCGGCGGCCGCGGCCGCGGGCCCCGGCGGCGCGCCGCCCGTGCGCGCGCCCGGCGGCGTCCGCCGCGACCGGCTGGCGCTCATCCTGGCGGTCCTCTCGAAGCACGCCGGCCTGCGGCTGGGCCGCTCCGACGTGCACGCCAACGTCGTCGGGGGCCTGGAGCTGCGCGAGCCCGCGGCGGACGTGGCCGTGGCCGCGGCGCTGGCGGCGTCTGCGGCCGACGCCGGCGGGGGCTCCGGGGCCGGGCCGAGGACGCGGCGCGACGTCGTCGCGTTTGGCGAGGTCGGCCTCGGCGGCGAGCTGCGGCGCGTGCCGCACATAGGGCAGCGGCTGGCCGAGGCCGCCAAGCTGGGTTTCAGGGCCGCGGTGATCCCTGCGAGCCAGGAGGTGCCGCCGAGGGCGCTGCAGGCGCTGCGGGACATCGCGAAAGCCGGGAAGAAGAGGACGGCAAAGGGCGAAGAAGAGGAGGACGGGGGAGGAAAGGCCAAAGCTGCCGCTGCCGGCGCTCCGATGGAGATCATTCGATGCAAGACGGTTGTCGAGGCCCTGGGGGTCCTCATCGAGTGGCCCGGAGGCGAGGGAGGGGCTGCTGTCATCAAGGGAGGAGGGGGATGGAGGCGCGGGGTGGCGTCGGCGAGGAAGGCGAGGAAGACGAGGGTCGAGGAGGGAGAAGGAGACGAGATAGAGAGCGACGAAGCTTTCTTTGCATGAAACGCAAGAAAAAAAACGAAGAAAAAAAAACACTTGCATTCGCGATCAATCGACTTTTATGTACATGTCTCCCTCGTCGGAGGACGACGAGGCGCGCCGCCTCGCCCTGGCTGCGCTCTCCGTGGGAGACACTGCAGAGGCCCTGCGCCTCTCTCGCTATCCCACCTCTGGGAGCGGGAGAGCGAAGCCCTGGGTGAGTGGCTGTTGTCGGTTTCAATTGCTTTTTCGATCTCTCCCTCTGTGCGACCAACCTCCTGGTCACCTCACAGTCTCTCTCTGCCCCCACCCCCCCACGCCCTCTCTCTCCCTCTCTATCGACGCCTCCGCCGCTCACTCAAACACTCAAAAATTGAAACCCCCGACCGACCAACAGCACTGGCTCGTCGCCGCGAGGGCGCACTACGCTCTGGGAGACCTCCGCGCGAGCTCGCAGGCCCTCGCCGAGGCGGCCCTCTCGGAGGAGGCATGGTGCAGTGGAGGCGGAGGCAGAGGAGCGGCCGGGACCACTCCCCTCCCCTCCTCCTCTCCCAGAGCCTCGATATCGACGGCGCTCATCCGGAACAACGTCGCCGCGGTGAGTCTCCGGGAGGGCAAGCCGCGCTGCGCCCTGCTTTGCTGCTCCTTGGCGCTGTCGCCGTCGTCGCAGGAGCAGCACGAGCATGAGAATGAGCAGCAGCAGCAGCAGCAGGAGCCTTCCTCTTCCTCCTCTTCTTCTCTCTCTCCTTCCTTCTCTGTTCTCCCCGCCGCGATCCGAGCCGCTGCCACCTACAACGCGGCGCTGGCCTCCTTGGACACGGGGGAAGACGGAGAGGGGGGGCGGGAGAGGACGGAGCGGGCCGCGGAGGAGCTCGAGGCGCTCGCGCGGTCCCTCGACGACTCCGGAGAAGGGAAGGAGAAGGAACGCCCCCTGGTCCTCGGCAGGCGCGCGCGCGCTCGGGTGTGGCTGCGGGCCGCGGAGACCCTGGCGCGGGTAGCAGCAGCCGTTGAAGAAAAAGAAGGGAGAGATGCAGAGGGAGGGAGACTTTGGGGCCGCGTCTCTGCCGACGCGAGCAGGGCCGCCGCCCTCTCTCTTCCTTCTGCTTCTCCTTCTTCTTCTTCCGCCACCGCTGCTGCTTCCTACGGATTACCGGGCGACCCGCGGTGCCGCGCAGCCGCCCTGGCGCTCGTTGCGGCCTCGGAGACGCGCCTCGGGAGGGTCCCGGAAGCACGAGAGGCAATTCTGCAAGCCCTCGACCTCGATCACGGAGGAGCCGTCGAAGAGGGCGGAAGCAGCAGAAAGGGCGACCCTGTTCTGCTGCCCGGCGCGCGCGCCGCCCTCGAGTCTTACCTGCGAGCGATGGGCTCGTGATGTATTTTTACGTTGTCTCTCCGCTCTCATTGTGCTTGTAAAAAGAAGCGTCGACAAAAAAAAACAGTATGTTGAGACAAAATGTTAATCGTTCGGAATTGAAAAAAGAAAAATCGTTTTTTTTTCAATTCCGAACGGCCTCCAACCTCGCCTTCAAGTCCTCCATCCCCTCTTCTTCTTCCGCAGTAGGAGCAGCAGCTTCCTGCGCCGCAATCCTCTGCTTCGTCCGCGGAGCCGCCGCGGCAGCAAGAGACTCCATGTCAGCCCCGGCGATCTCCATCAGCACTTTGTCCACCTCGGCCTCGGCCGCCTCGTCCTCGCCTTCCTCCGCAACCGCGCCGTCGATCGCGTCCCCGACCATCTCGTCGATCATGCCGGCCCGCGCCATCTCCCGAGACATCGCCCGCATCGTGCCCATCAGCTGCGGCACTTTGACGAGTCCATTCACAAGGGCCATCACTTCGGCGGATTTCTGCAGAGAGCCGGCCACGCGGGCGGTGCCGAGCTGCTCGGCCAGGCGCGAGTTCATGTCGACGAGCCTCGCCTTGTGCACGTAGAGCCTCGAGGTCGCGGCGCGGCAGCGAACGATCTCGCGGGCGAGGGTCTTGGCGCCGGCGGCGTCGCCGCGCTTGGCGGCGTCGCGGACCTGTTTTTTTTTGAGTGGGGGGGGAGGGAGAAAGGGGAGGAAGAGGATAGAAGAAGAGGTTAGTTTTTTTTATCTTCTCTCTTCTCTCCGCGAGGTCGAGTGACGGAAGCATGTGAAAGAGAAGAAAAAAAGTCAATATCATTCTCACGTTCTTCTGCGCCAGCTTCTCCTCCCTGGCCAGGTCGCGGATCTGCCGCTCCATGCCCCTCTGCTCGCTCCGGAGCTCGGACTGCCACTTCCGGACCAAGTCCTTGGGGTCCGCAGGCTTCTTGAAGTGGTCAAAGACCGACGTGACTTTGCTGAACATTTTGGTTGAACGAAGGGATTTGCAGTTCGTTTCAGGCGGATGCGTTTTGTTTCCTTCAGTGCTTTCGGTCTCCCCTTGTCAGCAACGATAGGCGTCGATGTGCTCGACGCTCTGGGAGTGAAGAAAAGAGGAGATTCGATGACCGAGAGTGGAGGTTAAAGAAGCGTTTGTTTTCAATCGTTGTTGTCTGAAGAGAGAGACTCTGAAAACAGAGTCTCAGGAGCAGTGGAAAAAAAACTCGTGCTTGCTCGCGCTGAAACAGAATTCAAAAAAACGTTTTCTCTCTCGCGTGCTCTCTCTCTCTCTCTCTCTTTCTCAGCGAGGGAGGGGAAAGAGGAGAGCCGCTCTCGTTCATCATCATCATCATGACGGGCGGCACGAACAACCACAGCAGCAGTGGTAGCAGCAGCGCGCTCCCGCGCCTGCCCCCCTCGGCAGCGGCCTCTGCCGACGCCGCGGCCGCGGCAGGCAGGGCTCTGTGGGGACGACTCGGGGCAGCCGCTGGCGGGGTGCGCTCGCTGGCCGCGGAGCTCGCCGCGGACGTGATCGAGACGGCAGAGGACCTGGCCAAGGAGGTAAGGAGAGAGGGAGATTAGAGGGAGGGAGAGCAGCGAACGAGCGAATGCTTTTGATGCCATCGAAACTGAAAACAAAATCTCAACCTTGAGGACCAAACGACAAACCCAAAAATCTTTCCAACAGGCCCTCGGCGAAGGCACCGACTCCGGGGACGAGGGCAGCTACGACGGCGACGAACAAGAAGAAGAAGAACAAGAGAAGGAGGAAGATGACAGGCCGAGCGAAGAAGACTGCGGAGGGAGCGCAAGGGCAGCTGAGGCAAGGGCAGCGCCCTCGATGGCGGCGCCTCCTCCTCCGCCTCTGCCGACTGTACCTCAACAACAGCACCTCCGCCCCCCCTCCGCCGCCGCTCCGGCGGCGCCGCCGCCGCCGACGACGGCGACACTATCGACCCCGTCGGCGGGGGCCCAGCGCCTCGCCGCCCTGAAGGCCAAGATAGAGGCGGACAGGGCGGCACGCGCGGCGAGGACGGCCGCTGCAGCTGCTGCACCCGCAGCAGCACCTTGTTCTTCCTCTCCTCCAGCGCCGCCGCCTGCTGCCCCCATCGCTGGTGCTCCTGCTGCTGCTCCTCCTCTTCCTCGGGAGGCGTCACCGTCTGCGCCTGTGGTTCGAGCGGATGCCTCCAAAGCGGAATCCAAGACGAATCGTTCTCCTCCCCCTCCTCCACCGCAGCAGCATCAGCAGCAGCAGCAGCAGCAGAGGCGAGAGACCCCTCCTGTGCCGCCGCTGCCGCCGCTGCCGGCTCCCGGGCCCGCAGAGGCGGCAGCACCTCGACCTCCTGTCCCCGCCGCTCCCTCTCCTTCTCCTTCTGCCCCTCCGCTCCCTTGCCCCGCCTGCGAGCGCTCCGAGTCCGAGGCCGCGACCCTCAGAGGGGAAGCCGCCCGCCTCAGGGCCCAGCTGCTGCGGCTGAAGGAGGCGACGCTCGGCGACCAGGACGACGAGGAGGCCCGTGTGCGCTGGCGCATCGACGCCGAAGTTCGCGCCGCCGTCGAGAGGGAGCGCGCCGCCGCCGGCGCGAGGGAGCGGAGCGGGTCGACGGCGCTCGCGGAGCTGGAGCGCAGGGAGGCCGCGGCCGCGGAGGCGGCGCGGCGCGCGGCCGCGGAGGCGTCGGCCGCGAGGTCTGCGCTCGAGAGCTCCGGCGCCGAAGTCCTCAACCTGAGGTCTGCCCTCGAGGGGCTGTCTCACGAGGCGTCCGTAGCGGCGAGGCTGAGGGAGCAGCTGCGGGTCGCCAAGGAGGCCGCGGCGAGCGCCGAGGGCGAGGCCGAGGCCGCCAGGGAGGCGGCGGAGGCCGCTCGCAGGGAGGCCGGAGAGGCGAAGGCCTCGGCGGCGGCGGAGGCCGAGTCCCGGAGCGGCCCGGGCGGAACCTCCGCCTCGGAGCTCAGGAGAAGGCTCGACGAGCTCGAGACGGAGGCCTCGACGCTGCGCCGCTCGCTGGCCGAGGCCCTGAGGCGCCTGGGCGCCGCCGAGAAAAAGGCGCGGGCGTCGGTCGACGGCGCCGCCGTCCGGGGGGCGCTCGCCGCGCTGCTGGGGCCCCGGGCCGGCGGCGGCGGCGGCCTCCCCGAGGCGCTCGAGGAGCTCTGCGTCGCCGCCGGCGTAGACGAGGAGACGAAGGAGAGCTACCTGCTGCGCTCCGCGAGGGGCCTGATGCTTTTATCGTCCCCGGGCGGCGCGGAGAGCGGGGGTGGCGGCGGGCCCGGAGGGGGGAGGAAGCGGGGGGCGCTGCGGGCGGCCGCGGCGGCGCCCGTCGCGCTCGCGCGCGGCGCCAGGCGGCTCGTCCTGGGAGCCGGAGGCAGGCCCGTCCCGCCGGCGAGGCCCCCTCCCGCCGGGGCGGGCCTGACGGACTCCTGGGTCGACTACCTCATAGCGCAGCAGGAGGACTCGCCGTCGAAGGTGCCCGCTGCTGCTGCTGCTGCTGCTGCTGCGTTTGCGGGAGAGGAGGTCGAGCGGCGAGAGGGCAAACAGTAAAACATAAATGAGAACTGATAGAAGACAACACGAACAAGAGCATTGAATCCAACGTCTCTCTCTCTCTCTCTCCCTCTCTCGATTCTCTCTTCCGTACGCTCACTCGGAGAAAGGGAACTGCTTCGGGTTTCTTTCGTTGGGATTTGATACACTGGGGGAAAAAAGTGAGGAAAAAATATAAGAAGTTTCTAAAACAAGTTCAGGCGAGGGGGAAAAAGCGAGAGACCCGGCTTCCTCTTCTAGCTGCCCTCGCCCTCGTCCTCGTCGCTGTACGAGGCAGAAAAGCCACCATTTCCGTTGTTTTCTTCGTCGTCAGACTCGGAGTCCGAGTAGATGTAGTCGTCGGCGTCCTCGTCCGCCTCGGGCCGTGCGAGCGTCAACGGGCCCAGAGGAGCAGGAGAGGCTTCCTCTCTGCGCCTCCTCCGCCTCCTCCCGTTGAGCCCGCGCGGCGGGCCCAGCCGCGCAGTCGTGTACCTGACGTAGCCCACCCCGGAGCACGCCACGCAGGTGCTGTACGTCGTCGAGAAGGAAGACCGCGCGCGCCCTCGGCCCCTCGCGGCTCGGACGGCGCTGCCCGACCGCGCGCTGCCCGTCCCAGCGCAGGCGCCGCAGGGGCCCTCCCAGACGTGCATCGGGACCTGGCAGTTGCGCTCCATGGGGTCGCAGGCCTCCTCGGCGAGGGTCTGGGTCTGTGTGTTGTTGTTGTTGTTGTTGTTGTTGTTGTGGAGTTTTTTTTTCCCCCAGGAAAGTTGGCTTCAGGTGAGAAAGAACAAAACGCCGCTTTTGTCTCTTGTTTCTTCTTCTTCTTCTTCTCTTCCTGCTCTGTCGGTCCTCCCTCTTACCCTCCCGTCGGCAGGCAAGTTTGCGTAGGGCGTGAAGATCGAGAGCGGCAAGGCAGAAAAGGCCCGGCGGAGGCGCCTGTGTGTGAGTTTTTTTGAAGTTGTGGAGTTTTTTGTCAGAGAGAGAAGAAGCTCGAGGAAGACTTTGTTTGTCCCCCTCGCCTCGTTCTCTCTCTTTTTTATCAACGCACCTCCGCCACGGCCGCTCGGCCTCGAGAGCCTTGTTGGATGACACAGCCTGCTGCGAGCTCGCCGAAGGAGAAGGAGGGGAAGACGGAGAAGCAGAAGAAGATGCGGAGGCCTCGGGTCGTTCTGGCTCCCGCGGAGGAGGAGGAGGACTCGGCGGCGGCGAGGAAGCCGGCGATGGCCTCTCTGTTGCCGGTGCTGCTTGCTCCTGCCTGTCCGCCACGGAGCTGCTGCTCCCTCCGTTTGCCGGTGCGGCTCGGGCGACGTGTCGAGGGCGCGTGACCGGCTTTCCGCGAACGAGACACGGCCTCGCCTGCGCTGCTGGGAAGGGGAGGCGAAGAAGCATCGTCGTCGGCGGCATTGAAAACGCGTGTCTGATTGATTTGAAAGAGAGCGAAAGCTTTGACCGATGCTTCACCCCCTTTCTTCGCCGTATTCGTCTCTTTGTCCGCTTGCTGAGTGTCGCGGTTAAGTCAGAGGCACTGCAGAAGCAGAGAAAAAGGCAGAGAGGGCGTGACACGGGGAAACAAAGAGCAGAAAACGGTGTCGTTCTCTTGATTTGCTTCTTGCTGTTCGTTTTTTCTTTCCTTTCTTTTTTTCTGACTGTGGCTTCTCTTCTTTCTCTTTTTCTTTTTTTACAAAGCAAGCGCTCTCCTCCCGCGCTCGCTCGTCGCCACTAGCTCTTCCCCGGCGACCGCGACGGCGTCGAGCCCGACGTCGTGCCGCTCCACGGGGACGCCAGAGCCAGAGTTTGTTGCCGTCATCTGCTGCGAGAACGCCAGGCCGACGAGGAGCGGGCCCGCACTCGCGTCCTCGGCCTCGACCTCGACTTTGGCGCCTGAGGACTCTGCTTCTTCTTCTGCCGCCGCCGCCACTGCCTCCTTTTTCGCCCTCCGCGCGCGGTGGGCCCAGGCGTCGTAATATCCCAGTCCCCGACCAAGCCTCCTTCCTTCTCGGTCGAAGGCGACCCCGGGCAGGAAGAGGGCGTCGATGTGTGCTGTCAGAGCTGTTTTTAATTTATTTTTCAAGGGGAGCAAGGGGGTGAGACGAGAGAGAAAGAGAGAGAGAGAGGAAGAGCAAGAGAGGAGGAGAAAAGAAAAAACTCGTACCGTCCTCCCGCGGCCTGCCGTCGCCGTAATCTCTCGAGGGCTCCCTGATACCAAAAGGGGGAACGGTCCTGAGGCCGTCGAGTGAATCTGGACAAGGGAGAAAAAGACAGAAAGAGAAAGGAGAGAGAAAGGAACAACAGAGGAAGAGAGTTGAGTGGCAAAAGCAAGGAGAGTACGACCTTTTTCCTCCTCTCTCTCCCCTCCTTTTCTTGCGCTCCCGAATGCTTTCGAAATAGAAAACTCACCGAGGTGCACCAAGCTCATCTCCTGCGGTCCGTCTCCGACGATCGGAACAAAGAGGCGCTTCTTCTTCTCCTCCTCGCCCGCCAAGGTCGAGGTCGAGGACGAGGCGCCGCCGTCGGCATTTTTGCTTTGAGCGGTGGCATTCTCCTCTCCGAGCGCGGCCCGGACGAGCAGTTCCGTGCCGACCTCCCTGAGTCTCGGCGCAGCGAGGTAGATGCCCACTTTCTTCGAGCTCTTCCAGATCGGCGACGCGAGGACGAAGTGCGCGATCTCGGCGCCTGGTTAAATAATATTTTTTTTATTATATTATTGTTTTTTTTTGGAGGGGGTCGAGGTGAGAGGAGCACTCAGCAAAGAAATGAAAGAGTATTCTGCTCTCTCCCTCTCTCTCTCTCAGCCCTAGCAGATAGACAACCCTCACTCTGTCTGGCCATCTCCTCGTCCGGTAGCGCCATGAGCGTCGCCGAGATCGACGAGCGCAGGGCCTTTTTGGAGGTGCGGATATCGGTGTCGGTGGAGGTCGAGGCCGAGGTCGTCGATCGTCTGTCGCCTTGCTCAGCTTCTCCGTTCCCCTGCTGTTGGGACATTGCGAAGAGCAGATTCCGGAGCGTCGAACGGCGATCGAGAGGCAAATACCGGAACCTCCTCGTCGCGCAGGAGGAGAGACTTCTGGCAGGAGCAGCGCTCGCGAAAACGCGGGACAGCATGAAGCGTTGGGCCCGAGCACGAAGAAGGGTCGATGGAAGAAGAGTGAACGAGCAAGCAAAAAAAAAACTTCGGAAGAGCTGTCGGCAGCAGAATTCATTTATTTCTCTCTTCTCGCCCTTCTCGCGCGAGCTCGTATTCTCTTTCTCTGTCGCCGCACGCACGCTCGCACGCGCATTCTCTGCTGCTGACGCCACTCTTCGGGCGCTGCTCTCTGGCACCGTAGACACACACACACACAGCTCACAGCTCAAAAGAGAAAAGATAGAGAGCAAAAAACTTGAGCTCCTCCATCGATGGCTTCATCAAATCCCCCCGAAGAGAGCGGGCGCCGCCCCAAGCACTCGTGCGCCCGCCAGACTTTCGCCGGCCCATCCGAGGCCATGTACGTGGGCTATGTCGAGGACAACGAGACGCCCGAAATGATCATGAAGAAGTTTGAGGCCCTGGACAAGGTAAAGATTGAATCGGGGAGGTTGATTTGAAGCGTCGACGTTTTTTTCGAATCGAGAGGCGAACGCGACGGCGAGTGCCTCTCTCGTCTGTCTCTCTCTCTCCTTTCTGTCTCTTCTTTCAAAGAAGACCCGCGCATTGAGTCCATCGCATCCCCCGAGGCGCAGTGACGGGCTCGTTGCGTGCTCTCGAGGTGGAAGCAAAAAGGCGATACGGAAGACAAGAGAGAGAGAGAGGGAGAGAGAGGGAGCAAAAAGATGCGCTCCACCTCTCTCGATGCTCTTGGCCGACGAAACCGACGGAAAAAGAAGGGGAAAAACTCGACTCCCTCCGCTCTCTCACTCTTGCTTCTGGTTTTTGCTCTCCCCCTTCTCAAAAAAAACAAAACAGGTCAAGCAGGCCATCCACGTCGCCGCCCAGCCCGCCGACGGCTGCGCCCAGGACCCGGACTCCGAGGCCGGCAGGCGCGAGCAGCAGCAGCAGGAAGACATGGACCGGAAAAGGGCCGCCGGCGAGGCGGACGAGGGGGGCATGACCGACGAGCAGCTGCGGGCGGTCTTCCGCGCGACGTCCTCGGCCCGCGTCGCCCGCGCCGTCGCCGGCGCGGCCGACCCGTGGGACTTCTTCGACGACGATGGCTTCGGGGCCGCGTACTCGGCCTCGGCGAGCGGGTACTTTGACTCGGAGGACGGGGAGGACGAGGACGAGGACGAGGACGCGCTGGCTGGCTTCTGGGGGGACGGCGCTGGAGGAGCGGGAGGCGACGACGACGGCGACGACGGCGGCGAGCCGCGGCGGGGAGGAGCGGCGGCGGGGAGGAAGGGCAGCGGGGGTCGGGGCGGCGGCGCCGCGGCGAAGAAGCGCCCTCCATCCCGCCTCGGCGGCGGCGTCGGAGGAGGCGGCGGCGGGGGCCAGACCAACGCCTCGCGCGCCGCCATCCCGCGCACGCACCACGTTCTGACGACGGCGGGCGGCGGCGGCGGAGGGCAGCAGGCGCTCATCCGCCGTAAGGTCCGCGGCGGCGGCGGCCTCGGCGCGTCGTCGTCGTCGTCGCACGAGCTCTTCACGCTGCGGCTCCCTCCTCCTCCCATGCCTCTGTCCTGGGGCCGGACGGTCAGGCAGTGGGAGCCCTCTACCGCTCGCATTCCCCGCGGATGCGCCTCGACCGAGGAGGCCGTGTCCGAGGCGGCGAAAGAGGTCCAGCCCTTTGCCGCAGACGCGCCCCTCGTCATCGCCGGCGCTGCCGTGATGCCGCCGCACGCAGGCCACCTCCTCGCGTCGAGCGACGTCCCGGCGCTCGCCAAGAAGATAGTAAAGTCCTCTATCGAGGCCAACGGGGCGGGCGGGAGCTACAAGCGCGTGTTCCAGGCCGTGGTGGTGCACCCGGGGTGGGTCTCTTCCTCCTCCGACTCCGGGAACGAGGAGGGAGGGACCAAAGCTCCTTCTTCTTCTTCTTCGGCGGCGGCGGCGGCGGCAAATGCGGCGGCGGTGCACCCCGCGGCGGCCGAGGCCTCGCTGCGCAGCTTCGCCTCGCTCGACCTGCACCGCCTCGTGCCCTCCGGGTACGCCTTCGTCTGGTGCCCCAAGGCCGCGATCCTGACCCTCACGAAGCAGATGTACGCCTGGGGGTTCGCGTACGTCGAGAACCTGACGTGGGTCCAGCTGGCGCCGTGCACCGCAATCGCCGCCGACGCGACGCCGCCGGCGACGCCGCCTCGGGACTCTTCTTCTCCTTCGAGCAACGATACTACCTCTTCTTCTCCCTACCCTCCACCGCTGGTCGCCCGCTCGCACGAGACGCTGATGATCTACCGCAGGGGCGCCGAGGACGTCGAGCTGAGGCACCAGCGGTCCCCGGACGTTGTCTTCGACGCGGCCGACGCCGGCGGCGGCGGCGCGCGCGCGGGCGGCGCCTCGGGCTGCCGCGTCGGCTTCGGGATGCCGGCCGCTGTCTACGCGACGATCGAGACGATGCTGCCCCGGGCGCGAGGCGCTATGCTGGAGCTGTGGTGTGGCGGGCGGGCCGGGAAGAGGGCCGGGTGGACCCGCGTGGTGCAGTGCTGCGAGTGAAAGGGAAAGAGGAAGAGAGGAGGGAAAGAGTGCGAGAGGTGGGGAGAGAGAGAGAGAGAGAGAGAGAGAGAGAGAGAGAGCAGAACCAAGAATAACTTTCGAAAACTGTATTGCAGTCAAGAAGCGGGATTCTTCAGCCATTTTATTTGAGGGGTAGAGAGAGAGAGAGAGAAAGTCTACAGAGACGGAGAGAAACAGAGGGAAACAGAAAAGAGCACGGCGTGCTCAATAACTTGAAAGAAATGCAAATCAAAGTTTTCTTCTTTAGTTTTTTTCTATATTTATTTTCAACTACCTCCCTCCGCCTCCTCCCCCACGCCCCGCGACCCTCACCGTCAGGTAGAGGTGCACCTTCCTGTCAAGCAGCTTCTCCAGCTCCTTTCGGGCAGCGATCCCTATCTCTCCGATCACGCTGCCGCCGCGCCCGACGACCATCCGCCGCACCGGCTCCCGGGAGACCAGGAGATCGTACTCGGCGACGATCGACCCGGGGTTGCCAAACTCGATGAAGAGGTCGGCGTTTTCGGCGGCCTCTGCGCCCTCGTTCGAAGAAGAAGAAGAAGAAGAAGAAGA
>Ga0114918_10001156_pt1 | contig 23486 bp, 16 predicted proteins | sample LantaG_FD_87015 | JGI IMG/M metagenome (GOLD analysis project Ga0114918, IMG submission 87015) | Deep subsurface microbial communities from Baltic Sea to uncover new lineages of life (NeLLi) - Landsort_02402 metaG | ecosystem: Environmental > Aquatic > Marine > Oceanic > Sediment | place...
AACCCCCCCCCCCCCCCTTTTTTTTTTTTTTTTCCCCCCCCCCCCCCCCCCCCCCGTGCTATCTCTTTCTCTCTCTGTGAAATTCCGCGATGATGATTTGAAACCTCTCACTCTCTCTCTTTCTCTATTCTCTCTCCCTGGCAGAAAAAAGCAAAAAGCAAAAAAACACTTTTTTTCTCTCTCTCTCTAAAAATCCAAACTCAGCCCAAAAAGTCGGGCGGCGGAGGCGGAGGCGCTTGCGCCGCAGCGGCGGTCGCGTCCGCGTCGTTAAAGGGCACACGATCGCCGTTGACGGGCATCGCAGCAGCAGCAGGAGGCGGCGGAGGAGGAGCGACGGCAGCAGGAGCAAACGGAAGAGGAACAGGAGCAGGAGCAGGAGCCGGCGGCAGCGGCGCGGCTGCTAACTGCTGCTGCTGCTGCTGGAGCTCCACCGGAGCAGCGACGGGCGCGGGCTGCTGCTGCTGCATCTCCATCTCCATCGGCACCGCTGCAGCAGCAGCAGCAGCAGGAGGAGGAGGAGGAGGAGGAGGAGGAGGAGGAGGCGGCGCAAACGCCGGCGGAGGAGCAAACGGAACGGGAGCAACAGCAGCGACTTCCACCGTCGTCGTCGTCGTCGTCGCCGCCGCTTCCCCTCCTCCTCCCTCCATCTCCTCCTCGCCGCCTTCCTCCTCAGCCGCGGCATAGTCCCCCTCTCCGGGAGCCCTCGTCGCAGGCAGAGACACCAGGCACCCTTCCAGCGAGTGCCAGCGCAAGACGCCGCCAGGAGGAGGAGCAACAGCAGCAGAAAAGGAAGGACCATCACCTCCACCCCCTCCTCCGGCCGTCGCGGAGCTGAGCTGCCACCACCTCCTCCGCAGGTCCTCCGCCGCCGAGGCGGCCTGCCTCGAGATTTTCGCGGACCCGACGTTGTAGGTGAAGCAGTTGCGCCACACGAGGGCGACGTCCTCCAGCACCTCCGAGAGCGTGGAGTAAGGGTGAAGAGGGGAGGCAGAAGGAGCGGCGACGGCAGAAGAAGGAGCAGATGACGAACAAGAAAGGCCCAGCCTCTCCGAGATCGTGCCGAGGTCCATCGGCTTGGAGATCAGCTCTTTATACCTAAAAACGCTCCCGTCTAGCGGCACGGGCTCCGAGAAAGGTCTCCCTGCAGCGCTGGAGGCCACGGCGTCGACGATCTTTTTCGCTGCGAGGGCCGCTTGCGGGGTCAGAGGGGGCAAAAAGGCGTGGAACGACGAAGAAGGGTTTTCTTCGCTTCTTTTCATCGCGTGCAGCACCTCGCCGCGGCCGACGCACCCGGGGCACGACCACTGGAAGGCCTCTCCTCGAGCCTCGATCTCGGCCAGGTCCTCCCCGACGCAGCCCGGGTGGAACCACTGCGAGCAGCCGCCGTCGCACTGGACGAAGCCTCTGGGGTCGTTGTCGATCTCGGGGTCGCGACAGACGCACAGGGGGTCGCCGCCGGAAGCAAAAGCAGAAGCGTATTTCGCTTTCTTCGCCGCCGAACCACCGCCACCTCCTCCGCCAAGGCTCGAGCGGCGCCTCTTCTCCTCTCTTTTCGCGACTCTTTCGGCCTCCTTGCGAGCCTGCTTCTCGGCAGCAGCGGCGGCCTTCTCCTGGGCCTTGGCGGCCTTCTCCTGGGCCTTGGCGGCGGCGCGCTGCTCCTTCACCGCGAGCTTTGCCTGCTTCCCCATCTCCCTGGCAGCTCGGCCCGCGGCGTCGGCGGCGGCCCTCCTCGCCGCGGCCTCCGCGGCGGCGCGCTGCCTCTCGGTCTCGCTCAGGCCCGAGCCTCCCGAGGAGCGGGAGGCCTCCTTGGCGAGTCTGCGCGCGTCCTTGGCGGCCTGCTTCTTCAGGCAGGGGGCGCAGACCCACGAGGACGAGGAAGGAGAAGAAGAGTTCGGGTTGTAGTTGTCATCGTCGTTTCCTCCAGCTGCTGCTGCTGCCGCCGCTGCTGCGTCGTTCAGGGCCTTGTACTGCTCAGGGGTCAGCTTGACGCAGCTGGCGTGGAACCACTTGCCGCACTCCCCCTCGCAGCCGACCCACGCCGTCGTGGCCTCGGGCTCGAGCTGCTGCTGCTGGTCGGGAGCAGAAGGAGGAACGGCAGCAGCAACTTCTCCAACAGTTTTCTTCGTCGCCGTCAGGTACGCCGCGTCCTCGCCCGGCGCCTTCTCCCCTTCGCCGCAGAAGGCGCACAGCCCGTCGTCGTCGTCGTCCTCTTCTTCGGAGTCCTCCTCGTCGTCGTCGTCGTCGTCGTCGTCGTCGTCGTCATCAGACTCGTCAAAAGAAGAAAAGGCGCCGCTGCGCCTCTTGCTTCCTCCCTTGTTCTTCCCTCCCTTCTTCCCTTTCTTCTTCATCTTCTTCTTCTTGCGGCGCAGCGACGAGAGCGCGGGCTTCCAGGTCCCCTTCAAAGGCCCTCCGCGCGCCTCCTCCTCGAACTCGCGCATCAGCCAGATCGGGATCCTGTCCTCCTCGACCCAGGAAAGCTTCTTGGTTGGTAAATAAGGGAGCTGCGTCTTCGGGTCGTAGAGCTGCTCGTCGGCGGCCTCGAGCTCGCGCTGCTGCTCGAGGAACCGGGCCTTGGCCGCCCTCGCGGCGGCCTCGGCCGCGGCGAGCGTCTCGTTGCCGCCTCCGTCAACAGGAGCGCCTCCTTCGCCGTCGCCACCAAGCTCCGCGTCCGAATCACCACCAGGAGCAGGAGTAGGAGACCTCTCGAGAGAGACGCCCCTCGAGCCGCCAAAGCCGCCAGCGAGGCGCTTCAGCTCCAGCCGGCGCTTCTTCTCGGGCGCTTCTTCGTCAAACTTGCCCGTTTCGCCGCCTCCAACTCCTCGCTGCCTCTCCTGCTGGGCACGGGCAGCGGCGAGCGCGCGGCTGCCCCCTGCGGCCTTCTTCGCAGCGGCGGAGGCGATCTGCGCGGCGCGCTTGTTCTTCAGCGCCTGGCGGTCCTCCTCCGCGCGCGTGACGGCGGCGGCGGCGGCGATCTCGCCGATCGCCTTGGAAGAGTTTGGGTTGAGCAGGCCCCGAGCGGCGATCGCCGCCGCCTCCGGTGCCAACCCGGGCGCCCTCGTCCTCGTGGCCCTCGAGCTCAGCTCGCGCATGGGAAGGTTCGTCCAGCGGGCCGCCTGCTTGACGCGGCCGCGCATGCGGATGCCCGTCGGCGGCGGAGGGAGCTGCGCCGCGGCGAGGGCGGCGAGCACCTCCTCTGCGGCCAGCCGGCGGCGGCGCGAGGCGGTCGAGGCAGAGGCGGCGAGCCTCCGCCGCTCCTCCGCGGTGCGGTAGGGCTTGGTGGAGACGCGGTTGGACGGAGCGGATGGAGCAGAGGGGAGAGCAGAAGTAGAGCGGGGGCGAGAAGGGTTGCCGGTGTCGGTGCCCTCTTCCTCGTCTTCGTCTTCGCCGTCGTCGTTTTCTTCGTCGTCGTCGCCGCCGCTGTCGTCGCCGCCGCTTCCTCCTCGACTTCCTCCACCACCTCCACCTCCATCACCCCTCACAAACGCGCCCCCGACGCCCCCGGCGGGCGTGTACCCGTGCACGGTCAGGGCAGCCAAATGCCTCGCCAGCACCACGGGGTCTTTACCGGCAGCAGCGGCCGCCACGACCTCCTCTCGGATCCCCGAAGCCCGCAGCACCTCGGCGCGCGCGAGGTCGTAGCACCGCTGCGCCGCCCGGGTCTTGGCCGTCAGCACCTCGACCTCGGCACTCACGCCGGCCTTGCCCGACCTGCCCAGCGCGGTGATCTTGACGGAGACGTAGACGCCGCGCTCGTCGGTGCCGTCGTCGGCCGCGGCCGCGGCGAGGGCGGCGCGGTAGCGGGCGAGGGCGGCGACGGTCGCGGAGGGGGCGTTGTTGCCGCCGCCGCCGGCAGAGGCAGAGGAAGGAGCGGCGCCGACGGGCGCCGAGAGCGGCGCGAGCAGAGAAGTTCCGGCGGCGTGCGGCGGCGCCGAAAGAGCAGCAGCAGCAGTCGCCGTCGCCGTCGTCGTGCCGTCGATCTTCAGGGACCCGTCGGCGCAGGCAGCGGCGACGGCGCCGTAGAGGCCGCCGCCGCCACCACCAGCGTGACCTCCTCCTCCAATTCCTCCTCCGGCGGCGACGACAAAGTTCCCGCCCTCGACCTTGATCCCACCGCCACCAACGGCACCTCCTCCACCACCGCCGCCGCCGACACCAGGCCCCGCGCACCCCTCCGCGGGCGCGTCGTCGGGCAGCTCCACCAGGTACTCGAACACGGGCCCCAGGAACTTGTCCCCGCGAGGCCTGCGGCGGCGCTCCCTGAGCTTGGTGCGGGACCAAATGTCGGAGAGGTTGCCCGTCTCGATCAGGGGGCCGTTGTCGACGCCGCCGCCGCCGCCGCCGCCGCCGCCGCCGCCGCCGTCGTCGGAGGAGGAGGAGCCTCCGCCTCGGCCTCCCGCCTTTTTCCTCGCCGCGGCGTTCCTGCGGCGAGCAGCGGCGGCAGCAGCGGCGGCGGCCTTGACGGCGTCCCCAGCAGCAAATGCCTCGACCCCCGCGCCGCCACCACCACCCGCCCCCGCCTTCTCTCCTTTCTTCTTCGAAGAATCAACCTCTGGCCTGCGCAAAAACTGCAGCAGCAGCGCCTCGGACAGCACGCGAGCCTGGACCGCCAGCGCCGCCGTCGACCTGGCGCACTCGACGTCCCGCCTCCACGCCAGGTGCGGCGGGGTGACGATGGGCGACGTGTAGTAGTCGATCTGCGAGATGCGAAGGTTGGTGCCCCCGCGAGCGGCTCGACGGACGGAGGCGGCGGGCAGGCGGCCGGGCGCGGCGTCGCGCCTCCTCCCTGTCGAATCGACCATCCAGCCAGCCGGATTGCGCGCGACCCGGGGCGGCTCCGCCAGGGGCTTCCCCGGGATGAGCCGGATGGGCGGGGACGGTCTCCAGGATCCCGTGCGCAGGACGCGACGGGCCGCCCCTTCGATCTGGAGCAGGGCGGCGGCGACGGTCCTGACGTCGGAGGCCTCGCGGAGGCGCGCGGCCCACGCGCGGCGGAACTCGGCGCGGCCAAAGTCGATGTCGGCGTCATTGGCGTCGGCATCCTCTTTTCCAACTTCTTTCCCGCCGCCTCCACCTCCGCCCCAGGGCCCCTCGAGCAGCGGCGAGACGTCGCGCTCGAGCTTGAGGGTGAAGTTGATCAGGGCCTGGAGCTTGACGTTGAGGTGCGGCGGCGGGGCAGGGAAGGAGGCCTCGGAGTTGTTTTTGTTCTTCTTCTTGGCTCCTCCTCCACCTTCACCACCTCCTCCTCCTCCACCTTCTCCACTCCCGCCTTCGTCGATCAGCACGGGAGACAGGCACGCCTTCCTCTGGTTGGGGTTGGTGCATGTCTCGCACCTCCCGCACTTGGCGAAGCCGGCGACGACGAGCCCTTTCCCCTGCGACGCGGGCCAGGGGAACTTGACCAGAGGCATCGGCTCTGCCTGCTCCGAAAAGGTCAGATCCGGGGGCAACCCAGGCGTGGGGCGACCCCTGCGGCGGGCGCACTCGTCGTAACTGCCCTTGTAGACCGCGACGGCCGCGGCCCAGCCGTTGGAGTAGCGGTTCTTGTAGGTCTCGGCGGCTCCAGTAGTGGAAGCGTCGCTGAGTAAAGGCTGCTGCTCCCCTCTGGCGATCAGCTCGAGCGACGACTCGTGCGGCCTCTCGGAGCCGCGCTGGCGGACGATGGTGGTGGAGGCGAAGCGGGAAGGGATCTTGGGAGGGAGCGGGTTGCCGTCTTCGTCCACTTTTTCTTCTTCGCCGTCACCACTTCCATCGGCCAACAACAGCGCTTCCTCGCTCGCCCTCCAGGCAGCTTTCGCCTCCTCCCCGACCAGCGCCTCCATCGGCAGCCCTTCGAAGCTGCCCTCAACGGCCTCGGCTCCCGTGCCAGCCCTCGGGGCACGCGCGCCGCGCAGCAGGGCAGAGTGAGCCACGAACGCAGCGCACCCGGATTCCTTGTCGAAGCCCGCGCAGGGCACCCTCAGCCCCGCCGACTCGGCCCTCCCGCCGATCTCGCACTCGGGGCAGATCCAGTCCTCCCCGTCCTTCAGCTTGTTGGGCTGCAGGCCCAGGCACTTGAAGTGGTAGGCACCGGGGCAGGCGTCGCAGCAGAGCAGCAGGTTGCCGTAGCCGCACAAGACACAAGCATCATAATTCCCTTCTCCGCGCTCGACCGCGGCGTCGCGCTCTGCGACCGAGCGCCACATCTGGCCGGAGCCGCCGGCGCCGCCGCGTGCCCCCGCCACGAACGAGCCCTCTTCCTCCCGCATGTTGATCTCGGAGCGCACGGCGCGGGTCTCGAGCAAGGAGTCGGCCAGGGCCTGGAAGACCGCCGCTTTCGTCGAGGCAGGTAAGGAAAAGAACTCGGGCCTGGGCCTCTGCGGCGAGCGCCGCGCGAGCTGCGGTCCCGCCGAGAGCGTGGCGTGCAGCGGGTGCGAGGAGAGCCTGGCGTTCTTCCTGCGAGGCAGCAGGGAGGCGGCCTTGGCTGCTGCTGCGGCGATGGCGACCGCGGAAGCAGCAGCGGGTGCGAAAACAGGAGGTGGAGCAGCTGCTGCTGAAGGAGCGGCGGCGACGGAGAAGAGCGGCGGCAGCATCGGCGGCGGCGGCGCGCGCTCGCGCGTTGAGCGGCGGAGCATCGCGTCCGCGATCGCCGCGGCGTCCTCGGAGGTGGTGACCGCGGGGAGGGCGCCTTCGGGAGCTGGAGCATCAGGAGCAGGATGAGGAGGAGCAGCATCGGTCATCGTCGCGTCGTCGCCGTTGGCAACGGGGGCAGCGGGAGCGGGAGGAGGAGGAGCAGCAGCAGCACCAGGAGGAGGAGCATCAGCAGCGACGACCGCTGCCGGCGCCGCAAGCACCGCCTCTTCTTCCTCTTCCTCTTCCTCCTCCTCTTCCTCCACCACCGCCAAACCACCAACACCACCACTTCCTCCTCCCCCTCCCCCTTCGACCTTGGACGCCAGCCTGAAGTGCCCGGCCTTCCTCAGGAAGTCGCAGGCGAACTCGGGCCAGGTCACGCCGTCGAGCAGCGAGATCGGCAGCTTCCGCCTGTTGGCCCGGCGCCTGTCCTGGACCGTCTCGTCCCAGGCGAGCGCCCTCAGCAGGCAGACCGCGGCCTCGTCGAGCAGCTGCGTGGGCCTGTTCCGGGCCGCCAGGGCCGCGCACCAGTCGGCGAGCGCGAAGGGCGAGAGCCTCAGCTGCCAGGAGAAGGCCCTCAGCACGAGGTAGGACGAGACGGCGGCGGCCAGCGCGTCGGCAGGGATGAGCGCCGGAGGGAGCTCGCCCGCGGCGCGCGGGAGGGTGGAGAAGGGGCGGACGCGGAGGGCTGCCGGGTCGGGGGCGAAGACGAGCTGCTGCTGCTGCTGCTGTTGGGGTTGTTTGCCGCCGCCGGCGCCGGCGCTGCTCCCCCTCCTTCCATCTCCACCACCAGCCGCGGGGGGCGCGTAGTCAGGGAAGGGAGCGTCCTCGCCGTCGGGGGAAGGGGTCCTCTTGGCAGCGACCCCGGTCCAAGAGACGTTGCGGCCTCGGCCTCCGCCACCGCCGCGGCCGCCATGGCCGCTGGGGATAAACTCGTCCTCGTCGTCGTCCTCTTCTTCAGACTCGAGCTCTCCCGAAAAGATCCCGGCAACTGTGGGATCGCGGCGCTCGTCGTCGTCGTAATCGTCGTCTTCGTCGTCGTCTGCAGCGCGAGCAGCAGCGGGGGCGATAAAGTCGTCGTCGTAATCGGAAGAGTCCTCGCTCTCTTCCTCCTCGGAGGAAGAGCTCGTTGTCCCGCCGTAGCGTTTCGTCGAAGACCTTTTCTTCTTCTTCTTCTTCTTCGCGGGCTTTTTCGTCTTCGACTTCTTGGAAGGAGAAGCCCCTGCTGCTGCTGCTCCTGCTGCTGCGGTCGCACGGGAAGGAGGGCGGCCTCGACGGGGCCTCTCTGGCAGCCTTTGCTCCTGTTCCATTTCTTCGCTGCCGTCGTCGTCGTCGTCGTCGTCGTCGCCGCCGTCGTCGCTGTCGCCCTCGCCGACCTTGCGCCTCTTGGAAGCAGCGGCAGCGGCAGCAGCAGCACGAGCGGGGGCTTGGCGGCGCCCGCTCGAGCGCTTGGCGAGCGCGAAGCCCGCGGCGTTGAGGTTGGTCTCCTCGTCGTCCGTCTCGGGGTCAGACTCTTCTTCCTCTTCGTCGTCGTCGTCATCAGAGGCCTCAACGAGTTTGGCGGCAGCGGCGGCGGCGGCGGCCCTTCGGCCGCGAGGAGCAGGAGCGGTGGCAGCGGGCTCGACAGCAGCAGCAGCAGCTCCGCGAGAGGAGCTTCGCCTGCGCGTCGTCGTAGTTGCTGCAACAGGAAGTGCGGCATTTCCACCGGCGCTGCTGGCTCGGCCTCGAGAGGAAGCACGAGGAGGGACAGAGCTTCCACCTCTTCCTCCTCCTGCTCCTGCTCCTCCTCGGGGCGTCGGCGTCGCTCTCGCCAGCGAAGAGGAAGGGGGCCTCTTCTCCGAGAGGGACTCGGGCGCAGGGCGGGCGCTGCGCGGCGGGGCCCTGCGGCGGCCAGACGAGCCTGGTGGTGGTGGTGACGTTGGCGGTGTTGGTCAAAGGGTGAGGTTTCGGTTTCAGTTTCGGTTTCAGAGGCTCTTCGAGGGGTGGAGACGCCGTCGAAAGCAGGGAGCGATCGTCGATCCATGGGAAGCGAGAGCGGAAGAAGAAGAAGAAGAAGCAATCAATAAATGAAAGCCTCTTCTCTCTCTCTTCCTCTTCTTTTCCAATTTTTTTCTCGCAGTCTCTTACCAGGATCGTCCGCCATTGCGGTTCACGCGGTCAGGCCTGGTGTGTGCTGGAAGCGGAACAAAGGAAGGAGATGCTTCTTCAAAAAAAGTCGTCGAAAAAGAAACGAAAAAAAAGAGCAAACGCGACGCCGGAGCGGCGGTCAGGCTCTAATGCCTTTCTAAGCGTTCTCGCAGCTGTCAGCGCGCTCTGTCTCCGCTCTCTGCTCGCGCAGCTCTTCCCGCCGGGTTCTTCTCTCCCTTGTCAGAGAGAGGCGAGCGCTTTGAAGGGGGGAAGGAGCTATTCAAAGTCGAGAAAGGAAAAAAGAAAAAAGTGATTGAGAGAGAAGAGAGAGCGATGTTTTCTTCTTCGGTTTTTTCTTTTTTTCTCCTTCGACCTCGACCTCCTCTTTCTTTCTTCCCTTTTCGAGAGAGCGACAGCGACAGCCAGCGACAGGAAAGCCAGCGAGAGACGGCGCGCACCCTTTCCACCTTTTCTTTTTTGGATCGAATCCTCTTCCCTCCTTTCTTCTTTTTCTACAAGTACAAAACAAATAATCAAAAACTCAACTTCTCGCTTCATTTCCTCCGCCGCCTCTCCTCCACCACCTCCCTCGCGATCCTCTCGGCACGAGCAGCGCCCCCGCCCCACGAGCCCTGGGAAGTGGTGAAAGTTTGGGGGAAAAAGATAAGAAGAAGGGAAGAGAGAAAGTGAGTGAGTTTTTTGTTTTTTTGAAGTTGAAAAAAAAACATTTCTTTCAATCTTTCTTTCTTTTGGTCGTCGTCAAAACGAAACTCACCCATCCGGCCATAAACCTGACAAAGTCGGCAGTGGAGAGCCTGAAGTGGTGCCTCAAGATCTCGCGCGTGTATCGCTGCGCTGCTTCCTTTTTACCCAGAGCGAGCAGGTCTTCCTGGAGACGCTCGAAATAAAAATCCAGGCTCGACTCGAGCTGCTCCGCGTCCGAGGAGGAGCCCGCCGAAGAGAGCAAGTAAGCGACGTCCCGGGCCCCGACTCCTCTACCCACGTACTGGAAGTCGTAGGCGGCTGCGGAGACCGGATCTGAACCGCTCTTATTCGACCAGCAAAAGTTTGCAGCCTTGGCGTCGCCGTGGGTGAGCGTGTTCGCTTCGGCTTTCAGCTCGTCGGCGATCCCTCTCGCTTCCTGTTTTAAGTGAGTGAGGAAGCCCCCGCCATCGTCCGGGATGGCTTCGAGCTCCTCGGGGCGGGTGTCGAGGTGCCAAAAGGTGCCTTCACGGTCGGCAAGCTCTCGAGGTAAAATGAGAGAAGCGTCGTCGGAGTTTTCGTTTTCGTTTTCGTTTTCGTTTTCGTTTTCACTTTCGTCCTCTCCGCGGCACCCCCACCAGACAGCGTGGAACCGCGCCAGCCACCGCAGGGATGCCCGCAGCTGCTCCGGCCTGAGCCCCCCACGGGCGAACTCAGGGTGCGTGGGCCGCAGGTCGCTCAGGACCAGCGTGAGGGAAAACGGAGAGGAGGAACTCTCTTTCTTGTCGGAGGAGCTTATTTCGGACGTCGAGACCAGGAGCGGACGAGCGATCGCTGCTCCTCCCCTGATGGTCCGATCGGCGCAGTGCTGGTAGAACGCGGCCTCGCAGACGTACGAGTCGAGCTTGCGCTGGTGGCCGATGTCGCTGGCGTCTCCCCGTGGCGGCTTGACTCGCTTGACGATGACAGTTGTCTTTTTATTGATGTTCTTCTTCTTCCCTTGTTTATTGCTTTCGCTCTCCCTCTCGTCCAGCTCCAACGCCAGCTCCAGCTCGTTGATGGTGCCGTACCCAGCCCACAGGGACTGGATGGATCTCTCTCTCAGCGGAGAAGACGATGGGGAGTCAAGCAAAAGGTTTGGGATGGCGCCCGAGGAGGCGAGGGCGTGGGCGAGGCCGGAAGGGGTCGAGACGTCGACGTCGACCGAGGAATTTGGCGTCGTCGATCTCGCGGCGGAAGCCTTCGACGATGCCTTTGCGCCGGCTGATTTCGATGCGGTGCTGGGCATCTTCGCTGGCTGTACTCTGAACCGGCAAGAGGAGAGGCGCATGGGGGGTTTTCTGAGGAAGAGAGAAGAGAGAAGAGAGATGCGCAAGGGGAGAAGATCGATCTTCTTCTCCTGCTCGAAGAGAGAGAGCAGAGTGAGAGCGACGGAGTGTTTTTTTTCTTCGTCGTTCGACGACGAGTCCCTCTTTCTCGCTCACTTCCTTTGCGTCGAATTCCCCCCTTCTTCTTTCCAAACGCCATGCCTCTCTCTTCCTAACCCTCGCGCCACGCGGCGCTTCGAGCCAATTCTTATTGATCTTCCTCTGTCTTCAGCTCTTCTAGCTCTTGCCTCGAGCTCCAGAGAGATCGCAGAAGCCCTTTGTTCCTGAAGGCTCTTTTTCCGCTTTGCTCGATTGCTTTGCTGCTCGAAGAGAAAAAGAAGAAGAAAAACTTCGAATTTTCCAACAACAAAAAAAACATGGCCGCCGCTTCCTCCCCGATGCCTGTTCCGGGAGGCCCGCTCGGCCAGGGCAACCAGAATGGAGGCACGCCGACTCTGGGGAACAAGGGCGCCCCCACGCCCATGGGCAGGAGGCGCGAGAGCAGGGTGCGTTTCTTGATTATGATGGAAGAGCGAACGACGTTGACAAACTTTCGTCTGTTTTGAAAAATAAAGAACCCACACGATTGCACCCCTCTCTCCGAGCTAGTGAAGCCGTTTCCGCCGTCGCCAATCGTGGCGGGACGAGGAGATCGTCCTCTAGGAGCGGTGCTGCGCGATCGCGGGCAGATGGAGTGGAAGTGGTTGAAAAAAGACGGGAGAGAAAGAGGGGGAGAGCGAGCGAGCTCTTTTTTCGACGACGCTTTTTTTCTTCGCGACGCTTCTTTTCGTTCGTTTGATTTTTTTTTTACTCCCCTCTTTTCTCAACCTCAACCTCGACCTTCTCTCAACACCACCAAAAACACAACAGGGCCATCTCCTCAAGGACCAGCTCGAGGTCGTCAAGGTCCCGGCGGCGAACGGCGTCGGGAGACCGAGGTACACCATCAAGCCCATCGAGGACGAGCTGCCCTTTGACAAGGTGAGAAGAGATGGAAGAGAGGGGTTGGTTTGAGGTGGAGATTGAGAGAAGAGAAAGAGAAAGAGAAAAGAGAAAGAAAAGAGAAAAGAGAGGGAGCAAGTTGCTCATCTTGTCCATTTCTCCAACTCCACACACACAAAAAACTCACTCACTCCAGGGCTTCTATGTCTTCATCCGCGCCGTCCAGACCCTGACCCAGCACAACAAAGGAGGCGTCATCGTCGTGGGACTCGCAGGGCCCTCGGGATCGGGCAAGACAGTCTTCTCCCACAAGGTGCAGTCTCTGATCCCCGGGTGCGCTTTGCTCAGCATGGACGATTACAACGACGCCTCCCGCCTGGTCGAAGGGAACTTTGACGACCCGCGTCTGACCGACTACGATACGCTCTTGGCCAACGTCGCCGACCTCAAGAGCGGGAAAGCGACCAGGGCGCCGATCTACGACTTCAAGCAGTCGAGGCGCGTGGGCTTCCGCGAGGTCGCCGTGCCAGAGGCCCGCGTCGTCATCGTCGAGGGGATATACGCTCTGAGCTCCAGGATCAGACCTTTGCTCGACCTCCGCGTCTCGGTCACGGGCGGGGTCCACTTCGACCTCGTCAAGCGCGTGCTGCGAGACATCACCAGGTCGGGCCAGGAGCCCGAGGCGATCATCCAGCAGATCTCCGACACGGTCTATCCGATGTACAAGGCCTACATCGAGCCCGACCTCAAGAGCGCGCACCTGAGGATCTACAACACGTTTAATCCGTTTACTGGGTTCATGGACGCGACCTACATCCTGAAGAGCGACATGGCCGTGACTGATGAGCAGGTGCTCGCTGTCCTTGGAGGCGGTGCTAATGGGAATGGAAATGGAAATGGAGGAGCGAGGATGGTTTCGTGCGAGAGCGGCGCGGCGACGCCGACGGCGGTGAAGAATGCTGCTGCAGCTGCTTCTTCCTCGTCGCCCCTCTCCCCCGTCTCCTTCTCGACGACGACGCCGCAGAGCGCCCTCGGGGCTGCTGGTTCGGCGGCAGCAGTGGCTGCTCCTCCTGCTTCTACTCCTTCGACGATATCTTCTTCTTCTCTTCCTGCCGTCGCGCCTTCCGCCTCCGCTTCCCCTCGCAGCGGCAGCACCAACAACAGGATCTCCCGCGACGAGTCCGAGACCTACGACATCTACCTCCTCCCGCCCAATGAGGACCCGGAGACCTGCTCCAGCTGGCTGCGCATGCGCAACCGCGACGGGAGGTACTCCCTGATGTTCGAGGAGTGGGTCGTCGACAGGCCCTTCATCATCTCGCCTCGGATTACCTTTGAGGTCGGGGTTCGAGTTTTGGGTGGACTGATGGCGCTTGGGTATGAGATCGGGACCATCATGCGCAGGACCTCTCGGGCCTTCTCCAACGGGCACCTGACCGTCAAGTTCGACGACATCGAAGGGATGGGACGCACCTTCGTGCAGGTCCAGGGCAAGGACAGGGCCGCGGTCGCCGCCGCCGGCGCCGCGCTCGGCTTGGAGGGCTCCTACTCGCCCAAATCGTACATCGAGATGGTTCAATTGGAAAAGCTCACCGAGTCCTTCCGGACCGTGACCGACGACCTCAGAAGGAGGTTCGCCGTCGGTGGCGAGCCCTTATTTGATGCGGAAGGGCTGGGGACGCCGCCCTCCTCTGGCGGCGGGAGCTTCAACGGGAACGGAGGAGCCTTTGGGCTTGGAGGTGGAGGTGTCGGAACTGGTCGAGGCCGAGGGAGAGGAGGCGGCGGCGGCGGCGGCAGAGGAGGAACATCGAAGAAAAACCAAGAAGCTCCCTCTTTTACCCGCACCACAGACTTCAACCCGACGCCCCAGCAGCAGGAGCAGCAGCAGCAGAGCCGCCCGCTGACGCTGGCGCAGTCGGCGCCGACCAACGGGAGCAGCGCCCTGCTCGCGCGGCTCGAGCGCGAGGGCGTCGCCGGGAGCAGCGACGACGACGAGAGAAGAGGAGGAGGAAGTGATTCTTCTTCCTGTTCTTCCTCTGACGACGAAAGCGGCGCCTCCCCTCACCACCGCAGGCACTTTTCTGCCGCCAAGGCGGCGGCGAAGAAGGCGCTGGTCGAGTCCGAGAAGCAGGAGGAGCTCAAGAGGCAGCGGCGCGAGGCGGCGCGGCGGTCGACGGGGAGCGGGATGGGCACCGGAGTTGGAAGTGGAGGAAATGGAGCCGGAGGGAGCAACAGCAGCAGCCGCTCGAGCTCCGACCCCGGCGGGAACAACGAGAACGGGAATGGGGGAGGCGGTGGCCAGCAGCACCAACACTCTCAGCAGCATCAGCTGCTCCAGAGCGCGGCGCTGCGGCTCGCGACGGGCACTCCGGTGCCTCCGTCGTCGGCCGGAGCTGCTGCTGCTGCCGCTGCTGCTGCCGAGGGCCGCATCTCCCCTCTGTCGCAGCGCTCGGACGGCTCTTCTGACGTCGCCGCCGCCGCGGCAGCAGCAGGATCTGCTGCTCTCGGAGACGGTGGTGGCGGGCTGCTGCACCAGCAGCTCCACGGAATCGGAAACGGAAACGGAAACCGCCTCCTCCTCGGCTCGCTCCCCGGCAGCGGCGGCGGCAACAACGCCGATCTCCTCCTCCCTTCGCCGTCCCCCTCTCTTTCCTCCACCACTGACGCGCAGGCCGCGCTCGCCGACGCGATGGCCAGACTCGCCGCGACCGTCGACTCCGTCGACAGGAGGAGCTCCGCGCGCGTGGCGTGGGCGTCAGGGGCGCTGGGGGCGGCGGTCGGCGCCGGGGTCGCGATGGTGCTGGCCAAGGCGATGAAGTAGTTTTTTTTTCTTCTGTTCTTCTTCTTCAAACTTTTCCCCGCCCGTGGATCTGCTTTATTTCTTGTTCTTCTTCTTCTCCACACTGTTTTTTTATCGTCACCAACACATCCACCACGGACATTGTTTTTGTTTTTCATTAGAGAAGAGAGACAAGGAGAGAGACTAAAAAGACAGAAACTTAAAACAAAAACTTTTCAAAATTTCCAAAAAAAAGGAAAAAATCGTGTCTTTATTTTTGTAACACCAGCACAAAGCAAAACTGCAAAACGGCAAACTCAATTTATCATTTTCGGATTCGCGGAGAAACAAAAGGAAGAGAGAATGAAGAAAGAAAGGAAAAGAAATATGGAAATGGATTCGGTCGTTGAAAGAAGAAGAAGAATTGTTTAAAAAAAGTGAAAAAAAGCAACGAACTCTCTTTCTTTTCTACTCTCTCTCTCTCTTCTAAGGCTTCCCGTCCTTCCCGCGTCCCATCATCAACCCCGCAAAGGGGTTGGAAGGCGCACCGTTCGAGTTAGCCATCGCCTCCAGCACCGCCTTGACGGCCTCGTTGTTCTCCGCCAGAGCACTTGCTCCGCCTCCACCTCCGAGCAGCGCGTTCCTCTGCTTCATCAGCGACGAGAGCTTGTGCGAGTACGCGCTGGATTTGGAAGGGGGGATCAGCGGCGCGAACTTGACGCCGGCCAGCGGCGTCCTCCTCGAAACGGGGACTCGGGCCCCCTCCGGGTCGAGGAGGTCCATGGCTTCCACGAGCAGCTGCTGCAGCAGCAGTAACCGCGTCCACCTCGAGGTCGGAAAGGGGCCCTTCCCGTTCCAGCGCGGGCCCGAGGCCAAGGCTGCGACGTCGGCGCGGAGCGGGGCGAGGCGGGCGGCGAAGGGGGCGTCCTGGGCGAGGCGGGCGCAGAACTCGCCTGAGAAGAATGGTGGTTGGGGTGGTGGAGTTGAGGAAAGAGGGAAAAAAAGTGAGTTTTTTTTTCGACGTCGTTTTAGTTTCGTTTTGTTTTCATTCTTCTTCTTCTCTCTCTTCCGTCTTCCACCACCCACCAACCAACCAAAAACTCACCGAAGCTCAGGGTGTAGTGCCTCGAGGCCCCCATCGGCGTGCTGATCATGTAGCTCCCGATGGCCCGCTGCGCTCCCCGGGAGATCCGGAGGATGTAGAGGTCCTCGATGTCTGCGGGCGCCGAGGGGGGCAGCGGCGAGGCCGCGCCGACGGGGAAAGGAGACGAGGAAGAGGAAGAGGAAGAGCTGGAGGAGGAGCTCCTCCGCCTCCTGCCTCTGCGCAGGGACATAGCCGCCTCGTCCTCGTCGTCGCTCTCGCTCGATGCTTCTTCTGCTGCTGTTGGAGCAGCAGCAGAAACAGCAGCGACAGAGGCGCGGCTCCCTCGGATCCAAACCTCGTCCTGGCTCCTCTCAGCCACGGCCTCTTCCGAGTCGCTGTCGAGGTAGTGAGTGCCCTTATCGGCCTGCAGCCTCCGACGCCTCCGCAGCCTCGATCCGGGGTGCTCCCTTTCTCTTTCGGGGGTCGCACCCCAGAAGGCCAGGGCCTCCCCGGAGGCACACATCACAAACCTCACGGCCTCGACGAAAGTCGCGAGCACGTCAGAGCCGTCCTCCTCCTGTTCTCCCGATCCCGTCGATCCGCTCTCGCCCCCTCCTCCCCCTCCGACGCTCCCTGCGACGCCCCCGCCGCGCTGCAGGAAGGAGCGCTCTCGGGGACCTTCACGGCGGACCACCTCGACGAAGCCCAAAAACTGCGCGAGGCAGAAGGCTGCGTAATTGACCTCGTCGGCGCACAGCGCAGAGGTCGGGTCGCAACCGCTGGCGAAAGAAGAGGACGGGGACGTCGAATTCGCAAAGCCTCGCGTGACTGCCGGCAGAGGAGGAGACGCGATGGCCGCCGCGGCCCTGGCCGCCGCTGCCGCCTCGGCCGGGACGACGATGCCCGTGCCGCTGGTCGAGACGCCGCTTCCGTTGCTTCCGTTGTTGTTGTTGCTGCTTCCAACTCCAACTCCACCACTAAGATTACTCCCAACGACCTGCGTGACTTCGCACGCCGCCACCGCGCAGGGAGCGAGATCCCACTCCTCCGGGAAGCACGCGAGGTGCCACAGCCTCTGCTCCAGGTCGACGGCGGACTCCAGCAGCGGGCCGCGGTAGCGAGCGAGCAAGCTCTGGAGCTCGGCGGCCGCCGCGGCGGCGTTGCGCTCTCTCTCGAGCTCCAGCTGCAAGTCCGCCCTCTTCCTCTCCGTCAGCAGGCCTCCGTACAGGTTGAGGCCCACAGAGAAGCAGGCCAGGGCGGCGGAGGCGACGAGCGTCGCCGAGGAAGAAGCCGACGACGCCAGCGACGACAGCACCCCCCCTCCTCCCGCGCCGTTGCCGACGGCCGAGGCGAGGCCGTCGAGCGGGCCCGAGGCCGCTGCCGCCGCGACGGCCGCCGCGGCGGCCGCTGCTGCGGACGAGGCCATGCCGCTGGAGAGGTCCGAAGTGTTGGAGGAAGCGGCCGTGGAGAGGAAGGAAGGGTCGAGGGCGCGGAGGGAAGGGAGAGGTTGGTGGTGTTTTTGTTGGTGGTGTCGACGAGAAGGCGGAGGAAGCGACGACGAGCGTCGCCGACAATGATTCAGATTGCGCCCCGCCGATGGGGGCTCCCTGAGCGTGCTCATGGTTTTGTGATTCCTGTTGGAGAGGGTAGATAAGATCTTAAGGTCGGGTCAGAGGATGAGTGACGAAAGAATCGAGGCGGGGAAAGAGGGAGCCGAGAAGCGGATGCTACGTAAGAAAAAAACGCCTTCGTCGTCGGAGGGTGCTCGGGCATTCGATTTCCTTCCTAGTCCTTCAAGACGTTTTTCCGATCAAAAGCGCTCCTCTTTTATCCACTCCAACTCACTGTTCCGGGAAGCAGAGGAAGGGAGAGCACGGTGTGACAGCACACGTGGAGCAGCTCAAAGAGAGAGCTGGAAGAAGAGGCGGAAGAGCACGCGAGGAAGAGGTGGGGGCAATTGGAGAAGAAGTGCGAAAAAAGAATGACGAGTGGTTTCGGATCTCGGGGAAAGACCACTAACGGAGTTTTTTTTTTCGTCCTTCGACCTCTCTCAGTCTCCGAGGGACGAATGCGAAAGTAGCCCGATCTGCGTTGATTCTCCGGGGTTGTTCCCCAAATGAAGCGAGTGCCTTTTTGATCGAAATTGGAAAGCCAACGAAGCGGCAAGGCAAGGGAAAGCTCGGTGTTTTCTTCTTTCTTCTCTCGACCTCCAACTCTCCTCTCTCGACCACCTCCTCCTCTTATCCCGTCCCCCGCCAAGCAAAGCTCTCGGTCCCACTCGCAGTCTAAAATCAATCACCATTGCTATATTTCCCTCGAATGGATCACACATGAAGAAAAAGAAAAAGAGCTTTCAAAGAACACAAAAAATCAATCATTCTCTCTCTTTCTCTCTTTCTCATTTTCAAATCTTCTCTTCCAACAACCTCCTCTTCACGCCCTGCTCGTCCTCTTGCCCGAGGACAGGATCCCCCCGACGACGGAGCTGGCGATGCCGGCGGCGGCGAACTCGGCGGCGGCGACGGCCAGGGCCTCGGTGGTGTCCCCGGCGAGGCTGAGCGAGGGCAGGCCGGCCCCGGCAGCGGAAGGAGCAGCGGCCTTCTTCGCCGAAGGCTTGGGCAGCGAGGGGGCGGACAGCGTGAAGGTCTTGGGCGCGGCCTTCGGCACGGCGGCGCGGTTGACGGCGTTGGTGGTCACGGCCGTGGCGGTGGCGGCCGTGGCCGTGGCAGCCTTGGCGACGATCGCGCCCTTGGGGGCCGGTGCCGGCGCAGCAATGACGGCCTTGGGTGTCGCGGCCGCGCCCTGCGAGGAGCTCTTGCTGTTCCCGCTCTTCCCAAAGGTCACCTTGGCGGAGGTGGACTTGAAGGCCGGGGCGGCCGTCTTCTTGTTGTTAGCAGGGGCTTTGGCGGGCTTGCTGCTGGCGGCGGCCTTGGGCTTGCTGCTGGCGGCCTGCTTGGTCGCGGACCTGATCACCGCCGGCGCCTTGCCCGCAGACTGCGCCGCGGCGGTGTCGGAGATCGGGGACTTGGTCTTGACGACCTTCACGCCCTTGGAGTTCTTGGCGATCAGCGTGTTGAGGAGCTCGCCCTGGCCCGTGGAGACGGTGTTGCGGGAGGCGGCGAGGGCCGGCGCGGCGTCGCCCAGGAGGAGCGCTGCGGCGAGGCCCGCGACGGCGAGGGCAGAGCCGAAGTTGGTGCTGTTGGTTGAAGGAAGGAGGAGGGGAGGGAAGGAAGAGCGTGAGTGAGTTTGTTTCTTTGATACTGCTGCTTCTTCGTTCAGTCTGTGCGGGGGTGACATGTGCTCTATGTCTATCTCTCTCTCTCGCTCTCCTTCGCTGCGGCGGAGACGAGAAAGAAAGAACGAGCGAGAGAAAGAGAGAGAGAGAAAAGGCGAGCCAAGAGAAAGAAAAAAGAAAAGAAAAGAGATATCGTCGGCAAGCAAGTGGGGAAAAAAATTTTCTTCTCCTCTTGTTTGCGAGCTCTTCGGCTCGCATTCCACGCATCCAAGCACATGAAGAGTCGCAAGATGGCCTCTAGTTTGCTCTCATAGAAATCAAAGCGCAATCGGAGCAGGAAAGGCGGCAGCTTTGCGGGATGCAAAAGAGAGAAAAAACTTTCTTCTCGACCATCGACCGGCTGCGCCTGGCTGCGCGTGAACCCCCTTCTTGCGGCGGAAGAGATAGAATGCGCCCGACTCGGGGTCTTGATTCACAGCATTGTCCATTCTTTTTGCATCAGCAGAGAGATCTTGATCGTGATGACCTTCAGGCAAAGTGCTGGGCCAATTCGATGGCAAGCATGGCGTCACGACCGCGACGGCGAGCTGGCAATGACCTTTTTTCTTTCGACGACATCGAAATCTCCAGATCAAGCCAAAAAGAAAAAAACAAAAACTCCTCATCACCTCTCCGGCTTGGGCGCGGCCCTGGCGGCGACGCTGCGGGTGGGCGCCGCGGGCCTGGCGGCGATCCCGCTCGAGACTGCGCGGGTGGCGGCGAAGGAGGCCATCGTGGAGGAGGGGTGCGCGGGGGAGGTGAGAAGGGGATGGAGCTGAAAGAGAAGAGAAGAAAAGTGGAGTGAAGAGGCCAAAGGAGAGAGAGGGAGAAAAAAAAAACTTTCACTCTCTCAATCTAGCCGCCTCTCGCCACGTGCCAATTCGTCCCATCCGCGCCACCTCCTTTCCCAGAATGCAAAAAAAAGAAAAAAAACTAACATGCCGTCTGCCGGTTTCGATCCGGCTACCGCACGATCTTCAGTCGTGCGCTCTACCAATTGAGCTAAGACGGCGCTCACGTTCATTTCTTTTGGTAAGGACACGAAAGTTCTTCGTTTTTTAGGAGAAGAAGTTTGGAAGAGCTTGTTTGCTTTCCAGACTCCCATTCTTCCCAGATGTAATTTTTTGCTTTTCTAGAGTAATATATAAGTGCGACAAGTGGGTTGAGGGAGGGAGGGGTGAGAACGTGATTTTTTGGAAGTGGATTTTTTTTTTTTTTTTGAGGCGACGGCGGTGTTTTGAGAACAAGCAGCAGCCCGCGACACTCTCTCTCCCCAGAATTTTCTGATCAGTTTCTGAATTTCAAAGTACACATAAATGTTACAAGCGCGAATGAACGCGTCGGAGAAGCAAGAAGGTGCAGAATGAGAGAGGAAGGGAAAAAACATTCTTCTTTTCCCTCAGTCACCAAAAACGTCAAACCCGCCGGCCCCCACCAATCCGGCTCCTGCTCCTGCTCCTGCTCCTCCTCCTGCTCCTGTTCCTGCTCCACCCACGCCCGTGCCCAGCACCCCGACGATCCTCTTGGAGGCGCTCACCGCGGCGGCCAGGGCAGCGGTCGCCGCGAGCGCCCTCGCTCGCGCGCTGGCCGAAGACGCGGCGGCGTCGGCCGAAGACGAGTTGCTGCCGCCCTTACCGCCGCCCCTCGCAAAGTAAGCAGCGGCGCTGGCCACGTCTGCTGCATCCACGGCAACAGCAGCCACAGCAGGAGAAGAACTGGAGCCATTCGGGCTCGAAAGCAACGCGTCCCAGGCCCAGGAAGGGGGCGTCGGCCTGCCTCTGCCCTTGCCTGCGTTCTCGAACGCGCCGCCGGCGGTCAGCAGGCGTGCGACGGCGTCGACGACGCGCTTGGGGGCCTCTGCGGAGCCTGGAGGGGATAGGACGAGGCGAGGATGCTGCTGCTGCGGAGGAGGAGGAGGAGGAGGAGGCGGCTGTGGTGCTGGTGCTGGTGGGGGGAAGGTGGGAGGGAGAAGGGGGGGAGGAGGAGCAGAGGTGGCGCCACCTCCTCCACCTTTACCTCCTCTTCCGTTGAGCAAGAGCGCGGCGTCTGCTGCGGCGCCGGCCGCGACGGTGGCAGCGGCCGCGTCGTCGTAGGCCTCCTCGGGCGTATCGCAGGAGTTGCGGGTGAGGTCGGGGTTCATGTGGCAGAACCTGTGAGGAGGAGGAAAGGGGAAAAAGTGAAGGGAAGAGGTGGAGGTGGAGAGGAACGAAGAAAGGCGAGTGAGAAAGAATAAAAAGGTTTCTTTGCGTCTCTCTTTCGATTTCCATTTCTGATTTTTCAGCTTCTTATTCGTGTCCTCGAGCGAGCAAGGCGAGAAAACAATTGTGCAAAGCTTGGCCGTTGCGCGTCTCGGAAGAAATAGAAGAAGAAGAAGATGATGATAAAAAAGTCAAAAAATGCAAAACTTCCTCACCAGGGCTTGGACTCGTCTACAAACGACCCGGGCGGCAGCTTGCGCCATTTCTCGCACTGCGGGTGCTCGCACTGGGCCCAGATCTCCTCGACGATGGCGGGCTGGAGGGGCTGCGGGGCGACGAAGGAGGCCATTTTTTTGGAGTGGTGGAGGTTGTTGAAAGGGGAACGAAGAAGAAGAAGAAGAAGAGGTCGGGGGTCGAGAAGAAAAGTTTGAGGCGGCCCGATTGACTGTTTGATTGATTCTTTTATCGCTTTTCCTCTTTCTTTGGAGCTCTGATTCGCTTTCTTTGAGTGCGTGCGGACGGAGGAGATAGAGAGCTCGAGGCAGTGATGAGAACAATAGAGGTCTGCAGAAGCGCGCCAAAAGTGTTGCTTCCCCCTTTTTCCTTCGTCGGCGATGGAAAAAAAAGTGAGATCGAATTTCATTTTTTTTTCGATCGATCAATCAATCACCTTCAAAACCATGCCCCCCGTCGACGGCGGCTGCTGCGCCCACGACCACGACTGCGCGGCAGAGGACTGCGGCCCGGCCTGGTCCCTGCACAGGCACGTCGCCACGACGAGGCTGAGGGCCCTGAACGCCGCAGCGCCCGCCGATGCCTCGAAACTGCTCCGACCCTGGGGCGAGCGCTCGAGGCCAGCGGAGCCCCCGCTGGTCTCGGACGACGACGACCCCCCCGAGCTGCTGGTGCACGTCCCCTTCGAGGGGCTCGTCAAGATCACCGCGCTGTCCGTCGTGAGCTGCAGTAGCAGTGGTGGTGGGAATGGAGAAAGCGGGAACGACGACGAAGAGGAAACAACGACGGCTCCTCCGACGAGGGTGCGCCTCTTTGTCAACAGGGACGACCTCGACTTCGACTCGCTGGGCTCCGTCGAGCCCACGCAGGAGTTTGACCTGGTCGCAGGCTCAACTTCTTCCATGGTAGAGTACCCGTGCAAGCCGAGCAAGTTTAGTGGTGTTTACAGCGTCGACCTGCACTTCCCCGGGAGCGGCGGGAGCACCACTGCCACCCGGGTCGACTTTCTGGGGTTTAAAGAAACGCACACGCAGGGGAAGAGGGAGGCCGTGGTGGCTGTCTACGAGAGCAGGGCGATGCCTGGGGACCACAAGGTGGCGGACGAAGGGATGGGCGGGGCGGCGGATGTGAGTTGAGGAGAGGAGGAGAGGAAGGATGAAAGAAAGAAAAAAAAACGTGGATCGGGTTTTTTTCTTCTTCTTTTCTCTCACATTTTTTTCTTCTTCTTTTCTCTCACATTTTTTTCTTCTTCTTGCTTTGGAGTCTTCTTTTCAACAAAAAGAGGCTGATTTTTGTAAGATAATGATAGATTTGTGGGGGCTGATAGATGAGGTGACAGGGAATTCAGAAGGGGGAAAAGAGAGAGAGGTTTTGAGGTCGAGGTCGAGGTCAAAGAGGGCGACCGGCGGGAAAAAAGGAAAAAAAGAAATAATGTGGAGCAGGAGAAAGCTTCGGATCCTTTTTAAAACGCGGCAGGGGGCTCGAGGCGATGTGATGGGACGATGTGATGGGACGACTGCTTCCGCGCGGGAAAGGCGCGGAAGCAGTCGTCGCGATCGCAGTCGGTGGAAGAGAAGCAGATTCTTTCTTCAAGCTCGGAAAAGTGTAACTCTTTTTTCTAAAAAAAGGTTAAGGTCAGTAAACCTTTTAGCCTTTGATAATTTTTACGAAAAAAACGATGATCGCCCCTCGACGCTCGACTGCCACCTACCAAGCGGCGCAGTATCAATGTCGGCTAATCAATCACCTGCGAAAAGTGGGGAACGAGAGAGAGAGAAAGAGACAAAGGAAGAACAAAAAAGAGAAAAGAAGAAGAGAAGAAGAAGAAGAGTTTTTTTTTCGGAAGTAGAAGAGGAGGAAGTTGAAAAAAAAATCACTTTTTTTCGTCGTTCGAAAAGGAATAATTGCGCTTGTTTGCTTCAACGTCACTCACCAAGACGATCAGCGACCGAGGGACGCTGATCGTTTTGTGTTCTCAGCGAAGGAAAAAAAGGAAAGAAAGAACTCGCGATAATGGCCGACCGACAAAACGCCATCGATTAGGGTTAGGGTAAGGGTTTAGGGTTTATTAGGGTTAGGGTTAGGGTTAGGGTTAGGGTTAGGGTTAGGGTTAGGGTTAGGGTTAGGGTTAGGGTTAGGGTTAGGGTTAGGGTTAGGGTTAGGGTTAGGG
>Ga0114918_10001159_pt1 | contig 23482 bp, 17 predicted proteins | sample LantaG_FD_87015 | JGI IMG/M metagenome (GOLD analysis project Ga0114918, IMG submission 87015) | Deep subsurface microbial communities from Baltic Sea to uncover new lineages of life (NeLLi) - Landsort_02402 metaG | ecosystem: Environmental > Aquatic > Marine > Oceanic > Sediment | place...
CCATATCCATCTCCAGCTCCAGCATCTCGGCCGGGTAACCCGTCTTCTCGCTGACGATCTCCAGAAGCGCGTTACCCAATTCCTCCACGCCTACAGGCGCGCCGACAGGCGTGCCCGCGGGCGCGCCTACCGGCCAACCGCCCGCGACTGGGGCTGGGACCGGGGCCGGCTCAGCGATCTGCGTCGCAGTTTCGACCCGCGCGGTTCCGGCACGCGCACTCTCGACCGGCACCGCGACGGCACGGGATTCGGCCACAGCTACCGGCTGCCGAAGCGTGCTTGCTGGAGCCTGAACGACCGGTATAGGGTGATGGCCATTACCACTACCGTTGCTGTGGTGGTTGCCATTGCCGGCAACCGTCCCACCGCCAGTCAGGGCGGTCCCATAGTACGTCTGCAGCAAATCGACGAACGCCTGAGCATACGCTGCCTGCTGGTCCAGAAACTGGCTATGGACGGTCAGCGTCTCCGCCTGATGCTCGTGGAACTGCTCCACGCTGCGTGACAGGCTCTGCAGAATCTGCAGCAGCACGTCGCTCTGCCCTGAGACAGGAGCATCGCCGCTGAAAAGCGTGCCCTGTTCCTGCATCAGCTGAGCGAAGATGCTGGCGTAAGCAGCCTGATTGCTCAGATACTGCTGGTGCACCCTCAACGTCTCACTCTGATGATCATAGGACTTGGCCAGGCCACGCTCCAACCCATCCAGCACGCGATCATAGTCCTGCACCACAACCACCGCGGGTGGCACAGAACTATCGGCCTGTACCGCCGTCCCCGCGGCTTGCACCGCGGCCCCCGCCGGCAGCACCGGTGCCACCGGCGGCTTCTCAGGCGCATTCGGTGTGTGACCGTTCCCGCCCACATGACTGGATTGGCTTCTATCCTCCACCAGTGCAGCCTCGAAAGCCTGCTTTCGCCTCGCGTCCACATAATTCGCCCCATTCAGGGTAATCTTAAATGCCATTTTCATTCCTCCCGTAGCTGCTTCAGCCCTATGCTGTCTCACGTACCCCGTCGGTCAAGACACCTTCCGCTCATACGGATCAACATTGTCCAAATTCAAACCGGCGACGCGCAATTGCACGACGGCTTCACGGAACTGGCGATCGCTTGATTTGCTCCGGCTCGGATTCAGCGCCACTGCAACGTAGGGTTTGTCCGCCAGGATATCCTCCACGAGACCGGTTGTGATCCGGCGGGGTCCGAACTCGACAAAGACGCGCCCCCCGGCCTCATAGATGGCCTCGATCTGTCGCTTAAAGAGAACCGGATTCAGGATGTGGTTGGACAACAGTGTTCTCACGATCTCAGGGTCATCCGGGTAAGGTTCCCCCGTCGTATTGGAGTAGACCACCACATCCGAGGAGTGGAAGGTCGTGGGCGCCACAGCCTCGGCGAAGGGCGCTGACGCGTGGCTCACCAAGGGAGTGTGGAAAGCAGCCGAGACGGGCAGCACAGTGACCTTAAACCCCTTCGCGCTCAGCGCCTCGCTGGCACGCGCAATCTCTACCGTCGGCCCGGCAAGCACCACCTGTGAGTTGGAGTTCAGATTAGCGATGATCACGTTCTCGAATGCGGCGATCTCGCGTTCCACGTCGGCAGGTGCGCCCTGAACGGCAGCCATGCCACCGGCATCGAAATCCGGATCATCCGGGGGGCTCATCGCCTTGCCACGCGCCTTGACCAATCGCAGGAAGTCATCGTCGTCGAGCACGCCCCCGGCCCACAGTGCGGATAGCTCGCCAAAGCTGTGTCCGGCGGTGAAGTTCGGCTCGAATCCGGCCTGGTTGAGCAGCTTGAACAGCCCCGCACTCCACACACCGATCGCGGCCTGAGCATAATCCGTGGCCTGCAGCGCAGCCGTCTGCGCTTTCTCGGTCTCTTCGTCAAAGGCCGGGGGCGGATAGACAATCGACGATAGGGCCGGGGACCCCTCCGCGATGAAGCAAGCATCCATACGACTGAACATCTCGCGCAACGGAGGGAAGTTAACGACCAGATCGCGTCCCATGTTGAGGTACTGGGCACCTTGCCCGGGGAAGAGGGCGACGAGGCCCCCCTCGACCGCTACGCCCTGCCGGCGGTAGACAATGCCCTTGGGGTGCGCCCAGCTCTCAACATCCGGGCGCGCATGCATCATCGCGATTGCACCAGACAGGAGATCCCGCGCCTCATCCAAGGACTCCGCAACAAACCCCAGCCGAGCATCTTCTTGGGGGATGGCAGGCGCCTTACTTGCCGAGGTGACCTCATCGTAGACGTTGGCGGCGCCGTCACCGCTCCACGCCGCCAACAACGTCTCGCAGGACTGCAGGAGCGCCGCGGCATCGCCCGCGTGGAGCAGCACAGGTTGTGCCACGTGGCCCAGACGGTAGGCGCCATGGTGGTCGGCGCTGTACTCCTCCAGCACCACGTGGTAGTTGGTGCCGCCAAACCCGAACGCGCTGACACCCGCTCGGCGCGGCACACCACCCTCGGGCCGGATCCACGGGCGGGTTTCAGTGTTGATGTAGAAAGGCGTGGTCTCGAGTTCGAAGTTGGGGTTGGGCTGGGTCACATTCAACGTCGGTGGCAGCACCTTCTGGTCGAGGGCCAGCGCTGCTTTGATCATACCGGCGGCACCGGCCGCCGCTTTAGTGTGGCCGATCTGTGACTTCACGCTGCCCAGGGCAATATACTGACCTCGCCCATCTGCCCGACCGAAGACTTGCGACAGCCCCTCGAACTCAGCCGGGTCGCCGGCACGTGTGCCGGTCCCGTGGGCTTCGATCAGCCCCACGGAGAGCGGTGAGACACCGGCGTCCTCATAGGCCCTGCGGGTCGCCAGCGCCTGGCCCTCGGGTCGCGGCGCGTAGATGCTCTTGAACCGACCGTCACTGGAGGCCCCGAGGCCGCGTATCACGGCATAGATATGATCGCCATCCTGCTCGGCATCCGCCAAACGTTTAAGCATCACCATACCAATCCCCTCGCCGACCATCATTCCGTCAGCATCGGCATCAAAGGGGCGTGGCACGTCGCCTTTTGAGAAGGCCGGCGTCTTGCTGAAACACATAAAGGTGAAGGGGGAGTTATCCGTGTCGACACCGCCCGCGATCATCATGTCGGCGCGGCCCTCAAGCAATTGACTTACCGCGAACGTGATCGCACTGAGGCTGCTGGCACACGCCGCATCCACCGTGCAGTTCATGCCCCCGAGATCGAAGCGGTTGGCAATGCGACCGGCGATGACGTTTCCCAGGAGACCGGGGAAGGCGTTCTCGTTCCACTCCGCATAGGCCATCTTGATGTTGTCGACGATCTCGCTGACCTGCGCCTCCGGCAGCCCATGGCTGCTCAGAACCCGCTCCCAGACCGGGTACTGCAGACGTGAGGTCAGGGGCGTGATCATCTTCAGGCCACCGGCAACGCCCAGCACCACACCCACACGCGTTCGGTCGAAGTCCCGACCGTTGGGCTGAGCGCCGTACCCGGCGTCCGCCAGCACATCCCGCGCGACCACGAGGCTAAGCAGTTGGGAGACATCGGTCACTTCCAGGATATTGGGGGGGATGCCGAACTCAATCGGGCTGAAGTCGATGTCGGGAAGAAAGCCACCGCGTTTGCAGTAGACCTTGTCACGGGCTGCAGGGTCCGGATCGTAGTAATCATCGACGTTCCACCGTGAGGGGGGCACCTCCGTAATACAGTCGATCTTGTTGAGGATGTTGTCCCAATACTCCACAACATCACGCGACTCAGCAAAGATACCGGCTGCGCCGATGATGGCAATAGGTGTGGTCCTCAACCCATACACCTCATGTGGCTCACGATTGCTGTTCACGTAACACTTCCTCCAAACCTACGACTGATAGCGGGCAGCGACGATACCCGTGGCGCAAAGCATCTTCAACAGGTCGCCGATCACAAATGGGTGCAGGCCCAGTACCAACACTCGCTGCGGCCCGACAAAGAGCGCCAACCACGGCAGCCCGAACAGATAGATGACCATCGTGCCCAACAGGAGCGCGAACGCTACGGTAGCCGGACGCCGCCCCCATCCTTTTTCGATCAGTGTGGATACCAGGGCAACACTGGCAACGAATCCCAGGAGGTAGCCGCCGGTCGGACCGGCCAGGGTACCCCCGGCAAAGAACGGCAGCCCCAGCCCGCCGGCAACGAGATAGGTCCCCACCGAGAGCAGGCCAATACGCCGCCCGAGCAATGCGCCAATCAACAGCACAACGAATGTCTGCCCCGTCACCGGCACGGGGCTGAACGGCACCGACACGCGAAAACGAGCGCTCAATGCAAGCACATAGCCTGCTATGAGTACCAAGGTCACATCTCGAACCCAACCGCTCCACTCTCTTCGGAAATAAAGCGTGTGTCTATAAAGCATAGTGTGTTATCCTCCCTAAACTCGGTCGAGTGTCGCACTCAAGTGCCTGCGCCGCCCCCGCTCCAAGCGGACCACAGTCCGCGCTCCCCTCTGCCCCCGGCAATCTCCAGAATGCTGGATTGTGATCCAGCACAAGCACGCGCCTGTGTCCCCTACCGCCCCCGACGTCCTTGCTCTGAGCGGACCACAGTCCGCGCTCCCCTCTGCCGCCCAGCTCCCTCAGAGAGCTGGATTGTGATCCAGCACGAGCACGCATCGCGTTACCGGGCTTCTTTTGTGATCTACGTGATCGGTTCTCAGGTGCCGTGCCTATGGCGCCGGATCGCACTCCGGTGTAACGCGCACCAAAGCCGCGCCTTTCCCGACTTGATCGCCCGCCTTGATGCTGACATCCACCACACGTCCCGCACAGGGTGCCCGGAGCTGCATCTGCATCTTCATCGACTCCTGGACCAGCAAAGCCTGCCCCTCCTCAACGATCTGGCCCACCTGAACCAGCACATCGACAACCAACCCCGGCATCGGCGCCACGACCTGTCCGGCTGCGGCGGACTCACAACTCGTCCGCGAGCGCCGGTTTGCAGGATCAACGCGGGCCAGCGTGCACCGCCCACCCACCAGCACCTCGTAGTCGCTGTGATCCACTGCCTTGAAGTACATCTCCACGCTCTGTTGCTCGCGCCGGAATAAGTGCAGCCCATTGCCGTTCAATGAGGTCAGCTCAAATGCCACGGGCTCGCCATTGACCAACAGCCCGGACTCCTGTACCTCGACGTTGTATTCCCGATTTCCAACTGAGACGGCGTAACGCGTCATCCTATCCTCCTTTTGTAGATCCTTGGTTCTCCCCCAGAGAACCGAATGCCATTCTGCACTCGTACGACGCCACCTACATCTGCTCCCGCCACGCGGCCGCCCGCCACGAGCCTGCTGCAGCGGCGCCTATTGCCGGCTTGCGGCCGGTACGCTGCCGGTGTGCAAGGTACGCAGTGGCCGCCGCGATATCACGTGCCAGCCCGTGTCCGTGCTCTTCCGGCTGTGGATCGAAGTCATCCAGGTACGTCGTCGTCACCTCACCCGCGAGGAACGGCTCACTGGCGAGAATGCGCCGTAAGAACTCCAGATCTGTGACGACACCGCCGATCTGAAACTCCCGCAGTGCACGCCCCAGCCGCTGCACGGCCTGAGACCTCGTTTCCCCCCAAGCGATCACTTTCGCCAACAGCGAGTCATAATCCGTGGTCACGTGCATGCCCTGATAAAGCGCGCTGTCCACACGAATGCCGGGTCCCCCCGGCTCCTTCAAATACGTGATCTCCCCAATCGTGGGCATAAAATCACCCCCGGGATCCTCAGCGATCACGCGGGCCTCAACGGCGGCCCCGCGTACCGAGATCGCATCCTGCCGGTAGCGCAGCGGCTGTCCGGCCGCCAGGGTCAACTGCTCCTGAACCAGATCCATGCCGGTCACCATTTCCGTGACCGGATGTTCCACCTGGATACGCGGGTTGATCTCGATGAAATGGAACGTGCCGTCGGGGGACATAAGGAACTCCACCGTTCCCAGACTCCGATAGCGCAGCACTTCACCCAACCGTGCAGCAGCGTCAAAAAGGAAGGTGCGCTGGGACTCTGTTAGGCGCGGCGCCGGAGATTCCTCAATCAACTTCTGGCGCCGGCGCTGGATCGAGCACTCGCGCTCACCCAGGCAGAGTGTACGGCCCGTCCCATCACCCAGGATCTGCACTTCGATATGCCGTGCCTGGCTCACCAGCGGCTCCAGATACACGCTGCCATCGCCAAACGCGGCCTCGGCCTCCCGGCGAGCCAGAGCCACCATGGGGGCCAGGTCCTCAGGACGTTCCACCAGCCGGATGCCACGACCACCACCGCCGGCGGTCGCCTTGACCAACACCGGATAGTGCAGTCCCACACCACAGTCAGGGGCCAGTGTCTCAGGAAGGCAATCGTCCCCTCCGGCCAAAACCGGAAGCCCGGCATCGCGTGCAATCCGCCGCGCGGCCAGCTTATCCCCCGAGCGGGCCAGGGTCTCGGGCCGGGGACCGACAAACACCATGCCCGCATCCTCAACAGCTCGGGCAAAATCGGCGTTCTCGGACAAAAAGCCGTAACCGGGATGCACAGCATCCGCACCACACCGGCGCGCGGCAGCCAAGATCGCCGGGATACTGAGATAACTCTGGGAAGCCGAACCAACCCCTTGGGTTGGCCCGATCAGCAGCGCTTCATCAGCACAGCGCGTGTGCAGCGCCTGCCGGTCGACCTCCGAATAAACGGCCACGCTGTCCAGACCCAGATCCCGGCACGACCGTAGGACACGTACGGCGATCTCACCTCGATTGGCTACAAGGACTTTCATCACGCTAGATCCTCATAGGGGAATGTTGCCGTGCTTGCGCTTGGGCGTGGGCTCGCGTTTGTCGCGCAACATCTCCAGGGCCGCCACAATGCGCGCGCGGCTCTCGGCAGGCTGGATGACATCATCCAGATGACCGCGGGCCGCAGCCACGTAGGGGTTGGCCAGCTCGCGACGATAGGCATCCGTCAGATCGGCCCGCCGGTTCTGCGGATCCTCGGCGTCTGCCAGCTCGCGACGGAAGATGATGTTGACCGCGCCTTCGGGCCCCATCACAGCGATCTCCGCTGTGGACCAGGCAAGGTTGACGTCGCCGCGCAGATGTTTGGAACTCATCACAATATAGGCGCCGCCATACGCCTTCCGCAGGATCAGCGAGACCTTCGGCACCGTAGCCTCAGCATAGGCGAAGAGCAGCTTCGCGCCGTGGCGGATAACGCCTCCGTGCTCCTGATCAACGCCGGGGAGAAAACCGGGGGTATCGATCAAGGTCACCAGAGGGATATGGAAGGCATCGCAAAAGCGGACGAAACGAGCGCCCTTGTCACTGCTGTCGATATCCAGAACGCCGGCCAGGATCTCGGGCTGGTTTGCGACGAAGCCGACAGGATAGCCGTCCATCCGTCCAAAGCCGATCACGAGATTCTGTGCAAAGGAAGGTTGCACCTCAAGGAACTCACCATCGTCCGCCAATGTCTCGATCACGAGCCGCACATCGTAGGGATGTTGGGGATGCTGTGGTACCAATGACGCCAACTCCGGCGTGGGTCGTCGGGGATCATCGCCTGACGGCATAGTGGGGGGCGGCGTCAAATTGTTCGAGGGGAGGAACGAAAGCAACCACCGGACCTGGGCAAGCGCCGCCGCCTCGTCCGGAGCCGTAAAGTGCGCCACACCGCTCATCTCACTGTGAACGCCGGCACCACCCAGGGATTCAGAATCCACTACCTCGTGCGTGACAGCCTCGATCACCTGGGGCCCGGTGACGAACATGTGCGCCATCTGGTCAACCATCACGACAAAGTCGGTGATGGCCGGTGAGTAAACCGCGCCGCCGGCACACGGCCCAAGAATCACCGAGATCTGCGGGATGACGCCGGAAGCCTGCACATTGCGGTAGAAAATCTCGCCGTAGGCCGCCAGTGCGTCCACCCCCTCTTGGATGCGCGCACCGCCGGAGTCATTGAGCCCGATCAGCGGCACCCCGGTCTTGACAGCCAGGTCCATAAGCTTCGCGATCTTGAGACCGTGGGCTTCGCCGACCGATCCACCCACCACGGTAAAATCCTGGGCAAAGACGCACACCGGGCGACCGTCAATCTTGCCGGTCCCGGTGACCACCCCATCCCCCGATGGGTGCGATGCCTCCATCCCCAGTCCCTGCGCGCGGTGGGTTACAAACATGCCGAGCTCGGAAAAGGTACCCGAATCCAGGAGCGCCTCGATCCGCTCTCGAGCCGTGCGCTTGCCCTTGGCATACTGCCGGTCGATGCGGGCTTGCCCGCCCCCCAACCGGGCCTCTGCCCGCCGCTCCTCAAGCTTGCTGATGCTCTCAGCCCGCGAGAGTGTCGTCGTCTGTGTCTCCATAGGCTCCTTTCAGCCAGTCGCCAATCTATTAATACACGGCAGGAAACCAGGAGTTACGGTTATGGACTCGAAGTCGGTCGGGAGAACTAGTTTTGGCGTTTATGTCGTGAGGGAACTGCAACGCGGACCGACTTTGATAGGAGGGATTGCGGGCGCTGAGCGCTCTTTGCCCCCAGTAGAGCGGGGGGCAGGTATGGTCCGGGTCGATGACAAAGCAGGGGATGCATCCCATAATCCCCAACTCTTGAGGTCACTGGACCTACTCAGGTGGGATACAGAGGAGTTCGTACCCAGGTACCAGTTCCAAATCCTCCGGCACGTCCACATCCATCGCGAGATCGGGCGATCGGAAGACGATGGGCGTGACACCGGCGGCCTCTGCGGCAGCAAGGTGCCGCCGGAAGGAGTCCAGGCCGAAGCAAAAGGGAATCAGATCAGGTGGCGCCACCAGCAGCGCATTCGTGCCTAGCTCTCGCCGGTCCGGCGCGATGACGACGCCACGGTCCACCGCCAGGCGCACCAACTCTCGGATGCTGGAAGGACGAAGATGCGGCAGATCTCCCGGTATGATCAGCATGCCCTGTACCTGACGCGCCGGCATGGACGCTCCCGCTTGCGCCAAAGCGCCATTCAGTCCACCGGCACCGTGTTCAGGCAGAAACTCCACCCCCTGATCGAATGCGACCTCGCCGACTTCAGGGTCGGGGCCGATCACCACGATCCCCCGCAGACCATCGCTGCTGCGCAGGACGGAGAGCGTGTGCCTAAGCATCTCAAGAACCAGAGCCCGCCGGTCGGCCGGTCCCATCACCGGAGCGAGGCGAGACTTCGCCTGGTCAAGCGCCTTGATCGGCACCACGGCCCAGAGTTCTGAGATCACGATCGTCCCACCGCCCCGCCGGCCCGACTACGAACCCAGCTCAGCGGCAAGCCCCAGCACTTCCCGAGCCAGATCGACGCGCTGTTTGAGTCCTGGCATCAGCGTCTGAGCAACGCGCACGGTCACACCTTGTTTCTCAATGTCGCCTGCCTGTTCGGCATCGATGCGATCCACAAAGAAGCCCGCCAGCAAACCACGGTAGACCTCGGCTACGGCGAGCGCTGAGGGTTCGCCGATCAACTCACGGAACATCTTGGCCGCCGGACCCTTGACCGCCTCCCCTCCGATGATCGGGCTGACGGCAAGCACGGGGCGTGCGGCCACAGCGTCACGCACGCCCGGCAGGGCCAGGATCGGATCGATGCTGACGAAGGGGTTGGAGGGGCAGATGACGACGACGTCGGCCCAGGCAAGCGCAGCCATAACCTCTTGCGTAGGCCCCGTATCTTCAGCGGCCTCCCACCGGAACCCCACAACCCGTGGCTCGCAGGCCTGGCGCACAAAGTAATCCTGAAACGCCAGCTCGCCCTTATCCGTGATCACGCGTGTGCGGAAAGCAGCGTCCGCCATCGGCAACAGAGGGTGCTGAACGCCGAAAGACTTCGCCAGACGATGCGTGACCTCAGTCAAGCGCATGCCTTCCCGCAGCTTCTGTGTGCGCAGCAGGTGCGTCGCCAGATCACGATCCCCGAGCCGGAACCAGGACGCCCCACCCAACCGCCGGATGGACTCAAGACAATGGAAAGTCTCCCCCTCCACGCCCCAGCCGGTCTTGGGATTAGCGACCCCGGCCAGCGTGTACATGACGGTGTCCACATCCGGACAGATCGTCAACCCCAGATGCTCAAAGTCATCCCCCGTGTTGACGATGGTGCGCAACTGCGATGGGGGTAGAAGATAGGCCAGCCCCTGAACCAGCTTGGCGCCCCCCACGCCCCCCGCCAGAGCGACGATGCGCAGATCTCCCCCGGCCGAGAAATCCACCTTGCGGCGTGTCATCGGGGCGTCAGATCCTGGAACCTTTGCGCGAACCGACCTCGATCCGGCGCCAAGCCGCCACTACCGCCAGCGTGATCAAAGCAGATGCGGCAGCCTCCGGCAAACCATTGACCAGCGCAATCGGCGGCAGCAAGACCCAATCGAGATGCCCCAGCACACCAATCATGCCCAGCACGAGAACGGTGTTCGTCACGCTCCCCACCAGGCCGGCAGCGACCAAGGCCGGCGCGGGCCGGCGTTGCAGTGCGCGATAGGCCAGCCACGCCAGCGGCCCAATCGCCAGCCGTGGCAGCACCGCCAGCAGAGGGTTCGTAAACCACACGTCGGCCGGCCCCGTGGGCGCGATGGCAGCCTGCAGCATACTGAAGCCTCCGAAGATCAGGCCTACAGCCATCCCCACAACCGGGCCTTCCAACACGGCGCCGATGATCACCGGCACATGCATAATCGTCAACGATGCGCCGGAGAACCAGGGGATGAACCCCAGCCGTGTAACCCCCAACAGCACAGCGATCGCTCCCAAGACACCGGCAACTACAATCTTCCGCGTACGTTCACTCGACATTGTCCGTAGCTCCTTTCCTATCTTTCGCCACTGATAGCAAAGCATAACTCGCTCCCCATCAAACACCATTATATCAAACCTCACCAATAGTCACTCACCAACTTCCATAGGGCAATTGCATCTGAACTCAGACTGTGTATCGCCTGTCATCCCGATCACCGCCATCGCGCGCGGCGCGCAGTTCAAGCTAGAAAGACCCACACGTTTGTCATCCTGAGCGGCTCAAGGAAGCCTCCTCAACCCTTTGGCAAGAAAGCGAAGGATCTTGTCCTGGGATGCGCAGACAGATCTCTGGCAACATCCGGCAACCTGTCATTAGTGGCGCGTTGAGGAAGCATGCTCAATCCCTCAGTAGGAAAGCGAAGGGTCTCGTGTGTGAAGGCGCCAGGTTTCCGAGGACAAGATCCTTCGCCGGCGTGGTTGCATACCGTGGGCGCATGGCCAATCCGCTCAGGATGACCGATGAGTCTGCTGCATAGGCCGAATGCGACGGCCCTGCCAATTGCCATTGACCCGACGCCGGGCGGCTCTATACTGAAACTGTGACAGCATTGATCGACATACGACATGTCTCATACACGTACCCCGCCCCGGGCCGGGACACCCCACCGGCGCTCAACGACTTGTCCCTTCAGATTGCGACCGGAGACTACGTGGCCATCGTGGGCGCCAACGGCTCCGGCAAATCCACCCTGGCGCGCCACCTCAACGCGCTGCTCGTGCCGGATGACGGCTACGTCCGCGTGGGCGGACTGAATACCCGAGATCCAGCGCACCGCGCAGAAATCCGGCGCACGGTGGGCATGGTCTTCCAGCGTCCCGAGGACCAGATCGTGGCGACGGTCGTCGAACACGATGTCGCCTTCGGGCTCGAAAACCTCGGGCTGCCTCCGGACGAGATCCGCGCGCGGGTAGAGGACGCACTCAAAGCCGTGTCCCTGTGGGACGAGAGAGAACGTCCCCCGCATATGCTGTCAGCCGGGCAGATGCAACGGCTGGCTCTGGCAGGAATTCTGGCGATGCGCCCCGATTGCATCGTCTTCGACGAAGCCACCGCTATGCTGGACCCGGTTGGGCGTCAGGCCACCCGTCAGATGATGCGTGATCTCAACGACGACGGGCTCACCATCCTGACCATCACCCACCGCATGGATGAGGCTCTGGACGCCGATCGTGTGGTGGTGCTCGACCACGGACGTGTGGCGCTCGACGATGTCCCAGCCCGCATCTTCCGCAGCGCCGAGGTTCTCCACCGGCTGGGCCTGGAACGACCCTCTTTAGACAAACTCGCCACGTCCCTGCGCAGGGCTATGCCGGGTCTGCCCGAAGACGCAACCACGGTGGCCTCGCTGGTTGGCGCCATCGATGCATACCCCCACCAGACAGCGCTCTTGGCGCAGGAACCACCTGCACCGCCCGCACAGACGCCTGCCATCATCGAGGCACATGGTCTGAGTCACATCTACATGCGCGGGACGCCTTTCGCGCGCCAGTCACTGGATCACGTTGATATTACCGTCGGCTCCGGCGGCGCCCACGGCCTGGTAGGCGCGACGGGCTCGGGAAAATCAACGCTGATGCAACATCTCAACGGGCTGCTCAGGCCGCAGGAAGGCACCGTCCACATCGCCGGGCACGACCTCAGCGATGCCGAGACCGACCTGCGCGCCATCCGGCGGATGGCAGGCCTCGTATTCCAACGCCCCGAGGCACAGATCTTCGAGCAATATGTGGGCGACGAGATCGCCTACGGCCCCAGGTTGGCAGGCCTTACGGGAGAGGAGCTCAGATCACGCGTGCGATGGGCCATGGACCTTCTGGGACTGGATTTCGAAGGGTTCAAAGACAGGATGACGTTCGCACTCAGTGGAGGCGAACAGCGGAAGGTGGCGCTGGCGTCCACGCTGGCCCTGCAGCCCCGTGTGCTGCTGTTGGATGAGCCCACGGCGGGTCTCGATCCCCGCTCGCGCGCAGAGCTGCTGGAACGGCTGAGCGGCCTGCGGAGGACCGGTATGACGCTGATTCTCGCCTCGCACGAAATGGCGGATATCACAGCGCTCACCCAGCACATCACGGTCATGGATCACGGCAGGTCGCAGCACACCGGCTCAGTGGCCGAGGTCTTCGCAGATGGGGACCGGCTGCGAAACTGGGGATTAGAGCAGCCCGTGATCACACAGGTCGCCGAGGGCCTGCGTTCTCGGGGGTGGTCCCTGGTAGCCGGCATCGTTGATGCCGAGCACCTGAGTCACGCGCTCGCGCGCCAACTCACGGCGGCCACGCCGGAGCCGCGCAGATGAACGACTTCGAGTTCCAACGCTACATCACAATCGGGCAATACCTCCCCACAGGGTCTGCCATTCATCGCCTGGATCCCCGCACGCGTCTGGTCGCCGGAGGGCTACTGCTCATTGCCGTCACCGCAGCCCCAAGCCTGGCAGGCATCGGCCTGGGCCTGATCGCGCTCTTTCTCTTGACCACGCTGGCGCGCGTTCCCCTCAGGTATGCGATCAAGGGCATCTTGGCCCCCCTGCCCTTCATCCTCTTGTTGGTGATCCTGCAGATTCTGCTTGGGCCGGAGGGCGAAGCACAGCCCTGGATCCTATTTGGGCCCATACGCATCACAGCCACCAGTCTCATCAATGGCGCCAGAATCCTGCTGCGCTTCCCCGCTCTGATCCTGGCCATCACGCTCTTTTCGGCGTGCACGGCGACCACGGAAGCTGTCCGTGGGCTTGATAGATTGTTGCACCCGTTGGCGCGCATCGGACTGCCGGTGCAGGACTTCGTATTGATGGTCCAGGTCTCGCTGCACTTCCTCCCGCTCCTGGCCCAGGAGGCCGAGCGCATCGTGAAGTCCCAAGCGTCTAGGGGAGCAGAGTGGGGCACCGGCCGCGGGGGCGTACTGCGCAGGGTCCGGCAAACCTTGCCCATCCTGGTGCCGCTGTTTCTGGTCAGCCTGCAACGCGCCGAGAACCTGGCCCTGGCTATGGAAGCCCGCGGCTATCAGGGCCAGGCCGGTCGCACCTCTCTGATCACGCTGCGCTTTGACCGGCGCGACGCGCTGGCCCTCGCGCTCGTGGTCGCACTCTCCGTCGTCATCCTGGTCGTGTAGCTGAGCTGCGGCCTTTGGGTCCACAAATCGATGGCTTCCCGCACTCTACGGGTAAGGTGCAGCATAACGCTGGCAGGTGTGCTGCTACGGGCCCTTAGCCGAGGAGTGCAATTGTTCATCAACCAAGTCGTTTGACTGACCTCCCATCCTCGCCAACCCTGCTCTAAGCGGACCCCAGTCCGCGCTCTGCTCTGCCTCCCACCCACCCCAAAGTGCTGGACTGTGGTCCAGCAGGAGTTCCATGGTTCTGTGATGCGACCGCACAATTATGCCCCGTCCCCTTGCTTGCATAGATTCGCCATCCTCTGGTACAATATCATTACAAGTACGTCCTGGTGCCGAACCTGATGGATCCGACAACAGATACCACATCAATGGAACTCAAGAGAAGCTACGAACAACTGCAGGAGGTCTACGGCGTTCAGCTGCGCCTGGCCCAATATCCGATCCTCGCGCCCGAGATACGCGAGCTTATGCGACGCGAGTTGTTCGCGCGGGGCATTATCACGCGGCAAGCCTTCGAGTCCGAAGTAACCCAGAAAGCCGTCGTCTCTCAACATCGTGAAGGGCTTGCCGACCCCTTTGGAGAAGAACCCATCGCAATATGGAACGAGCGCCTGGCGATCATCCGCGACCAACTCACGGACTTCTACTTCGCCAACAACTACCCAACAGACCGCCTGGATCAGGTGATCCAGCGCACGCTTAGCGCATCTCCGTCGCTTGAAGAATATCCCGTCACGCTGAGGTTCAATCCGGAGCTGGCCCCCATCGACTTGCTTTTCGATCAGGGAGAGGCCTATGAGGCCTTGCCGGCCGAACAGCTCGACCAGGTCCGGCACCACTTGCGTGAGATCCTCGTCGTCCTGATCAAGAGCATGTTGAGCGATCAGCTGGAATTCATCGGTATTGCCAAGGAGGTCTTCACGGTCCGAGATCTGCACGACGTGCGGCGGCGCGTCATCGGACGCGGCAAGATCGGCGGAAAAGCTGCCGGCTTGCTGCTTGCTCGCAAGATCTTGGAGACGGTCGATGGCCAAACTCGGGAGGATGCCGGCTCAGAGGATCCTGCTGAAGCCCACAAACACGTCGTCATCCCCGACTCCTACTACATCGGGGCCGACGTCTTCTACGACTTCCTGATGATCAACGGCTTCACCCACTACATGAACCAGAAGTACCGGCGGAGCGAGGAGATCACAGCCGACTATCCGGACCTACGGCAATCCTATATGGCGGGGCGCTTCCCTGCCTCGATCGTGGAAGCGCTGAGCGAACTACTCGACGGCCTCGGCAAGACCCCCATCATTGCACGTTCGTCAAGTCTGCTGGAGGTGCATTTCGGGGCTGCACTTGCCGGCAAATACGAAAGCGTCTTCTGCCCAAACCAGGGCACCCCTGAAGAGAACCTGGCTGCCTTGCTGCGTGCCATCAGCCAGGTGTACGCCAGCACGCTCAGCCCGGATGCCCTGCTCTATCGCCAGCAGATGGGACTGGTTGACTATGATGAGCGTATGGCTGTGCTCATACAGACAGTGCAAGGTACGCGCTACCGCAATTTCTTGTTCCCGGCCATTGCCGGTGTGGGCTACAGCCGGAATCCCTTCCGCTGGAACCCCAAGATTCGCCGGGACGACGGTTTTCTGAGGCTGGTCTCGGGATTCGGCACCCGCGCCGTGGAACGGGTAGCCCGAGACTACCCCCGCCTTGTGGCACTCAGCCACCCCGAGTTGCGACCCTATGTTGGCGCCGCCCAGATTCGCAAGTACACCCAACACTTTGTGGATGTCCTTGACCTGGATGACAATAAAATGAAGTCCCTGCCCGTCCACCAGGTGCTCGGTCACGATTACCCCGGCATTCGCTACCTGGCATCTCTGGACAAAGGCGACTACATCTCCCCCGTCTTCGCCCGCATACAGCCCGCTGAGAAGGGCAGCGTGCTTCTGACATTCAACCAACTGGTCAAGGATCGGCACTTCATCAAACTGATGCGCGCCATCCTGAACAAGCTGGAACGCTACCATCGTTGGCCGGTGGATATCGAATTCACAGTTGATGTGACGCCGGGTTATCCCCACGCCACCTATGACGTGCATCTGCTGCAGTGCCGCCCGCAGACCAGCCGGAAAGAGCAGCAATCGGTGGAGATTCCTGACGATATCCCGAAATCCGATCTCATTCTCCGGACCACCGAGTTGGTGCCGCACGGTAAAGTCTCCGGCATACGCTACGTCGTCTACGTGCGCCCGCAGGACTACCGGCGCGCGCCCGACACCACGGTCAAACTTGACATCGCGCGGGTCATAGGACGTCTAAATCGGCGGCTGGCCGGCGAGACCTTCATCCTGGCTGGTCCCGGACGGTGGGGGAGCTCCGATGTCGATCTGGGTGTGAAGGTCACCTACGCCGACATCTACAACGCCCGGGTGCTGATCGAGCTCGCCGGAGCAGGTGCGGGCGTGGGTGCCGAACCCTCCTATGGCACGCACTTCTTCCAGGATCTGGTGGAAGCTGCCATCTATCCCCTGCCGGTGACACTGGGCCAGCTGGGCACAGTGCTCAATACCGAGTTCCTGGACAACGCACGGAACAAGCTGCCGGAGCTGTTACCACAGGACGCCGACGCAGCCGACTACATCCACGTTATCGATGTGCCGGCGGCGGCTCAGGGTCGCCACCTCGAGATCATTATGAACGACGAGCAGGAGCTCGCCATCGGCTACCTCAAGACCCCCCGATACAACGAATAACGGTAGACCGGGATGCCCGATCTACCGTTGTCTTGCCGGCTAACTTTCCACAACCCGAGGATTGACTACACCCAACCTCGCAGCTTGCAGGCCTCGGCAACCCGACCCACCGCCACAACATAGGCGGCCATGCGGTTGTTGATGTTGTAGGCCTTAGCCGTCTCAGCGACGGAGTGGAACGCCGTGGTCATCTTCTCATCCAACAGCTCGTGGACGTGGGCTTCCTTCCAGTAATAGCCATAGGCGTTCTGGACCTGCTCGAAGTATGAGACCGTCACACCACCGGCGTTGCACAGGAAGTCGGGGATCACGTAGACCCCGTTGTCGTACAGGATCTTGTCGGCGTCCGGTGTCGTCGGGCCATTGGCCAGCTCGGCGCTGATCTTTGCCTTGATCTTGGCGGCATTTTCGAGCGTGATCTGATTCTCGAGGGCTGCCGGTACCAGAATGTCGACATCCAGCTCCAGAAGCTCGGCATTGGTGATGCTGTCGGACCCGGGGAAATCAACGACCGATCCGGTCTCCATCTTGTGAGCAATCAGCGCATCGGGATCCAGCCCCTTGGGGTTGTAGACGCCGCCCTGTGAGTCGGACGCAGCGACGACGCGCGCGCCTAACAGCTCCGGCCCCAACGTCGCCGCATACTGACCGGCGTTGCCGAAACCCTGGATTGCCATCGTCATACCCTCAGTCTTGAGCCCCAGCAACGTGGCAGCCTCACGAACGCAGTACATCCCACCGCGGGCTGTGGCATCTCCCCGTCCGGCGGAGCCGCCCAGCGGCAGAGGTTTCCCGGTGATCATACCGGGGACATTGTAACCGCGCATGAATGAGTACTCGTCCATCATCCAGGCCATGATCTGAGGTGTGGTGTAGACGTCGGGTGCCGGGACATCCATGTCCTCGCCCAAAATGCGCCCCACCTGGCGGATATAGGCGCGGCTCAGTCGCTCCAGCTCCCCCGGGGACATGACTTTGGGATTGCAGATAACGCCACCCTTGCCGCCGCCCAGCGGGATATCCATCACCGCGGTCTTCCAGGTCATCCACGCAGCCAGGGCGCGCACGGTATCGATGGTCTCATGCGGGTGAAACCGCAAGCCACCCTTGGTCGGTCCGCGCGAGTCGTTGTACTGAACACGGAATCCGTGAAAGATCTCGGTTGATCCATCGTCCATACGTACAGCAAGTGTTACGTGTAGTTCTCGGATGGGCCATCTGAGCAATTCGTGCACGGCGGGATCAAGCTGCATGATCTCCGCAGCCGTATCCAACTGCCTTTGAGCAATCTCAAAGGGATTCAGTTCTTCAGACATCTCTCTCCTCCTAAGGCTTAGTAGGGCAGTTGCCCCCGCAACTGTGATCGATAACGAATCAATAATACGACATCCTGGCTGGATATGCAAGTGCAACCGCCGGTAGGTCACCCGAATTATGAAGACGGGCTTCAAATAAATTGCCAATTGGACTGAATAAGGCAAAGTTGTCTTGACAGGCAGCCCAGGGTATTGTATAATCTTGATCAATAAGAGGGGAATGATTCGCTGATGAACTCGCAACTGCTGTCCATCGTTTTGCTTAGCAACCTTCTTGTCATTGTTATTGACAAGGGGGCGTAAACGGTTGGGCAAACCAGGCCAGCACACTGAGGACACAAGTGGACACTGAAGCCGCCCAACAGGGCGGTTTCTTCATTTAATAACGGAAGGTGATCTGTGAACACCCGTAGCAGCCAATCTGGCGCAGTAGGTGCCCTGAAGAACGTCGTACAAGTCGGCCAAGTCACTCTTGGTCTGTTTGTCGTTGTCGTTCTCATGATTCTTGGGCTCCTGCTTACCAGCGGGAGCGAGGGCGGGTAGATTGGCGGAGCAGAGCCTAGAACCAGAGTAGCAGTAGGCCGGAATAGCCAGCAAGAACCGCCCAAGAAGGGCGGTTTTTTTATGGAGGAAGAGGAGATCGAATGAAGAAAACCGGTGCAGAAATCGTATGGGAGATGTTCCGACGGGAAGGTGTGGAGGTGGTCTTTGGCATCCCCGGGGGCGCCATCATGCACACCTACCATCCGCGCCAGGACTACGGCATTCATCACGTGTTGATGCGGCACGAGCAGTGCGCGGCGCACGCGGCCGACGGGTACGCTCGCGTATCGGGTAAGGTCGGCGTGGCAATCGCCACGTCAGGCCCGGGCGCAACCAACCTGGTCACAGGTATCGCCACGGCATTTATGGACTCATCCCCGATCGTCTGCATCACGGGTCAGGTTCCCACAAACCTGATCGGCACAGATGCTTTCCAGGAAACCGACATCACGGGTGTCACCCTCCCCGTCACCAAACACAACTACCTGGTCACCGACGTGGCCGACCTGGCTGCAACCATCCATGAGGCCTTCTACATCGCCCGCAGCGGGCGGCCGGGTCCCGTCCTCATTGATCTTCCCAAAGACGTTCAAATTGCCTCAACCGAGTTTGTCGCCCCCGATGAGGAAGTCAAGCTCCCGGGCTATCACCCCACAGGCGCAGGCGCGCCCGAACTCGTCAAAAAAGCCGCAGCGCTGATCAACAAGGCCGAACGCCCCATCATCCTCGCGGGCCAGGGGGTCTTGATGTCAAAGGCAATGCAGGAACTGCGCGCATTCGTTGAGAAGACGGAGACCCCGGTGGCGCTGACCTTGCTGGGCAAGGGCGGCTTCCCCGAATCTCATCCGTTGGCGCTGGGTATGATGGGTATGCACGGTGAGGCCTACGTCAACCAAGCCATCCAGGGATCCGACCTGATCATGGCCTTCGGTATGCGGTTCGACGACCGCGTGACAGGCAAACTGGATCTCTACGCCCCCGAGGCACAACGCATCCACGTGGATGCCGACGCCGCAGAGCTGGGCAAGATCGTGGCGGTCGACGTACCGATCCTGGGCGACCTCCGCCAGGTGCTCGACCAGCTCATCCCGCTGGTGGAGGAAAAGTCACACCCGGGTTGGATCGAGAAGATCCAGGAGTGGCGCGGCGATAGCCACCGCCGCGACATCCTCAACCGACCGGAGAACGGGCACCTCGTCGCTGCCCACTTCATCAACGACATCTGGGAAGCCACCCAAGGACAGGCGATAGTCGTGACCGATGTCGGACAACACCAGATGTGGGCCGCTCAGTACTATCTCAACGATGTCCCCCACTCCGTGGTCACCTCGGGTGGATTGGGTACGATGGGGTTCGGCCTGCCGGCCGCCATCGGTGCGCAGTTCGGCCGGCCGGATCGCGAGGTCTGGATGATCGCTGGCGACGGCGGTTTCCAGATGACGCTGCACGATCTGGCCACCGTCGTCCAGGAGAAGCTGCCGATTCGTATCGCCCTGGCCAACAATAACTGCCTCGGTATGGTCCGGCAGTGGCAGGAGCTCTTCTACGAGAAACGCTACGAAGCCACACTGTTGCTGAACCCCGATTTTGTGAAGCTGGTCGAGGCCTATGGCATTCCGGCGTGGCGCGCCACAACGCGATCAGAAGCCCGGGACGCCATCGCGCAGGCGCGCGAGGTCGACGGACCGAGCTTCATCGAATTCCAGATCGCCGAGGAAGGTGAGGATGGCAACGTCTATCCGATGGTTGCCTCAGGCGCAGCATTGAACGATATGATTCGGCGTTCACACCCGACCAGTGACGCAAAGTAGGTCGGTAGACCTACCAAGGTCGGTACACCTTCCAAGAGAGGAGAGAAAATGCAGAGCACACTAATTGCCCTCGTCGAAGATAAGCCCGGTGTCCTGAACCGCGTTGCCAGTCTGTTCCGCCGCCGAGCTTTCAACATCGAGAGCCTAACGGTCGGCCGCACTGAGCAGCCTGGCGTCAGCCGGATGACCATTGTCGTGGACAGCATCAACACCAACGTCGATATGGTGGTGCAGAACCTCTACAAGTTGGTCAATGTCATCCAGGTACACAACGTGACCGATACCCCGGCCGTGATGCGCGACCTGGCACTCATCAAGGTCAACGCCGATGGCAGTAGCTCACGCGCCGAGATCATGCAGATCGTCGAGACCTTCCGAGCGCGTGTGGTGGACGTTGGCCTCAAGACACTCATGGTTGAGGTAACCGGGACTGATGACAAGATCAGCGGCCTGGTCGATGTGCTACGGCCCTACGGTATCGTTGAAATGGTACGCACAGGTCGTGTAGCTATGGCACGCGGCAGCTCCACATCGATAAGCGACACGTCCCCTGAGTGTTGACAGGTATCGCGGCTTGGTGCGGCGACCTATCCATAGATTCAGTTGAAGCAGTCCGAACAAGGATAAGGAGAAGAGATATGGTGAAGATCGATTTTGGTGGCGTCGTTGAAGAGGTCGTGACTCGTGAGGAGTTCTCGCTTGAGAAGGCCAGAGAAGTTTTGGTAGATGAGGTCGTCGCGGTATTGGGCTACGGTGTACAAGGACCGGCTCAATCACTGAATATGCGCGACAACGGCATCAACGTGATTGTAGGCCAGTGGAAGGGGGACCCGGCGGCCTGGGATAAGGCTGTGGCCGACGGTTGGGTTCCAGGAAAGACGCTGTTCGATTTGGAAGAAGCGATGGACCGGGGCACCATTATCCAGTTCCTGGTCTCCGATGCGGCGCAGATGATGACCTGGCCCAGACTCAAATCGCACCTGAAAGAGGGTGACGCACTCTATTTTTCCCATGGCTTCTCAATTGTCTTTGGCGACAGAACAGGCGTCATCCCACCGGATAACGTGGATGTGATTATGGTTGCCCCCAAGGGGTCCGGTACCAGCGTGCGCGCCAACTTCCTGGCCGGCGCCGGCATCAACAGCAGCTTCGCCGTGCACCAGGACTTCACCGGTCGCGCAAGTGAACGCACCATCGCGCTCGGTATCGCCATCGGCTCAGGATATCTCTTCCCCACGACATTTGAGAAGGAAGTCCGCAGCGATCTCACCGGCGAGCGCGGCATCCTGATGGGCGCCCTAGCCGGCGTGATGGAAGCGCAGTACAACGTGCTGCGCAAGCATGGGCACTCGCCCAGCGAGGCTTTCAATGAGACCGTCGAGGAGCTGACCCAGAGCCTGATCCGCCTGGTGGACAAGAACGGTATGGACTGGATGTACGCCAACTGTAGCGCAACGGCCCAGCGCGGTGCGCTCGACTGGCTGCCCAAGTTCCGCGATGCAGTTGCCCCCGTGTTTGATGATCTGTACGAGAGCGTCGTATCCGGCGAGGAGACGCGTATCGTGCTGGAGGCTAACAGCGCGGATGACTACAAAGAACGGCTCGATGCCGAGCTGAAGACAATGCGCGAGTCCGAGATGTGGCAGGCCGGCGCCGCCGTCCGCTCCCTGCGGCCGGAAAACTGGGAAGGCTAGAACCAAGGGACAAGGGATATGGGATATGGGATACGGGAAAGGGAATAGGGATTTGACTGGCTCAGTCGCCTTATACCCTGTCCCCTATCCCTTGGTGCCCTAGCACCTTATCCCTTGCAAACAAGGAGGAGACAGAAAATGGACGAGAGTGGGGTTAGCAACGACAATCATATCATCATATTCGATACGACGCTGCGAGACGGGGAACAGTCCCCGGGAGCAGCCCTCAATGTCACCGAGAAGCTGGAGATTGCCCGCGTCCTTGAGGCGATGAAGGTTGACGTGATCGAGGCCGGCTTCCCAATCTCCTCGCCGGGCGATTTCAAGGCGGTTCAAGTTATCGCACAGGAGATCCGTGACTGCGTCATCTGCGGTCTGACCCGGGCACGCGAGGGCGACATCGATGCAGCAGCGGAAGCGCTGAAGAACGCAGCACGTCCGCGTATCCATACAGGGCTGGGTGTCTCTGACGTGCACATACGGTACAAACTACGCACCACTCGCGAGGGGGCTCTTGAGATGGGCGTCAATGCCGTACGGTACGCCAAGCAATTCGTGGACGACGTTCAATACTACACTGAGGACGCCGGACGCGCTGATCCGGACTACCTTTACCGCGTGCTCGAGTCCGTCATCGATGCCGGCGCTACGGTGGTCAACATCCCCGACACCACGGGCTACACATCGCCTGAGGAGTTTGGCTTGCTCATCCGGGGAATCATGAACAACGTCCCCAACATCGACCGCGCCCTTGTCTCCGTCCACTGCCACAACGATCTCGGCCTGGCCACCGCGAACACCTTGGCCGGCGTGCGCAGCGGCGCCCGCCAGGTTGAGGTCACGGTCAACGGCATCGGTGAGCGCGCCGGCAATGCCTCGTTTGAGGAAGTCGTGATGGCACTCAAGACACGCCGGGACTTCTTCGGCATCGATAGCCGGATCGACACCACCAGACTCTATCCGGTCAGCCGGCTGGTCAGCCATCTCACTAACATTCCGGTGCAACCCAACAAGGCCATCGTCGGCTCAAACGCCTTCGCGCACTCATCCGGTATCCACCAGGATGGCGTGCTCAAGGAGCGCACCACCTACGAGATCATCAATCCGCGCGATGTCGGCGTGCCCGACTCCGAGATTATCCTGTCCGCCAGGTCAGGACGTCACGGCCTGCGACACCGGCTGGGCGAGCTGGGTTACGAATTGGACGATGAGAAGTTCGAGAAAGTGTATCACCGGTTCCTGGAAGTCGCCGACAAGAAGAAGATCGTGGAAACGCGCGACTTGGAGGCCATTGTTGCCGACGAAACTGAGATGTTCTTCCAGGAGACCTATCACCTGGAACACATCCAGATCTCGTGCGGTGACCACAGCATTCCCACCGCAACAGTCCGTATCAAAGGGCCCGATGGGCAAGTCCACTGCGATGCCGACCACGGTACAGGTCCCGTCAACGCGGTCTGC
>Ga0114918_10001161_pt1 | contig 23481 bp, 19 predicted proteins | sample LantaG_FD_87015 | JGI IMG/M metagenome (GOLD analysis project Ga0114918, IMG submission 87015) | Deep subsurface microbial communities from Baltic Sea to uncover new lineages of life (NeLLi) - Landsort_02402 metaG | ecosystem: Environmental > Aquatic > Marine > Oceanic > Sediment | place...
AAATGTTGAGATGCTTGATGGTTCTGGCAATCCTACGGGATATTTTGCCCAACCGCTTACAGACTATGAGCTGATCGTATACTCTGAAGATTATAGATACTCTACTAAAGAACAAAATTATATAATATTTAAGAATATAATAGGTTCTGACGTTAGGGTTCGTTATTGGGTATTCAATGTCGTAGAGCAAATACAAGCTTATATGGATTCAAGCTTAAGGCGCAATGTTACTGATGACTATTTGGCTAAACTGAATTCTCCAGCCGAAATCTATATTGAATTGGCCATCAGCGGATCAATGTCTGCCCTGGACATAATTGACTTATTAAGTAAGTGGATTAATGGAACATACAAGAAGACGTTGACTATTAGCGAGGTCTCTACATACTTACAAAGCCAGTCAACTATTAATACGGCTACCGTAACAAGTCTATCTGCGATAATCAGGCTTCCAAGCGGAGACAGTGAAGTGCAGACCGGAGACCTTTCGCTGGGTGATAGACAGGCTTTTATACTTGTGCCAAACGCAAGACACATAACAGTATCGGCGGGTTAAATGCCTATCAACGATCCAATCCCTCCAACTGTTTATGAAGAGCATTCCGAACGAATAGATTGGTCTGACTATGTTTTCGTTTGGGATAGACTCTCTGACTTTTGGGACCTGATAGATAACAAGGGATTAGTCACTGCTTTTTGGGAGGGTTGGGACCATCTCAATAATAAAATAATAGACTATTTAGAGCGACACAGATACGACCACACACTTATAAGCCCGTTCTACTGGGGAGGTTCCGAGCCTTATCCTTTTGAAATAGAATTAAGTTCAGAAAACAGGGTGCCCGGAACTTCTCATTCTTATTACATTAATCCCATAAAAAGCTATGATCCAGACGGCAATCTTTCTAAAACCGAATTCGTGTTAAACATTACGGTGGTACAAGATTTTATACAGGAGCCTACCTTAATTTATCAGACCGGATCCGAGGCTGGGGCAATTACCTTTACTACCGATATACATAATGGAGATCAAGGAATACTTACTTTCCATGACGCCAATTATATGACGAGCGATAGGGTTTGGGGCGATGGTAAATATCGCATGTGGGTTACTGGCTGGAGAGCTAAGAGCCGCGATGATATAGCTGAGCGATTTGGCCCCTTCGTTGGCTATGGAGATAGGCTGCCGGTCACGTGCGAATTCAATGGCTCGACCATCGAACATGCAAAAAATGAGATAGGTACATTAATGGATATCACTGGTCTATTCTATGCTCAAGAATTCGGACCAGTTATTCCTAACCTTGAAATAGGACTATATATGACCAATGAGTGGCCATATTCGCCACTTGATGGAACAATATATAGTATCAATGGAACAGATAGCATCACTATAGAATTCGAAGATAAAACACTATATGAGATAGAAAACATCACAGGACTAGCTTTCCAGACTAGGACCGAGGCGGGTTGGGTCGATTTACAGGTTGGAGATTCTATTTATGGAATGGCTCCACTGGTACATGGCCTGGATATAGAAGACATATTTACAGATCCATGGTATTGGAAAAACCTACCAATTGGCTGGGCTGAAAGGTGGCACACATTTGCTGTTTTATTTAATGGTGAACTCTTCTGTGATGGCACTAGCTCGGGATTCCCAATAGACTGCACTGCCACCATGTCCTTCCTCTCCAGGAATAAACCTATAGGGGATAAGCCATTTGTAATGGTATTGCTTGATGAGATTCCGGTTGTCACAAGCCATACATCATGGGTACCGCTGCTTGGGGATTTATTAGGTAGTGTTTTGGATTATAGCGGTTTTTGGGATCTTAATAATACGATAGACGGAGTAATAGCTAACACTAATGCTTTTACGATATCAGATACAATACAACTTTTTGAGTCACCCTACGATGTGGTAGACTTTACAAATTGGTATGGTAGCCTTATATCTGCTCCGATAGGTATATCAATGGAGGGCACTAACCATGTTGGCTCTTCGGTATCTAGGGTGAAAGTTACCACTGGTGATGGTTGGACATCATACGGTTACACTTTTTGTTGATAATGTTTTTTAGGTGGGGCGGTGCCTCACGAGGACCAGAAAGAAGCAACTTGAATATGGGAGGTTTATAAAATGGGTTCTGTATACGCAGTGGCCAATGTAATGGATACCATAAACTACGAACACGTAAATCGTTTCGTGGGCAATGGTAATCGCGGTTTTAGTGGATGGGGTGTCCGCGACAGAGGGGGAGACCTTCCACTCAATAGGTCTGTATTGTGCCAAAACTGGACCGCTACCCCAGGTTCAACGGTCAACTATATCCGATTTAGAACCGGAGCCGTAACGGGAGCTGGAACAGTAACCTTTGGGTTCTGGTCTTTGGCCCCTGGCGCTATACAATATTCTTTAACCGGGTCGGTTATCTTAAACGGAAGTGAGTTTGATACAGGGTGGGTAGCTGACACTGTTTATGTTTATGCTTTCACTACCCCAATCAGGTTCCCAAATGTAAGTGGTACGACATGTGTAATGTCGGCCTTTACTCCTACCGGAAGCCTTGTTCAACTTGATTATACCGCTGCCACCGGTTCGGCCGATTCCAGGCTATATACCGGAGACGCAACGCTATCCAATCCATTTGATTGGAAGAATGATCCATTGGTAAGCGATAGCCAGTATGCTGTTTCTGCCGAAGCTTTTGATGAACCGGACTTATGGGAAGCCATGTCTAACGGGGGTTCTATGTTTGAAGTCAACGAGGATTGGCATAACATCCTTTACTGCACTTCTCCCGGGGCAGGGTGGAGCAACCTCGCCAACATCTATGATGGTAGTGGAGCCACCTCGGCAACAAGCGTTGGTGGCAACGGGTCGGATATCTATATAGATCTAGCTGCCGGTCAAGTAGCATCTTCTCTATGGGGCAGAGGAGCCTCTTTCCCGGATTACACGGTTACCGGAGTAAGAAGTGTAAATAAAATTTCTATCTCTGGACAAGTGGCAGCCCTTGGAACAATAACGATATCCTATAGCGATAAAGACACCTCTACTATTCCTCCGGCTGGATTTGAGTCTATCTATTGGAATGACACAGCAGCGGTTTTTGCAGATATTGTAGAAATCCCGGTAATCGCTAGATGGTTGCGCATTTCCGAAGCTGGCGCTGCCATTACCGACACGATATCAGAAATAGAAGTTATACAGATGGAATACATGGTATCAGATGGTAAATTTTATGTTGAATCTTCTGAAGGAAAGCATTATGTTTGGGTGGAAAACTACCCAAGCTCCGACAAGATATATAAGTTTTCTGTTGAAAACGTTTGTGGAGCAACCTCTAGAACCTCAGATCCTATAACTAATAGGATGTATAAGGACTAACAGATGTCAGATAAATTTGTCATAAGCGATGGATACATAGGCGACGTCTCCGAAGACATAACGCGTGTACAAGATGCTTTATGTGGAAATCTGCAAAAACGATTACATGTTATGGTTGAGAATCCAGGTATTCAGCAGGCTGAAGAGGACTCATTTGGAATACATTCGGCTATTATTCAGGCAACTGGAGTAGCGACTTACACCGTAAAGGTCACCCTACATAACTTGGCAATGACGATATTCTCTGATTATATTGTTGCCGACCCGATCCTGACTGGCTCGGAAATCAATCCAATGATAAGTTATGATTTTACTCAGTCGGAGTCGTTTTGGCAGGGATATGTGATATTAACCAGAGAACACGTTTATAGCACGCCAGGCACATGGCGCGATGGGTATCCAGAGGGAAGTCCGGTCCAGGGAGATAATCTCAAAGACACCATTCAACTGGCTTTAGTTCTATCAGACAGTCCCATTAATGATGCCTCTCATATAACTTTGTATAAAATTAATATTCTACCAACAACCTATGCAATATTAAACGACTACAGGGTAGAGCAGTCTATGGCCCTTAGAAGGGTTACTGACACTTCACAACTTCCAGTCGTGACCAATATACAGTTGCAATCCATTTCCCATAAAGGTACTCTTATAGAGTCAAGGGGAGTTCGTGGAGACCTTGTTTTTAACACAAGATCACCTCATACCAATTTGATGGCCAACGAGTATATGCTTCGCATAACATGGAATTCGGTTTATAGCGATAGTAATGTTTGGGCATACGACGTCAGAGTCTTTCCTCAGAGTGGAGCCTCTCAAACCCCCATATCTACTATGCCAATGACATATTTAGTAATGGGAGAGTCGGGCTCTACCGGGCACGAGATATTAGTTCCGGCCGCTGAGGGAGTAAAGTATCAAGTCAAAATTAGGGCTATAGAAAAACAGCACCCGCGTCTGGCTGCCGAATGGTCTAAAGCCCAGTTCATTGTATTGGGTACCGATTTACTAGATGGCATCCCGGAGCCTCCGGCTTTGGTTGTTCAAAGGCTTTATCAAGATCCTTCTATAATCTCTGTACAGATAACGGTTACAGAGGAACCTCCTCGTCCATTTATGGTACAACTTTTCCAGAGGTCTGGCACAAAGTCCTCTACACCAGCAGAGTCGTCAATAGTGGTTTACGAGGGTGATCCAGGGCAAGTTCAACTTGTTATTGGTCAGGATGAAAACCCCGAATATAGGGCTAGGGTTGTAGGTCCAGGAGGGGTAAGTTCAACTCCAACAGACTGGACCCCGGTTCCAATTGATCCCATAGGCCCAGGGAACTTATACTACGCCGAGAAGCTTCAAATAGCAATCCCAATCATGGCTAAAATAGTTATTGATAGCTCAGTAACTGCTAGCGGATATTCTTATTGTGCAGAGTTTTATCCACCAACTCCTGGTTGTTATGTTTCGGATATGTCTTTCGTTGGGACTGGTTGTTATTATTATCACGACATTTCTATTTGCACACCAGAGCTATTTACCGAGGATTTTTGGTTTCAGGTAGAGCCAAGCTCATATCCTATAACGGCCGATTTCTCCGGTGGAACCATTCCGACATCTCAAAAAAGTAGACTTTTCTGGGGAGACGAGGGATCTGATGTTTTTGATATTTACGATTATTATTCTGATGGATTCGGTGGTGGCCCATGGGCTACTGGGTTCGGCGTAATTACTTGTTCTAATTATCATCGCTATTGGGAGACGGCCACTAATAACGATAACTATGTTTCCACACAGGGCTTTAGTGCTACAGAAAAGCTAAGAGTAATGATACGTTTTGATGATACCAGCTATACTGCTGGTGATGATTTAATGGTTATAGTAACCGGAACACTCTTTTTGACCCTACAGATGGCCGAGGTGTAAAATGTCAACTTCTTCTTTAGATGTTTCGAAGCCAGATGGTTCTTCTTTTACCACTGGATTGTCTAGTGATGGTGGTTGTGGTCCGGTGCAATATTTGCCTCTTACCGGCCTTGTCGATAATTTAGAGAACGTATATAGAGATCTTCAGGATGCCGCAGAAATTAATGCCAAGGCCTTTCTTAAAAGTGTTGTATCAGAGCCCGGTATAAGGGTTTCTGATAACGAGTTTGATTGTAACGTTAGGGGTGACGTTTTAGAGGTTTTGCTGGGATCTGTCGTGTTCTATAATTATAATCTATTTGTTCCATCTAGTGGGATAACTAAGGCCAAGGTGGTACTACCAGATGTTACTGGTTATAGCGAGGGTGATACCCTGTATGTGGTTTTGCATGATGAAACATATAACGATCATCCCTATCCGGTAGTTCCATTAGATGGGGCTACTACAACATCCGACGCCGCACAGCATGATGCAATGTCTATTAAAATACAAGACACTTACTTATCTACCGATATTGTTCCAGCAGAGTTAGAAGTGTCTGGTGGATATTGGACGGTTAACGACTGGCGTCACAAATACATGCTCAAGCTACTACCTGGAGGGCGCAAAGTTGCTCCGGACCAAGCTCCTATTTGGGGAAATAAGGTTACAAACGTAGAAGCTTCCACAATAAACATGTCTGATTTTAAACAGTCATCTGTTGATATAAACCAGGTTACTGGGGTAATTAACACGCAGTCAGAGGTTACTTCTACTGGATTGAGATCATTAATAACCGTAAGCTGGGATGCTCCATCGGAGGACGAAATAGCTCTATGGGGAGGAATAGCTTGCTATAAAGTCGTATTAATTCCAACGTATGCTGATTCTTTCTCTGAAGGCGTCATAGTGGGAGAGGCTCCCTACCCGTCCATGGCCCTAGAGGCTTATGTATATTATGGCGTTAACGACAGCGATAGCCGTATAGGAACCTCGGTTCCAGTTACGCCTGGTGTAATTTATAAGATTCAGGTGTACAGGCTTAATGATAATTTAGAGCAAATTCCGACGGAACCAAGTGATGTAATTTATTGCGTGGCTGGTATGACTAGCCAAGAGGATATTGTCGTTTCTGCCGAGCTCGGTTTTGATGTTTCTGTTACGCCTATTGGGGATCCCAATACTCTCAAAATACATTACAATCCAGAAACAGCAGACGTCAATACACATTATTCCCAGATTTTCATCAAAGAGCACGTCTCTTGGCCATCGAGCCCGTCGACGTCAGGGGAAGTATCCATGCTGCGCTATTTGTTTTATGAGGGACCAATTAAAGATGTTTATTATAGAATTTCTGATTCCTCTACTGGGGTTTCTATTGTTCCTCGTTTAATACGTAAAGAGGGCAATATTGTTAGTTCTCCCGGTTCTATTCCTATTATGTATAGAGTAATATCAGCAAGTGTAGAGGCCTCATCCTTGCCGCCGTTCGAGATCCCATTGATAATATCAGCCAACAATTTAGACGTTGGGATATTGGGTCCTGGTGGGGGAGCTATTGGATTTAATACTATTTATGATTCTGCGATACATAAAGAAAGTTATATAAGCCGAATGATAGCTACCGTTCCTCATGGAGTAGATAATACCCTAGGAGCGCTAGCCAATAACGAGGGGTTGTGGTACCCAGAAACCTACGTTGGCGGAACACCGAGCTATGTAGGGGATCATGGATATATAAGGATATATGTAAATGGTGTACTAGAAGCTACAGTCAAGTACGACTCAACGGGCCGATGTGAAAAAGAATTTGCAACCCCAATCCATATTCCCGCTAATGCGGACCTGAAAATCAGCGTTGGAATAGATCTAGGTGTATCTTATCCTTTTGGTATGAATATTATTTTGTATCTCTTCGGCAGCTGGAGGCAGGTATAATGGAACGTTATTTGCATGTCGATGGACAACAAATTAGTATATCAGAAAGTCTCTCTATGATACAGTCTTTACAAAACAACAACATTAACAATGCGCTGCGCGTTGGCTTGTCTAAGATTGGATTTTGTGGAGATGGCTTCGAGCCGGTTGTCACGAATTCATCGATAAGTGCTGCCGGAACCCAAAGCTTAACTCTCCTTGTGGGAACTGTTGTTTTCCCAAATGGAGAAGTGTTTGCTGGACAACGATTTCAATATACTATCCCAGTAGAACCATCAACAAATTTCCAATATTTATTAATTAATTATCAACCACTTCGTCAGCACGAGGCAAGGTACGCTCCAGGATTTAATCCTGGAAATGAATATTACATGCGTAGAGATGGCATCAGTTGGCGTTTGGTAGATGCTCCAGACTTTACATATCAGGGGCTTAATGAATTGATGGTGGCCAAAATAGATCTCCCTGTAGATGGGAACATGTCCGTTATTGATTTAAGGCAAATGCTTTATCCATATTATGGCACAGACATATTAGCAGCTTCTGAGGGCATATTGCTCCCAGAGACAAAATCGTTCCCAGTTGTTTTGTTGGCAGAATCGATTTCGGGTAGAAGCGTTAATAATGCTTCTATGCCCTGTAACAGAGAGATACTTACGGTTCTTCAGCACACCTGGAGGTCGGCCTCTATAGGGGAATTGCGCCGATATTATATGCAGGTTAGGCTGAACGGGCTACAGCATGGGGAGACCAGTATTAGGACTTCTCGTTTGCCGTTTAGCCCGACAATGGGGAATTTTAACATTCCAGTATTCAGCGGAACCACTTATGAACTTGCCGTAAGGAAGATGGACAGGAATAAACCAACCATATATACGGAATGGCTGAACGAAGATAATGTTATAGGCGGTCAGGTAGAAGATCCAAGACTACTGAGTGGAAGCGCTCCATCTATTGGGGTAGAGGCATCTACGCTATCTCCAAGTGTTAAGATTATACCATATTTAAGTCAAAGCGAATTTTCCTCTGTGCCAGACGAAGTAATAGAACATAGTTATATCCAGGTTTGGGTTAAGGACGGGGGTAGATCGACCCGGATTCGTCCCGAAATAGACCCTGTCACCTGGGAGGTTCCGGCGATATTAGTTAGTGACACAACCGAAATACCGCAATTGCCCAAACGCTGTTTTTATCCATCAAGAGCTGGCCACCGGATGGCAATAGGGGCTCGTATAGTTTATCCCGGGCACATATGTTCCAAGATAGCTACTGCTGAATTACAGCGCGATGAAGAATACGTACAGTATATAAACTTTGGGTTGCATTATGATGGAGACAGTAGCACAAATTCTGATGCCTCTCCGGGCTCTCCATGGAGTTGGAATTATTTTCAACACGACCACCAACGTTGGTGCTTTAGTAATGGATCCACATATTATGTAGCCGTGTTCCCGTGTCAAATAACAGATGGATATTTGGTGAAGGCAGAGTTTGAAAATTGGTATGAGAATGCCGTAGCAGACGTAGGACTGTTGTATATAGAAGGCTTAGGAGATGTTTTTAACCTACCAATAGAGTGCCCGGGCGCTGGATTGGCTCCATATAATTCTAGTTGGAATGGCTCTGTGCCCATAGTCAGTACAAGTAAATTATATTTTAAGCTAATGGAGAATTCTTCCCATCCACCTAAAGGGGATTGCATAGAGGTACAAGGAAGACTTAAGTTAACATTCAGAACAGGTTCGGCATAGGAGAAATTATGAAGATGAGAGAAATAGTATCCTACCTGATAATTATCGTCCTGGTTTTCCTTCTTCTAAAAGAGGGACTTTCTTGTGGTCCACATATTTCCTTGCCATCAGTAGATGAATATCCAGCAGAACCAGACACTATTTATTTGGACGTTCCTCCACTAATCATCGATAGCGTGGTTGAAAAAATAGTTTATATCGAAACTTCCCCAGACACGGTTCAAATTATAATTTACAAAGACACTCCGGTGACTTTGGACTTCGTCAGGGCGACTATTTCTGATGATGGATGGGCCGAAATAGAAATATTACAAAACGATTCTGTAGCCATGGTTTTAGAGGGCCAAGTAGAATATTATGGAGACACACATATCCAGGTTAATCCAGATTCTACCATATCATTCATTAACCGGAGAATGGGCTGTGCTGTGGGTATTTCTGCGGGCATTACCACCATAGGCCCTGACGCCTACGTAGAGACGCTGTATTTCAACGATCTCCTTGGAACCAATACTACACTCCACTTTCCCAACATTGGCTATGAGCGTGACGTATGGGGCCCTAATGAGGGTGCTAATTATGTTACCATAACCGGAAGCGTTGATTTAGATCCGTGGCATAGTCCGCTTAGGGTTCATGGCGGAGCAAAACTTGACTTCGACAACCCTTGGCCTCCCGGTTTTACCGCCGGCGTAGAGACCATGTTATTTTCTTTCTAACAAAGAAAGGGAGACACGGTGAAAGACAAAATTAACGGACAGCATTATCGTAGAACAAAATCTATGCCCTGCATTTTCTGTGGCAACACTAGCCCCTCTAAAATTATAGATGTTTCTTATGGTATGCAGGTTTCTATTGCCCATTGTCCTAATTGCAACTTCGAATACCAATCTCCGCAGCCTTCATATAAAGCCACTGAGGCCTACAGAAACTGGAGATGGGACCATGGGGAAGACATGGTTATAGTGAGTCCATGGTGGCAGCTTAAAAACGCCGGAGACCATTTAGATCTAATCAAACCATTTATCAATACAGAAATGAATATCTTGGACTTCGGAGCAGGCTCTGGGGCTTTCGTTGCAGTCGCTATGGAAAAGGGATTGAATATTGTTGGATATGATAGAAGCGAGGGAGCCAGAAAAGCTGCTTTAAAATTGCACAACATAGAGTTAGAGGGAGTATTGACTCCCGGTCCATTTGATTGTATAACTCTATGGGATAGGGTTGAGAAATTTAAGAATCCCGAGAAATCTCTCATGAATATTCGTAAACACTTAAAGGCGCCCGGGCGTATTTTTATAGAAGCGAGCAACCTAAACTATTGTGACGGTGATCAGTGGGGTTTGTATTGTTTTGATCGTCAATTTTATTATACGCCCTATTCGCTTGAGGACATGGTGTCCAGTTTAGGGTTTACTAATTATGAAGTTTTGAGCGATGATCGCATGTTTGTTGCAACTTGTGAATGGAGAGGATAATATGGCATTGACTTTAATAGTTGGTTCTGGCAGATCTGGAACCCATATGTTAGCCCGGGCATTATCTAGTCATCCAGAGCTTAATGTCACCCTGGAAATAGAGCCCTTGTTTACTGAATGTGTAGAAGCCTTCAGAACGGAATCGCCGCAATTGGTTCCAGGCCTCATAAAAAGATTTGAATCCCTGTCTAAACGCGGAGGGCACCAGGTAAACAAAACTCATCCATCTATGCACTGGGCGAAGCAATTAAAATCCCACATACATGATCTTAAATTCGTCTATATACGGCGCAATCCGCTGTCGGTTGTTTCGAGCATGTTGGAGCATAAAGCCATAAGCAAAAGACTTAAAACCGGTTGGCGCAATTTCTCTTTCCCTAATAAATTTTTACATACAGGGAATCTATCTTTTGAAGAATATAGTGCACTAGACCCTTGCGAGCGCGGGGCTTTATGTTGGCTTGCTGCCGAAAAGTGTTATAGAGAAATATCAGATTGGGACAATGTTCACCTGGTGTCTTATGCAGACTTGGTCTTAGATCCCAAAAAAACCTTCCGGGGAATTACTAATTTTTTAGGCATTCTTGACGAAGTCTCTTTCCCGGCCCCCAGGAAAAACTCATTGGAAAAATACAAATCCAACCTCAGCATTGAGCAGATAAGGTTGATCCGAGAGATAATAACAAAGGAGCTTGTGGATGTTAAAACTATCCCAAAGTAAAGGGAAAATTTGCGTTTTCATCACAACCTATAATCGCCCCGGAAAATGTGAGGCCCTTCTTAAGAGTATAGCCAAAGAGGAAGATACCCTTGGACACACTATCGACGTTTACGTTATTGATGATTGCAGCACCTTAAAATATTCTTCTGTTGAGTCCTTCGTTAAAGACCGATCTAGATGGAGATATTACCGCTGCGACAAAAACCACGGTAAGTCAAAATATTGGGAATTAATAAATGATATTATGTTTATGTTAAATGGTAAAGAGTTAGCTGGACGGTCTTATGATTATTATTATATGATACAGGACGACATTACTATTTGCGATAACTTTTTTGACAGAAGTATATCTTTATGGAATTCGATATCTAATCCTAAAAAAATATCTCTTTTATTGCTCAAGGATTCTAGGTCGATGGGCAAAAATGGAATATGGACCGGCCAAAGGATAAGAAGACATGAGAAAGTTAGCCAAATACAGTTTCTGGATTGTCCTGCCTTTTTATGCACATCTAGACTCTTTCAAGTTCTCAAGTGGACTCTTTCTCCTATCTTCCCAGAGCGATGGACCCGAAATCCACACATTAGCTCTGGCGTAGGGAAACAGATAAGCCACAGGTTAAACGATGCAGGATTGGCAATGTTTGTAAGTAACAGATCTTTAGTACGTCATTGTCACGATCGTTCTACAATGAATCCGGGAGACAGAATTAAAAACCCACTGTCAGAGTTAGATTATATCGACGACGGTCCAATTACTGCTTCGATAGCGTCTATCCCAAGTCGAGAAATGGCCTTGTCTAAAGTCATCAATAGATTATCTCCACAGGTAGATCATATTAATGTTTATCTTAATGGATACAAACACATTCCAAAGTTTTTATTATCACCCAACATTACCGTTGCAAAAAGCCAAGATAACGGAGACATAGGAGATAGGGGAAAGTTTCACTGGGCACATCTGGTTAAGGGCTTCCATTTCACCTGTGATGATGATATTTTATATCCAATTAATTATGTAAATATGATGATAAGCAAACTTAAAGAGCATAAACTCAGGGCCGTTGTGGGGTGTCATTCCGCTATGCTTAAAAAAAGCATTGCTTCTTATTATCGTTCAAGAACAGTGATTCACTTCAGTGGAGCATTAGGGAAAGATAAACTGGTTCATGTTTTGGGAACTGGTACGATGGCATACCATACAGACACTATTAAGGTAAATCCGGGAGACTTTAAGTGCAATAATATGGCCGATCTATGGTTTGCAACTCTGGGTCAAAAACAGAAGATCCCATTTGTTTCAGTGAAAAGACCAATTGGGTGGCTTACTCCGATAAAGGGTACCGACCAAGAGTCTATTTATAATCATTCAACAAGGGTCTCTGGCGGAGACAAGGATACCGGTAATAGGCAAACCTCTGTCGCCCAATCCCTTATCCCATGGAGGATATTTAAAACATGACACCTATAATTTCGGTTTTAATACCAGTGTATAATCGCGGAAAAATGTTGGTAGAGGCAATTGATAGCATTTTGGGACAGTCCTTTCAAGACTTTAAAATTATTATTTATGACGATGCTTCCACGGATAATACTTTAACGTATATACCAAAAAGCGACAAGATAAAAATAATTAGAGGAAAGAAGAATATGGGCGTAGCTTATGCTAGGAGCATTCTTTTAAATGCTGCAGATACCAAATATGCATGTTGGCAAGACTCTGATGATGTTGCACATCCAGATAGGCTTCTTAAGCAGATTAATAAATTGCGCGCAACTAAGGTAGATATGGTATTTTGTTACATGAAGTTTTTTAGACATGGTCAAGCCTACAACAGGAAGATAGCACCTATTTACAAAGTAGATGTAAGCAAGTATAATACAAGCGAAGGTCTCAATGGCAATAACATGTGTTTTGCCACCGCAATGTTTGACGTTGCAAGGTGTAGTCGGGAAAAGTTTGATTTTGCCAAGAGGTGTGGAGAAGATCTCGACTGGTTACGTCGTCTAGCCTTCGGACCAACAAAAGCCTCTTTTGCAACCGTTCCGCTTGCTTTGTATTATTGTAGACGACACCCAGGTAGATTAACATATGCAAGACTTGTTAAAAAACTTAGGAAGAGCGGTAAAAATCCCATGGAAAATAATAGGATTAAATCTCATCAACCAATAAAGAAAAGCAAACAATAATGCTTCGAGAAATACCTTTATTTTGGTGGGGGAAAAACTCTAATTTTGGCGATGCGATTAACCCGTTCATTGTCCATAAGTTAACAAAAAACAAAGTAGTAAGGTCTGGAATAAAAACCACTGAGCCATTTTATATGGCGATTGGATCAATATTAAACCTGGCCACCGACAAAGCCATTGTTTGGGGTTCTGGCCTTATAGCAAGAGACAAGCTTTACAAGTCTAAACCATTGGCCATTCACGCCGTTAGGGGTCCGCTTACCAGGAAAAAGCTGATAGATGCTGGGTGTTCGTGTCCATTAGTTTATGGTGATCCAGCACTTTTATTACCCAGATTATACAAACCCAAAATTAAGAAAAAATATAACCTGGGTATTTTACCACATTATATAGACAAAGAACATCCATGGGTATTAGATGCCAAAAGGCGTGGCTACAATGTAATTAATATAACTAACCCCGATCCAATTGAGGTTCTTAACCATATACTACAATGTAAACATATAGTAACTAGTAGTTTGCACGGATTAATTGTATCAGACGCTTATGGTATTCCTAACACATGGGTTACTTTTTCCGACAAATTAATGGGTGGAACTTTTAAGTTTGAAGATTACTTTGCTTCTGTAAGGAAACCAAGAAAAGCAATAGATTTAAGGATGCAGAAAAAAGCTATTTTGTATCCGATTATGGGTAGTATGAATGGGAACCCTATAAACATTAACCTGGAGAAGCTTGTTAAGGCTTGTCCGATGTTTTAGTTAGGACAAAGCGTATGGCGATAAAATTGTCAATAGTTCTTCCGGTAGCCACCAACTGGGTCCCTTACCTTATACGTACTATGCGCTCTATTGCACAGCAAGACTGTGATATGCGGCAAATAGAGGTGATAGTCGCTGTAGATGGGGGAGATTCTAACGGTTCAGTAGCTCGCGCCATACGACCTTCTTCCCAGCCATTCCGATGTATAATAGTCAATTCACCTCGTCCTCACGGAGAGGATGTTCCACACAGAAACCACGCCCGAAATGCCGGTTGTCGCAAGGCCCAGGGAGAAATTCTGTGGGTCTTAGATGCTGACCAGCTGATGGAACACGGTGCAATCAATTCGCTTTTAGAAATCTATGATAAATGTAAGTCGCGTGGATCTGCTCCAATTATTTTGTTCCCAATCTACACAGTGAAGTATTCTCCAGAGAAGTGGATTGCACATACGGCTCAATGGCTTAACGGGAAAGAAAATCTACGTAATTTATTTGACAAAACTCAATTTTCCGGTGGAGAGTGGAATGGATTTGCTCTACAATACTCTAACAGCTGTAACAGTGCCAAGAGTAGAACTATAAGCGACTTTCGCGAAAACATGCCAGCCTTTCCGGCTTTTCTATGGAAGGCTCTTGGCGGATTTAATGAAAAGTTTTTGTACTGGGGCGGGAACAAAGAAGAGTTTACCAGGAGGCTCAATAGTTTGGCTCTACGTGGTTGGGTAGAAACGAGGTTAATAACAAATAGGCGACTGATTCATCAACCACATCCAATCGATCCAATGCGAGCCAGGTTTGACCTGGAGCCCATCAAAAAAAATGCTTTGCGGTTTCATGGAATAGTAAACGACATAGACAACGGGGCTGATTGGTGGATAAAAACCACAAACAGGGTTTCTGAAGCCCTCGGCCTTAACGGCCTGTCTCCAAAGTGTGGATATAGCATTGTGTGCCACGAGCCGTGTGTTGAATTCATGAAAGAAGCTAGAAAATTAACCAATTCCATAGATATACCTCTTCGTTTTATCTTTGGAAGGAATTCTCTCAAAAATAATGTTCGACAACATTCTTGGGCGACCGTGATTTGCCCAGCTACAGATAACGAGGTTCTCTCTATTCACATGGGTGTCTTGGTTTCTAATTTTAGTCGCATAGCTATTCTGGACTTGAAGAAGAAGCCCAATCTCAAGAAGGCATTTGAATTATTGCATAAAAAAACGAACGATTTTATTATAAGGCCCAACTCTGGCATAGCAATCATCAACAAAAAGCAGTATCTTGATTGCGGTGGCCTGTCTTATCATGCAATCACTCAGCTTTCTTCTGCCCTGGAAGAACTCGAAGCGAAGGGTACTCCGGAGGAATATAAAAACAGCGTAGTTGAATTTATTGGAGATTATCAACCAAAAGTTCCCAGCTGGGTGGCTATGGGGATCACATCTCTACAAAATAAACCACGGATATCGTTGGGGATAATCACCTATAATCGAAGAGACGTTTTGGAGCAGTGTGTTGATTCTTTAATATACTCTTTGCGGCCAGATTTATTTGAATATGATATTATTATCTCAGACGACTGTTCAACTGACGGTTCTCGCGAGTATCTTGAGTCGTTGAAGCATCCAGCGATCACAACAATACTGAATAATAAGCGTCGTGGAGTAGCTGCCCAAAACAATAGATTATTGTGTCGTTTTGATGGTAATGTTGAGTTTGGCTTTCTCTCTAATGACGATTTATTCTTTTCTACCGGATGGGAAGAGTTATATTCTTATGCGATGGCCAGGACCGGTTATCCACATTTTTCATTTATGGATTTAGCACTAGAAACAAAAATTAATTCACTAATGTTCCCCCCTCACGACATAATGGAGGTTAACGGGGTCCGATTGGTGAACTGGCGCAGAATGAGGATCCAGGGTTGCTTCGTAACATTCAATCAGAAAGTAATCGACCTAGTTGGTGGAATGGACGCAGAACGCTTCCGCCTTTTTGGTCACGAGCACGTTGATTGGACAGTAAGAAACCGTAGAGCCGGGTTAGCTCCTGGTGGAATTAGGTGGACTAGTGGTGTCTACGATGTTTTAGGTAGTCATAAAGTATTATCTCTAAATCTAGAGAATTATAGGCGTTCTACTTCGCCGGAAGACGAAACATACAACACAGAGGTACAATTCAACCTTGTTGAGAACATGTCAAATAGAGTATACTTACCAATAGATAACGGAATTCAGGAGGAGGTTCTTCGTGGCCCGCAAAAAAACTAGAGGTGCAGTTTTACAGCCGTCGGGCAGGGTACAACCGGGTTATGATAGTTTTCCGCTTAAAATGCGTCCATCTAACATAGTACCGCTTCCCACAAAACAGGTTCCGTTAACTAAGTATATTCAAGAAAAAGCCAGGGAAGCAGATAACCGTCCCAGACTCCATGCTAACCCTCGTATAAAAAAATCTCGTGGGAATATGCACTCAAGCCCACCGAAAACCCATTCTTCACCTTCACCAACGTGTACTAAATTAGAATTCCAGCCGGCTGAAACTTCGGTAAAGTTTTTAGAATACATTCCCGTTGTGATTGACTTTAAAACAACAGACGCGGTGAAAGTGGCTGAACAACTGGCTTCTACGGCTGGTATTCCAATACGGACACTGGGAGCACTGGCCGAGCATGACATAACTTTACGCGATAACGTTTCTGGGCTTTGTTCCGTGGCCAAACTGGTGGAACTAGCCTTCTGCTTGTCTGGGGCTCCATATGTAGCCATTGTGAGACAAAACCAGACAGAGAAGGGTTGGCTAACTAGTGCCATTCAAAACTCTATGGATAATAGGGCACCGATGGCCCTTATTAGTTTCGGAGGATCTGGATCATTTAGTGAATGTTCTTTAATATTAGAACGCAGCAATTTTTTAATAGATAATAAAAAGTTAAACAAAAAGTTGTGGAATCTGTCTCAACAGATAATACTAGTCTAGGAGTAATTATGTTTTTTGTTCGAACGTCTGATAATATTGTTGTACAGGGAGATGACAGAGAGTTAGCCTTCGTTCTTTGGAACGAGGAAGGTGATCCTATTGATTTAACAGACAAAACCGTCTATATTACAATACAAAGGTATCGCGATGGTGGAACCGTAATTGTGAGCGATCAAGTGTGTACGATATCGACCCCTGCGGACGAAGGCACAGTAACACATAAGGTAGACTCGGTTGAAACAGCCGCCTGGGAAGATGGGCACTATTATGGTCGCATAACCATTAAAGATGCTTCAGAGGGCACTGTTGAGCAGTCTGATGTTTTTGATTTTCAAGTTGTAAGATCGTTCTAAACAGAAGAAAGGGCATTAAATGAACCTATTTGTGGTAAACAAAAAAGACCCCCGACTCATGACTCCTGACAACTTTAAATACGTCGGAAAACCAATGTTAATCTCCCAAAATGCAAAAATAGCTATTCGTCACTTCATTAACCAGCACTATCCTGACATCGGCAAGCATGCCGACTTCAAAGATAATCCTATACCATGGATGACCTTTACAAATCCGGATCATATTCGGGCACTAGAAGAAGGGGCTCATGTTTTCTTTTATAGGGCCGGAGGGGCTGGGGATCTTCTAATGATTGCCCCTCTCTTACAGTCTCTAAAAAAGCGTTATCCTAAAGTAGAGATAACCTTTGCTACGGACAAAAAATTTCACGGTATTGCAAGAATGCTGCCGTGCATTGACCACATAGAGTCTTTCCCTATCATAGAAGATACCTATAAAAAGTTCGACATGTATTCATCTTTCTATGAGACTATCGAGCTCCATAGTAACAAGTCTAGAACGATGCATGGAGTAGACCTATTTGCTGATCACATTGGTTGGGAGTGGGCAGAGGACGACGAAAAGGTGGCTAAGTTAGAGCTTACTAAGAAGGGCCAAAAAAGAATAGATAAACTATTCGTTCGCGACAAGGTGCCAGCTGGAGCCGACATTGTAGTTGTACAATTTAGGGCCTCTAATGTAAATAGGGCGTTTGATCTAACCAAGATGGCAGACGTTATCGGCAAAATAGGATCTCGCCCCAACACGCACGTATTTGTTGTTGGCGGCAAACCGGAAGAATGTCACTTTGCCTGGAAAAACGAAGATGGATCTCCAATGGCTTCTATTCATAAGGTCCTAGGCGAGTTGCAGTGGCACGAAACCGCTGCTCTCGTGAGCAGGGCTAATATTTGTATTGCTCCAGACAGCGCGCTGGTCCATATAGCCGGTAGTATGGGAATACCGTGCGTTGGACTTTATGGTCCATTTCCTAGCGAGATACGAACTATATATTATCCTGAGGCGATAGCAGTCGAAGCCGAAGCAAAATGTGCTCCATGCTTTGCCCACGGGAGTTGGCCCTGTACCCATTTGTCAAAGCGCCTAAACGACATGACTGACAAAAAGGGCAACAAACCAATATGGGCTCCGGCGCCGTGTTGGGATTCTGTTAAAGTTGAAGATGTTTTAGCACCTGTGGCCAGGATATTGGACCACGAAAACGAGAGTAATGAGGAGGATCAATGTCCGCACGAAGAATCTTAGATCCATTTGACATGATGGATGCAGGAATTAAGGGATTTTCTGATGATGATTTATCAAAGATGGCCCAAGAGGTTCACGACCCACTATTTACCAAGGATGATGCAAGAAGGCTTCTTGATTCAGAATTTGGTATAATTTTGGTATTACCCAATGGAGATAAGTTACGTAAATTTCCAGCCGCTAATCGTAGCATAACTAAGGCTAGCATAAAAGCCTTTAATACTAATCACGGGAAATTGCCCGAAGAAGCAAAGCGCATAATCAGTCATAGGCTATACCGAGCAGCTCTGCGTTATGACATAGAACCTGGAGAATTAATAGAGCACCTTGTTACTCACACTACGAGTGATGGACTTTATTACGCAGTAACTTCAGAAATGATGAGTTTAGTAGCAGACATTGGTCCAGATGACGAGTTTGCCGTACGTGAAGACGACGTATTGAGCAAGGGTGCTAGCTATGCCATTACCCATGACGTTCACGGAAACCCAATGAACAAGTTTCCAATAGGAAGCAAAACACAACTACAGCGCCAGTTGAAGCATTTTGAGAAGCAGGCGTTTACCCTTTACACGGCTTATGCTATTCAGATGGCCGACAACATAGTAAAGCGCGCGTCTGAGTTGAGTTTTGATATCGGTCCAGAATCGAAGGTTTTCCTTTTCGCTAGTAAAGAATTTTCCAAAACAGCTCATTTAAACATCGATGCTCGAATAGCCAAGGTTTCTCACAAACCAGAAGCTAGCGCACGTTACTTTGACATTAAAAGCAAAGTAGCCAGCGGAAAACATACCCCACAACAGCTAGCCGTCATGATCGAAAAGGCTGATAGAGACAACAGACTCCACTTTTATTGGTCAAGTCGTCAGTCGCGCCGCGGAGGCCTTTTTCAGCACCCAGCTGAGGCTATGATGGCCATGCCATCCAAACTGGGAGCGGAGTCCGTGGACTGTCAAGGCGTTCTGATTGATGTAGGAAGATTTAACGAGTTGCTTGACGAACGATCAGACCTATTCCAAACACATTTTAGCCCAGAAGAGATTGAGGGAATGAAGGACGATCCAGAGGGAGCCCTTAAGTCTATGCCGGCTCCACAAAGGGAGATAATCCTTAGCCTGATATCGGAGAACCAATAGTGTCTGCTGCCAGTATACTCCTCAAAGAGGGGCTTTCACCAGCATCATATTTTAATGCTGTAAATAGCATTTTACCGGAGGAGTGGGAAGCTTGGGAGCCCGAAACTATATGGGCTGAAATAGAAACATCTACTGGAATAGATCCAGATTCTATGCCCGCCATAACTAGCAATAAGCTTATGGCTTATCGTATGGCTCGCAACTCTTCTTCCCCATGGGAAGACTGGCACGTATTTCTCAACGTTGCATTGGTTTTTAGTGGTGTAGTTCCCAATACTGATACCGCTCAGGTTATCTCTCCATCTCAGGTAGCTTGGGCAATATCCATGTTAACCGAGCTGCATCCCGACTGGGAATTCAGTGATTCAGTGAAATCTATTGCTTCTGTTATGTTATATAATGATGGTGTCTGTTGGGTGCCCGGAATGCTTGGAGACTTAGTGAACGATGGTTTGTTTAATCTCCAAAAGCACTATGAGGGGTTGGGAGATTTTGTACGAGGTTTGGCCGAAAACTATGTTAAACACATGGGACAAGAAACGGTTCCAGGCGAAAGCGCTGAAGACATTCATACAATTCGCATTAAAGCCATGGAGCACTATGTCAAAGCTCAACAGCTAATTGAAAAGGTGGTAGATTATGTTTAGTTCGGGATCGTATGGAACCAATGAACAAGGCGGTCCCATAGGCGATTACCAGAACCCATTTCACGATCTTGCAACGGCGACGATGCCGGATAATTTGAAAGAGTTTTTCGAAGATGCAATGGGTATTTATTATAGATACGAAGTGGTACGTCTTGCCGTCGACAAGCTTTCAGAATACGCAATTACTAATTTCATTTATAGCGCCGGAGGAAAAAATTCCGAAGCTATAGAGTCGAGTTATAAACAGGCATTTGAACAGAAGTTGCGTATTAAGCCTCTCCTTATTAGGGTTGGAAAAGAATACTATATAGTTGGTAATTCGTTTTTGACATTCAACTTTGGCGTTAAGCGTCGTTTACTTTGCCCCTATTGCCATGTTCCCCAACGCAAAAATATCGAACAAGAAGTAGACTCGTCTGGTAAACTTTCGCCATTGGGTATTGATATTGTTAATATGGCTGATATAAAATATACTTCTGGGGAGTTCAAGGGTACATGCCCAGAATGTAAGAGAGATAATGTCACTTTTCATGTTGAAGACGATTATCCGCAAAATCTTGATAACGTAATAATAAAGACTTGGCCAATTAAATATATAGATGTTCTACCCAATAGGTGGAATGATAAAGAAGTTATAATTTGGCAACCTCCCGAAGATATGGTGAAGAGCGTTAAAGACGGCAATATGAAAATCATAAGGGAATTGCCATTGGATGTCTTAAAGAGCATAGAAAAAGAAGACTCTATAGAGCTTGACAACGTATTCCATTTTAAGATGGTAGGTCCAGCGGATGAGTTTGACGAGCTAGGCAAGGGCCTGGTTTTATGTGCATATAAAACAATATTCCACACAGCCATTCTTCGTAAGGCCAGTGAAGCGGTGGCCCTTGAGCATATTGTTCCACTACGAGTTATTTTCCCAGAGGGAGTTGGAGGAGTTCCTCCACAAAGCATGTTAATGACTCAATTCAAAACATTTATAGAAGAAGAGTTTGTGTTATGGCGCACAGATCCCAATCATGTTATCATTTCCCCTATGCCAATCGGGCAGGAATACTTGGGTGGACAGGGTCGAGCCTTCTTACCTACTCCAGAAATAAGAGCGAGCAATGAAGATGTTTTTATGGGCTTCGGATTGCCCATGACTTTATTTGATGGCAATGCCACGTTCGCATCTAATAGTATTTCTATGCGCATTATCGAGAACCATTTCTTGACTTATAGAGATCAGCTCCAGGAAGTAATGGACTGGATCCAGAGCAGGTGCGAGAACTATCTTTCTATGGGACATTGCGATTGTAGTATGCAGGAATTCAAAATGCTTGATGATATTGAACACAAGTCTCAGATGATTAATTTGGCGTTGAATCGGAAAATACCAATGAAAGAAATCTATAAAATGTTCGATATGGACTATACCGAAGTCACAAAGCAGTTAGAGAAAGAGATTCTAGATGAGGCCGAGATTCAGGCTAAGGCATCTGGTGTCATGATGACGGTCCAAACTAAACAGCAACAAGAGATGGAAGCCGACTTCCAGGCAAGACAGGTAGAAGCGTCCATACAGTCTTCGCAGCAAATGATGGAAAGCAATGTTGCAATGATAACAAAACTGATGCAGACTCAGCCCGGCCTAACCCTTGACCAGGCCGTAATGATCAACCAGCAAATAAACCAAGCCCAGCAAATGCAGCAACAGGCCATGATGCAGCAACAGCAGGCCGAGCAAGCCAAGATGTTGTTTATGATGGACCGCATGGGTAAGGCACAGTGGAGTAACGTCAGAGCACAGCGTGAGGGTAGTCTGTATGATATGATGGGATCAATGAACCAACAACAAACAGCCCAGGAGACCAACAGGTTGACATCTGATAGTATTCAGCAGTATCTTATGTTGCCTCCGCACCAGCAGAAAGAATACCTGAATGCTGTTTACCAAAAGGGACCAGTTTATTATGAAACATTTGTTAATCAACTACAAGCCATGGGCGAGCCACCACCACCTCACCCCATGGCTGGAGCCCAGCAATAAGTAAACTTTTTATCCCAAAGGAGCAAAAAATGGGAATGCATGAAACCGCGAAACAGGGCAGGAAACCGGGTACTAATGGGTGGGAAGCTTTGGCTCACACTTATAAGGCTGGAGTTTATGATCTTCTAGACTCAGTTCAGCTTGAAAATTTTAACTCGTTGATTAATGAAACCAGCACCTGGGTGCAGCCACAAGATATAACCATTCATTCTATGGAGAAGAAGGGGCATATCTATGCTGTAGTTTTTTATCGCTCCATGTCTGATACTCCCAAACAGAAAAAAGAATCCAGGGTAACCCCTCGCGAGATGTTGGAAGATGACCAGGTTGACGAAGTTAAAAGTGTAGACGAGGACTAGATGACAACAAGAGGACATGACGATCAACCTTTTTCTATTTTAGCCAAGCGAATAGTCAACTGTCCTTTGCTAACAAAAGAAGAAGAGATAGAGCTGGGGGTCGACGCCTTTGCTGGAGACCTTGAGGCGCGCAATAAATTAATAGAAGCCAACTTAAGGTTCGTGTTCCAAATAGCTAAAAAGTTTCCAGCACACGGTAGGGCAGAATTCGAAGAAATAATAGGCGCAGGTCTTGAGGGTTTAACTCATGCCGCTCAGCGTTTTAACCCGGAGGTTGGTAGCCGATTTACCACTTATGCTAGGTTCTGGATAGAGCATTGCATTAAGCGCTACCTTAATCGTATGGTTCCCGGGCTGCACGTTCCAACCGGACAGATACAGGGAGTGCGCTGTTTACATAGAGATCTTATTAAAAACTTCCAAAGATATCGTGATGGAGATCTTACAGAGGAAAGCTTGGCTGAGGTTCGTGGAGAGAATGCCAACACAATACAGCGTATTATAGCAGTAAAACAAGCTTTCTCTGTTGTTTCGTATGACAGTGAAGAGGGCCAGGTTTACTTAAACCAAGCAGCCCAAAAAGAGGAAGAAGACAAACA